>Ga0209723_1004868_pt1 | contig 14417 bp, 3 predicted proteins | sample BiotimSIPDNA_2_FD_185750 | JGI IMG/M metagenome (GOLD analysis project Ga0209723, IMG submission 185750) | Anaerobic biogas reactor microbial communites from Washington, USA - Biogas_R2 time_0 SIP DNA (SPAdes) (version 2) | ecosystem: Engineered > Bioreactor > Anaerobic > Unclassified | place... | reverse complement strand
ATACATACGGATTCCAAAAACGATCTTAGAACTCTATATCTCAATTATTGTTTTTCAAAATCATGTATTTTTTCTCTTCCCCAAAACTTTTCTGTTCAAAAGAGAATGCCTTCGGAAAAATATTACATTTATGCTACTTTCGTGAAAAAAATAATATTGATTTACACTATCTATTGTGATAAACTTACATAAGTTATAATACATAATGTGTTAAAGTTATTATGTTATACTACGTATAGTTGATAAGTTATAATAATTATTGTGATAATCTTATTATATTACATTCCGTATAGTATAGAGGCTCAATTTGAAAAATAAAGTAGAAGCTCCGATAAGTGAAAATTTTACACACGAGCGCAAAGGCTTTTCCTCAAAAATAGTCAATTTCATATTAGGCAGAATGGTTGTTCCGAAAATGAACTTCGTTTTTCATGACGAGATTCCTAGCGAACCAGCCATTTTTGTTGGCAATCACACCAGATTTCGGGGGCCACTAGCAATTCAATATAAGTACCCTGGTAAAGTAAGAACCTGGAGCGATGCACGACTTATTGAAAAGAAATCTTGCTATGAATTATTCAAAAATAAGGTTATTAAAGACTTAAAAGGGGAAAGATTCTTAAAGGTTCTTCTCCCGGCAGGCATCCCGATTATTTCGTGGTACTACCGGAAAAAACTCAATTGTATCCCAGTTTACAGGGACATGGGCGTTGCTAAAACTTTTAAGGCTAGTTCCAACACTTTAATGCACAATGTTAATGTCGCAGTATATCCCGAAGTAATTGAGAACAGACTCAATGAGGTGGTATGTAAATTTGCGACAGGGTTTGTTTATATCGCCTATAATTTCTATAAGCTTACTGGACAAAAAATTAAATTCTATCCCTTGTATTGTGCAGAAACTCTAAAAGAAACTCACTTTGGAAAACCTATACAGTATAATCCGGATGAACCAATAAAGGATCAAGCTGAAGTCATAGCAAGGTATCTCGAAGAACAGGTGACCCTTCTTGCTAGAAATCTCCCAAATCATAAAATGATTACCATTTTTGGAGATTACACGGATGCTAAAGCCCGTAATTAATTCAACTTCCAAAAAGCAAAATTTTTCTACTCGACTCTATTAATAAAAAACCGGGCATCGCTGCCCGGTTTTCATTTTTTATATTCTTATTTCTATTTATACCTGGAGTGCTAAAATACGGATCATATTTTCTTAGAGCGAATGGAAATTTGAAATCGCTCCTAGTACTTCAAGAAGGCTCCAATTTGACCTTTCCTGATGGAGCCACGCTATTAACATTAGGAGCAGATATTACTCCAAGCAGACTTCTAAACCAAGATTACCCTCAAGTCTTTGAAGGTTTAGAGGAAGAAATAATCTCGGCAAACATTAATCCTGCCTCTCTTCCAGAATAGGTATGCACAAATAAATCGGATTTTATTTTTGAAAAAAATATTATATTTAACGAACTTCGGGGAATTGAGATATTCGAAGATTTGTAGCCCCATATGGAACAAGTTTAATCCTCTCATTCTCTGAATTATTATCAGTCACAGAGCTCATGCAGTCGCACTGATTGTTCTTAATTTTCCAATTAACTCTTTTTCCGGTAACCTCTACTGTTATATTAGGGTTGCCAAATGGAGCATTCGATGAATCATCTATATATAATATTTTCGGGTCAAGCATATTTGTATTTAACCCGTATCTCCATTCCGAACAGGGATCCATCTCCCTATCTGAAAACCTTGATGAGCCCATTGTAACCTTTTCCTTTATTGGCAAAGCCATCAATAAAGGTCCATAAAAAAGGGATATTGACGAATCGGGATTCCTTTCAGTTCTTAGCTTAAAGTTGTATTCTAATCTATACTCCTGTTTCTCATAAGCTTTTATCGTGATTTCTTTTTCAAGTTGTTCTTCCCCATTAATGACTATACTTTCTGCAAATTCCGGACATTGAATTTGAATATCAAAATTACCTTTGTTTATTTTCAATAATGCATTATTCCTGAAAGGATACTCCGAGCTTATCGATAAAGATACTTCTTTATTATTTATTCTAGTATTAATTTCCGAAGCTATAGGCGCAACTAGGATTATGGCGTTATCATTTTTATATGCTATGTGCTCTGCGAACTTTGGAAAGCCCTGATGCATATTTGAAAGGCAACAGGCATAATTTGGCTTCAGCCCGTATATGTTTGATTTATTATATGAATCGTACCATGTTCTTTTTGCAGTAGTCGCAGAGATTTGATTAGTTTGTTGCACATATTGATGGGCGCACATATCGGGAGTAAACGTGGCAGGAAAGGCGTTATAGGCCCATTTTTCGAGCAGGTCAGCCCAAAACCTATCACCAGATATTTCATAATTTTTTTCTGCGCTAAACATGCTTTCTGCAACTGTACACAACTCTGTCCCCTGGAATGCTTCATAGCCACTTAAATGCTCATCGCACGTGAATAAGGATATAGAAGTACCGTTCTTATCCATTATGGTTTTAAACCCTTCTTTTGCGCCTTCGTTTCCGCCAGCTTCTCCTGTAAACAATTCTTCAAGTATAGGGTATTTTAGTGCCATGGCAATATTTACACCATGCGTAACATGGTAAAATTGGTTAAAGAAGAGCTGTTCTCTTTTTATTGTTTTTTCCTTTTTCCTTTCTTTTGTCTTAAAAATATTTCTAATAAAGTCTGGAGCATAGAAAAGCACTTTTTTTACATTGAATTTTTGGGAAGAATAGTAGTTTTTTGAAGCTTCTGGCCATCTAAAGTTTGCAAACTCCTTTTTCCAGTCAAACCTATAAATAAGTATCTTTCTTGCAAGCTCTAGCAGTTCCTTATCTCCAGTTTTTTGAAACAGCCATCTAATTCCAATGAGTTCCTCTCCAGCCCTTACCGAAGCCCAGCTAAAAAAAGGTCTGTTTTCTATGGTTTCATTCATATAATGATAATACTTCTTAAGAAATGGGATGACTCTTTCATCAGATGTCGCTTCAAAGTAATCGGGAAGCATTTTGGTTACAACCATTCTAGGCCACCAGTCTTTACTTTTTTTAGGTCCAAAAAATCCTTCATCATCTTGAGAATTTAAGATGGAATCAATCCATAGTTTAGCCATCTTAATCAATTTAGTGTCATTTAATAAATAAGCTAAAGGCATTAGTCCGTCTATATAATACGGGCCCCTTTCCCAACTCTCCCCCTTTCCCCCAAGCCAAGCAGAATCAAGGGATAGATCTTTAAATAGATCCATTACATTCCCCGATAGACCTTCTGCTTGTATCTCAAGCTGTTTCAATAACCATCCCTTAGGTTTGATGTCCCCTAATGGGATCTTTTCAAATTCTCCGTTTAACATACATGCTTCCTTATTCACAACAATATATAAATTATAACAAAAAAATATTATTAATTACATCTGCAAAAGTCCTAATGGAAGCCTTATCAAAAAAGCGTATATCCTTTTTTCCCTCTACTCTTTAGGTGGTATTGTCTGCGCCTTACTTTTATTATATAATTGTATACAATATATGCAGTTTATAGTTCATCCCTTTATTGATTAAGGAGGAGATTGTATGAAAATTGTAAGAAAAGCGGTTATTCCAGCGGCAGGTTATGGGACCAGATTTCTGCCTATAACTAAAGGAATTCCAAAAGAGATGTTGCCTATCTATGATAAACCTACCCTCCACTATATCGTTAAGGAAGCAGTAGACAGCGGTTGTACCGATATTCTAATTATTGTATCTGAGGGAAAAGAGGCTATTAAAAAGTATTTTGCCAAAGAAGGCCCATATGATGCAATTAAGGACAGAAAAAGGTTATATGAAATAGACGAGTTAGTAAGTAAAGCTAATATATCTTATGTTACGCAAAAGGTACTTAATGGAAATGGAGCTGCGGTACAGCTAGCAAAAAACTTTACTGGGGATGATCCATTCGTGGTAATGTTCGGAGATGATGTTATAAGAAGCCGCACAGACCCATGCTCAAGACAGCTTATAGATGCCTTTCAAAATACAGGAAAAGTTGTTCTAGGAGTGCAGGAAAGGCCTGACTCAGAGGCAATATTGTATGGTGTTGTAAAAAAAGGAAAAACTGAAGGAAGATATACCGAAGTCCTTGGAATCGTTGAAAAACCACAATTATCTGCGCTCCCATCCAATTTATGCAGTTTGGGAAGATTTGTTTTAATTCCTGAAATATATGATGCTCTCGCCAATACAGAAACTCATTTCGGAGAAATCTATTTGACAGATGCTATCTCTGCCTTGGTAAAAGAAAACAAGGTAGTTGCATATACCTTCGAAGGGGAGAGATTCGACCTAGGAAACAAGTTTGGCTTCTTACAAGCAAATATTTCATTTGGACTTGAGGGTGAGTATCAAAAACGACTTCTAGAATATATGAAAAAAACCATTCTAGAAAACGAATAATAAACCATGATGATATAAGAAAAGGCCCTTTGCGGGGCCTTTTTTATGTTAAACCTACTAATAATAATGGGAAGTAATCACTGTATAATTTCACCATTTTTACGCATACGTCTTTTGCTTTCTAATAATAAAGAAGAGAGCTGAAAGAAGCGCAAGCCCAGCTATTACTCCTCCAGTAATCCACAACCAAATCATATTCTCTTTTTCTTTTATAGTAAGGGTTGTTTCATATGTAGTATCTTCGTAAAATTCATCCCCCGCATACTCGACAACAACTGTATACGTCCCTGGCGCTGTAGGAAGCGAAGTATATACTGTTCCGTCAGTAGAATGGAAGGTAACTGAAATATCTTCAGAACCGCTTGATTTCCCATTAATCAACGCTTGCAACGCAGTAGGAGTTTCTTCAACTTGCACAAGATTACCGGATATTTGAAGGGATGGCTTAGCCTTTTGTACATTAAGGGTCATTTCACCCTTCACAAGATAATTATTCTCCGCTTTTCCCTGATATAGATCGTAAAAATCAGATCTAAACGGCACAAATTCCCAATAATACTTTGTTATTGCAGGATGCAAATACTGCCCATCAATAAATCTCACGGTCCCTTCTTCACTAGGGCAAGTAAGTGTAGGCATAGTATCTCCATAATATAGGGTACGAGTAACTGGATTTGGTACAACTGAATATACAGCCTTTTTAATTGTTAAACTTAGATTTACTGTTTGTGGAATATAGTTTTCCTTAGTTACTAAAGCTGTCACATGATATGTCCCAGGATTTACGAAAGATGGAATATTCTCTTTTCCGTTATATCTTACCGTGTATGATGAATCTATATCTTCTAATTTGAGTTCGTGTCTTCTACCATCATAAACTATTCCGTCTTCAATAGGAGTAAAAGTAATTGTTTCCATTATAGCCGGATTAATGAAATAGTATGAACTAATACTGTTTGTCAGATAGTAGTTTGCCCCAACTTTATTCTCCGAGTCGATAGATAGATTCAATCTAAATCCGTTATATCCAGATCTGGTTGCTGCAACGTTATCTCCTTCCATATATTCTATTAAGCCAATAATATCCACATTATCATTTCCGATTAATCCAAATACCTCATATGAAATATCCTTTGCTGTCCCATCATAAACATTATCAGCGGGTCCAGTAAATGTAACATATAGTGGTGCACGGTCCACAGTATATTTAATCCCAGCTTCTGACATATTCACAATGTAGTTTGTCCCGGCATTTAATGTTGCTTTTTCTATACTATACTCACCTGCTCCCGCAAGTTGTGCTCTCATGCTTCCAGTCCAAGAGTTTCCTGTAATTAAAGAAGGAGGAGTAAATTCAAATTTCTTACCGAACATTGTGAGCCTTCTTGATAAAACATTCTCGCTGTAAGAATAAAAGTATAATTCATGGAAATCAACATCAATTGTCTCGGTTTCGCCGGCATTCAGATAAGATAATTCAGTTTTTCCAAGGTCGAAGCTTACAATGTTTTCTTCCCTTCTGACATATCCTAAATTGGTATCTATGTAATAGTTTCCACTTTGATAAATAGTATCTTGGAAGAAATATACTCCAGGGCGATCGGTGTCTTGGTAAGCATTATATCCTATATCTATTCTTCTATTAGAACCATCGAACATAGTATATTCAAAATATTTGTCGACTGGACCTTCAAGGAGGGAATATTTCATATCCTTAAGTACAATCCCTTTTTCCATATCAATCAGGAAGTTAAGTCCTCTTTCTTCATCCATATAGTTGTAAACACCTGTCTGATTCTCATATTTTTGTGTCAATGAAGCAAGTTCAACGTCTACTGAAATCTCTTGAGTATCTGAGCTGTAATCATCTTTTATCAAATAATTGAAGGAAATGTTTCCAACGGTTATTGGGTATAACCTCGTTGCTTTGCCTCCTCTAAAATCTATCTCATATACGTACCCGTCGTTAGCTCTATACAAAGCAGTGTCTGTCTGAAGATTTCTGTTATAAACTTCATTCTCATCAATCAACAAGGTCTTTAAAGTCTCGCTGGTATCTGCGTAAGATATATATCCGGAGGAAGTATTAATCTTGTATACTTTGTTCCCAGAAACTGACGTCATATTGTTGAAATTGATCGTATATCTGACAGTATAACCCTCTCTAACAACATCAAAATTACCAATTGTTCTCTCAGCATTCAGCCACACGACTCTTCTTTCAACTATTTCAATATTTTCTACGGCCCCGTTCTTGTCAACAATACTAAAGAAATAACCATCCCTGTTATTATATGTCAAAATGGTGTTTTCAAAATAATTCTTATGTCTCACTAATCCAGTTGAAGAATCAAGGACATACTCCCTTCCAGAAGCAGTAAATTCTGCAATATTTTCTGAAAAGACTAAATCTGTATAATCAATAGTTTCATTAACCGGTGTCCCGTCATTAGTGGTATATCCAAATTCAAATGATTGAATTGAAAAAGGAACCCAAGAATAATCTCTGCAAGCTACTCCTACTACTAAATCAAGGCTGTAAACATACCCATCTTCCGCAATATAATCAGCAAAGCCAACTTGTACATTCTCTCCATTTCTCTCATCGAAAACAGTAGGATAGACAAAATACTTCATTCCATCGAGCTCATAATAATATGAGTACACAATATCTCCGGAAGCCACCGCAGATGTTCCAAAAACGTTCCCCTGTCCAAGCAAAGGCACTATGGTAATCGGCAAAGCAAGAATCTCAAGAGCACCTGTAAATAACTCAGTATAGGAACTGAAAGTATCTCCTTTCGGGCTCTCCAAATACTTAACTCTAACATCATATACTCCTACTTCTACTGGAGGACTGTTTCTCCAAACAAATGTCCCTTGCTTCTTGTATTCGTAGGAGATTTTCCCAGGAGGAGTCAACCCTGCCGCATTTGAAATCACCGCGGAAGAAGCTGGAATCGATCCGCCGTTATAATATACAGTCTTACCTGCAAGAACAAAAGATGGAGCAATATTTCTTATTTCCAAACACATAAATCTCACAGCGGTTGCAGTTAAGTAGTTTCTTGAGTCTGTATCATAAGAGGGGTTATATGTCGCCCTTACACTATACTTTCCGCTTTCAATTGGATAAGAACTACTTGTCCATTGATACCAATTATATTTGTTGTCCGCAAACACACCATACTCATAAGAAACCGTGGATGTGCCATTCGTATTAGTTAACGGAGGCCCAATCAGATCTCTGCTTGCACCTCTAAGAATAACATCGGGGACATACTGTGCATTGATAAAACCGAAATCAACAATTATATCGTTTATGACTATTATCGGCGAAATCTTATTAATCGTTATAATATTATCCTTTCTATCCGAAGTAGCTGCATAATTATCTACTATATCAATTCTACGCTGATAGGTAACCCTCATATCGTATGAGCCAGCATCGACAGGAGCTGCAGATGTAAATGTTTCCTCTCCGCTAAGTTTATATTCAAATATCAAAGTCCCCTTGGGCATTTCTCCCTTTACTCCAACCATTGAAACGGTTACTCTGTGGGAATCACCGGTGAAATCAAAAACATTAGAGGTAGATGCATATGAAATTTGAACTGCTGCAGGGTTAACTATAAGTCTTGCCTGAATTCTTTGAGGAACGGTATACACGTAGTTATCATTAGCGCCTTCTGTATATTGAAGAACTACGTCATAACTGCCTATATCTTTCACCCTAGCTAGTACCGGAGCTGATGGAGTTCCGCTTAGCTGATATCCTACGCTTACAACACCCGTAGGACCTGTTATATCATCGGGTAGTTTCCCTAAAGTTACTAGGTTTGCAGGAATGATGTGATATTCAGCATCATAAGTGTATTGCATTGCGCTTCCAAGATTAATCCCCATATAATCCTTTATATTTTCCTTATATATAGTGAAAAGATCTTGTCCGTTATACTTGTTAAACGCTATTGTATTTCCCTCATAGTCTGTTCCTTCCTCGGTAGTATAGTCTATGGAAACTGAGTATATTCCAGCATTTACAGGGGCATCGCTAGACCAGTTGACACCATCTTTTGAATAAGTGACTATTGCTGTTCCGGGAATTACCTTTCTAAAGCCATACTCATCAAGATCTGTAGGGCTCCCATAAAATCTTACTTTGGAAAGATCAAAACTGTGAGACAGTCCATCAAAATCTACCATTACCCTACAACCATCTAGCAATACTATATCTACTACTCCATCCTTAATTAATAAAGCGGCTGTAAACGGCTCCTCTGGGTTATCGTAATTTGTATAATTGTCAGTTGGTGAGGCGATAAACTTAATGTACAAGTCATAAGTCCCTGCAGAGGTGACCTCATTAACCCACTCAGTTTCTCCTGTTATTCTAAACTGAATTACAATATTTCCACCAACTGGCTTATCAGATCCAACCCCAGAGACAATTGGTTGAATGGTTGCCGGATTAATTGGTTGTCCGGTAAAGTTTCTGACATATTGAGTTTCTCCCTGAGACAGACCTAGAGAAATAGTAGGAACTGCTTTTGCAATTATAATGTTATTAAGAAAATCAACAGTTGCATCCTTGTAATTATCCCCGTCTTCCGCTTTGTAGAGAACCCTAGTACTATATGTCCCAGCCCTTCTTGGCTTATCTCCTGACCATGGCTGTTCTTCATATCTATATTGATAAGTAACTAACCCTGCTCTTGGGACAGATCCCCCTTCTCCGACAGGATTAATAGAAGCTTGCTTAACAATTGGGTTGCTATATTCATCAAAGTCGTTGTATGGATATCCAATTGTCACTGCTTTATATGTGGTAGAGATAGAAGGTAGAACAACCGCTGGTGTTACTGGAACAATAATACAGGTTACTGTAGAAGTGGGTATGGCGTAATTCTTTGACGTCCCTCCGCTTAAAGTAATTGTATAAGTTCCAATACTAGTAAATTGTAAAATTGGATCCCCTATCAATGTTTGGTAATTTAGAACTGGTGGGGTGAATGGAACGCCCAACAGAAGTAAAGACTCCATAGTTTCCCCAGGAATCCACCCTTCATATGTAACATTGTCCGCAGTTGGGTTAACCTCACCGTATTCCTTCCTAATTACATTAGGCTGCCCTATATTAGATACACTTGCTGAAAGCTGTTTGCGAGTCACAGTCAGACTTCCAGGAGCAGAGGTTATGTTATAATTACTTGCTTTAATTCCTCCGGTTCCGAGAGTAACTGTTATCTGGTAAGGATTGTGTAATTCCTGATTATTCTCAATATAAGCTGTAGACTCCTTGTGCGCATTGTCTTTGTCATAATTAATTATATTTCCAGTCATTATTTCAGAAGGAATATCGGAAAAAATTTGATATGATAGTCCGGTGTATCCATCTGTTCCCTTTGCCGGGTCAGTTGCAGAAGTTGTATAAGTATACGTAAATGTTGCCTCTGTCCCATATACCGTTGAGGTAGGAGCAAAGGAAATAACTAAATTACGCTTATGAATAGTAACTGGAATATCTATTGTATACGCAAGATAAGCCGAGCTTTCGTTAACAACGTAACCAGAGTGAGAAAATGTTAGTGTACAAGTCCCAGCCTTTCTAATGGTAATGTTCCAGTTTGGGCTAGCAGGAGTAACAGACACTATTTCTGAATTCGAAGACTCTATTCCTATAGAAGAATATATGCTTGGGTTAGTCGTCAAGTACGATGCGAGTTTATTTCTGGGAATACTGAATTCATTGTTTCCATACGTCTTATTTAACGTGGTATATTGAGAATCCAGAGAATCATATTTTTTCAGGAAAAACCAATATGTAGTGTTGTTGTTCGGATTTGAAGAAGAGTAGGAACATTCCTTATAGTTTCCTTCATTTCTAAACTCTGTAGCGCCGATAGTAACAAGTGGAGCAGCAGTCTCATTATCAAATTGCTCTGCTTCCACCCTTATTCTTCCATATCTCTTTTCAGTAGTAATGGTTAACTTTGCAGTGGTTACCGAGTATGTCACCCCAGCAATTTCCTGTATAGTACAAGACAAATATGAGATGCCTGAAACAGTAATATTTGCACTGCTTGGGAAGGCAGTAAACTTAATAAGTCTCGCGGAAGGATATATTGCAGTGGTTCTCGCCTCTAAAAGAATCTCCCTTCCTTGCAAGTTATCCGCATTTATCTCATAATCTGCATAGTACGGATGTCCCGAAACCTTTGTAATGCTCTCAACACGAACATCTGGATCGGATAGGGTTGCATTTATAAACGTAACTTGTTGGTCAATGGGAAGTATATTAAATGCCTTTGTCTGGGTATCCTTGTAATTTTCCGTACCGGTAATAGTAACTAGCCCACCCTTTGTGGCATAAACGTTCTTTTGCGGATCTGCTGTTCCGTATGAGACAAGGTAATCAGTAATCAAAGAGAGCTCAAGTAACCCTGCCCCTCCTCTGTCAACTTCTACCTTTGTAACTTGTGGCTCAATTCTGCTTCCAGTAAAACTATATCCGTTTAGAGATTGATTGTAGCCTGATCCAGCTCCAGTATACAAAGTAATGTTCAACAAGCCGGTAATGCTCTTGGGTAGGATTTGGAAGGGGACGGTAACCTCTCCGGTATAATTTAATAATCCAATAAATTTTACGGTACCGTTTTCTAATCCGGCATTTGGATTTGTCCCCCAGGTTCCAGTTGCAGCAAGCATATAGTCTCCACTCCCAGAGGTAGTGGAATATACAAGTTCAACTCCTGATCTGTCATTATCTTTTATTACAACTGTCTTAACTGACCCGGTTGTTACAATAGGCAAATTAGTCTTCGCTGTCCCATCATATGTAACTAATGAAGGATCATATGTAACCCAGGTCGCTGTTTTAGAAATATTTCCTGAGTTAATATTTTTAGGAAGAATTGTAAACGCAACTGTTTTCGTTCCCGCAAATCTTGGACCGGTTCCGGCAGATTCCCCTGTTCCGGCAACATATCCTCCAAAAGATATTGTGAAAGAGGCCTGCCCGGCATTAAGGTTGGTTCCAGCACCAGTGACAGTATATTCGCTTGAATTCACATTGTAAGTACCATTTGCCCCTGCATCTACCGTAAGTTGTGCCGAAGTAGTTGAAAACTGAGTGCCCGTATATACAACACTTGGAAGATTTTGAAGACTAATACCTCCGTTAAGTGTTATATCTAATGCGCAAATGTTAAACGTTTTTGTGATAGTCCCCACATAGTTATTTTTCCCCACTAACGTGACAAGCGCACTCTTTGTGATGTCCGTGTTGTTAGAATAACTGATTGAATAATCATTTAAAGTCAAAACAACTTCATTGTCGTTAGCAACACCTTCGGGAGAATAATCGTAAGTTGCCTTGGCCGTAATCGCTGGAGTTATGTTATTTCCAAAATTAAATGTTTGATCAGCGATATCTAAAATATATCCTCCCCCTGGGGCGATTAAAGGATCCTCTGCAAACAATTGTCTGGGAGCTATCGGGAAAGATAATTGAAATTCTCCATCAATCTTTGCAGTAGCAGAAGTTGAAATATTTACGACACCTCCGCTAGCCACATTAATATTGTCCTTTCCTGTGGTAGTCCAAGACAATGAAGAATTAAAAGTACCGGCATTTATTACAGGGAACGGATCGGTTATCCCTACCTCTGAATAGGTTGTTGGCGGACTGGGATCCCCCACTCCATTAGAAGCATTGGTTAGAGAGAAATATGCGGTAGCATCATCTTTCCAATAGTAATTCCCAGAAAAATGCATCACCCAAAGTCTGGCATTAGTTACTTTTATAAGAACATAATATACATGCGGGTGCTTTTCTTGCCCGTTATATACTATGGGACCTACATATGGTTTATTGGTAGCTTGGGTGTAATCATCTATAATTGTGACTGCGTTCGCCTCGTTGTTATATGTATCATCAACGTTTCGTTTGGGAATGTTAAATTTAACAGTCTTTGTAACATTATCAGTATCCGTTCTTCCACCAGGTCCAACAAAGTTTTGATATTCATTTACATTCGCTTTTACAATCTTAATAGTAAAACTTGCAGTATTTGTAGATGGGTCGACATTGTTTGCATACGAAGTCGTTTGAAGGGCAAAAAATCCTGAAACCCATGCAGTATTGCCAACCCCATATATTCCATATGCTGAATATGTATCCACTGCCCCATAATTGTCATAATTTTCCACGTACAATTGCTGTCTATCAGGATCAGCATTGCCCGGATCATGGGCGATGAGTTTCATTTCCTTGCCACCAAAAATCAATCTAACCAGCAATACTTCGGGTTTAATTTCAAACCCTGTATACACGGTGTCATATCTTGCCTCTATCTCATTATGCATATCAGCAACAAGACTCACCCCGCTTAACTGTAAGGGATTAATTTCTGCATAAGCTTTCGAGGTTCCTGAAAAATTCCCCTTCAAACCCGTTGACCCTAAATTAAGTTGCAAACCAGGTCTTTGAGTTGGGTCAGCTATCACCGCCGGATTATTTGTAGAATTCACCCAATCCCCAAAAAAGTTATCAATTGTGTAATCAACATCTTTGGTCAAGACATATGTTATAGGGCCAAGAGCAAAAGTAAATGAAGTCGGAGAAATCCTGACCCCAGGAGAAGAATAGCTGTGATCTGTAGTATCGTATGTGTATGTGTCAATCAAGCTTAGTGCATATGCCGTTATATTCAAAGGCTGAATACTAAACCCATAAACGTGTTGAGAAGAACTATATACGTTGCTAGACGCATCCTTGATATCTACTTTCAATGAATATGACGCAACATCTGTAGGCCTATTAGTACTGTTGTATGTACCGCTAGTATAGGTATATACCGCATGCAACCCAGGAATTGCAGCATCATTAGTAAGAGGATTTGCAGAAGGAACTATTGGCCCTTGCTGTACTGAAGTACCTCCCCCCGATTGGGCATAAGTATAGCTTGACTGAGCACTTGATAATTCATATCGTCGGAAGTTCGCTGTATATGTGTTCGCCCCGAGTGGCAAATCACAAGCCCCCCTTATGACAAAAGACAGCGCTCTATTGCTAAATCTCATTGTTTGAGAACTTGTCCAACCAGAGAAATAATAGCCGTAGATACCATTAGCTGGGGCCCCTGTTGCCGTGGCTGTAATAGTTTCCTGGGAAGCAAAGGCAAATGTGCTTACGGTAACCGTTCCCCCTTTATTAATATATGCTGTAGCTCCAGTAGATGCGGTAACTGCGCCATAGTTATTTGTCCCACTCGTAACAACATTTAGAGAAGGCGCAGTCCATGACATAGATAAAGCACTTCCGTTAGGATTTTGAAAATCTGTAATTGGCCAAGTTACCCCAGCTCCCCAGAAAGATCTGTTAGGTTGGACAAATAAGAAAGCGCCCACTCTCATAACCAAGGTTGTTGTTGAATATAAAGTATCTCCCGAAACGCTCCCCGGCCAAAGATGTGAAGTTCCATCCTTTGTGAGAGTTACTGTTCTAGCAGCATCCAAAGTCCCGTTGGAACTTTCTCTAATGTCCACTTTTCCGGTTCCGTTTACTGCCGATGTTAGGGTGGTAAAAGTTGTTAATCCTGGAGTAGTTGAAGAAGATGAGCCAAAAGCTATAAACATATTTTGGTAAACATCTCCACCATCATCAGCAAAATCCAAGCTCCAATCAATATTCATAGTGTAGGTTACTGAGTTAATTAAGTTATTCCTTAAGCCTGACTTCATCGTATCAGTGAAAACATAGTCTCTATACCACAAATGGTGGCTATATGCTGAAGTGCTTGTCGATTTAGCTTTCCAAGAAGTTGCCGTGTTTGTTACATCTTTAACAGAACCGTAATCTACTGCTTTATTAAAAGTATTAGGCCCCGGAGCGGTCAATTGAGTAGGACTACTTATACTAACTGGAGATTGAACATCAAAATCAAGATCTGTAAAATTATAGCTTCC
>Ga0209723_1004865_pt1 | contig 14426 bp, 9 predicted proteins | sample BiotimSIPDNA_2_FD_185750 | JGI IMG/M metagenome (GOLD analysis project Ga0209723, IMG submission 185750) | Anaerobic biogas reactor microbial communites from Washington, USA - Biogas_R2 time_0 SIP DNA (SPAdes) (version 2) | ecosystem: Engineered > Bioreactor > Anaerobic > Unclassified | place... | reverse complement strand
CGAGGGACATACTGCAAGCTAAAGCTTGAACTACGTACTGCAAGCTAAAGCTTGAACTACATGCTCGTACAAGCGAGGGACATACTGCAAGCTAAAGCTTGAACTACGTACTGCAAGCTAAAGCTTGAACTACATGCTCGTACAAGCGAGGGACATACTGCAAGCTAAAGCTTGAACTACGTACTGCAAGCTAAAGCTTGTACTACATGCTCGTACAAGCGAGGTACATACTGCAAGCTAAAGCTTGTACTACATGCTCCTGCAAGCGAGGTACATACGGCAAGCTAAAGCTTGAACTACATACGCCTGAACTACGTACGGGATGTCGTGTTTTGGTGCAGAATAACTTGGAACCGTGAATTGAATGAGCGCTATGCTTCCTATCTACGCGATCAAAGATGAGTTCATTGCGCAGCTGCGGGAGGTCGGCCGGATAGTGGTCACGGCGCCAACGGGTTCGGGTAAGTCAACGCAGATACCACGCTTTATTGAAGAAGGGCTGTCGCTGCCAGAAGGGCAACGAATACTGGTCTTGCAACCACGACGGCTGGCAGCACGGATGCTGGCAGAACGGGTGGCTGCGGAATGCGGCGGCGAGCCAGGCGAACTGGTGGGCTTCCAAACGCGGTACGAACGCGCAGTGTCAGGGCAGACGAAGATCCTTTTTATCACCGAGGGAATCCTGACACGTCTGCTGATCAGCGATCCGAGCCTGAAAGGCGTGGGGGCGATTGTCTTTGATGAATTTCACGAGCGCAGCCTAAATATCGACCTTGGCTTGGCCATGGCGTGGCATTGCGTGCAGACGCGGCGGCCGGATTTGCGCTTGATAGTGATGTCGGCGACGCTGGCTGCTGCGCCGTTGCAGGCTTACCTGGGCGATTGTCCGCACGTGCATGCTGAAGGTCGCTCCTATCCGGTGTCGATTATGTATTCGCCGTTGCCAGCGAACCAAGGAGCGCCTATAACGGCAGCGCAGGCTTTGCGGCGGTTGCTGCAAGCTGGTGTGCCCGGCGATGTGCTGATATTCATGCCCGGAGGCTATGAGATTCGGGCGACGGCCGAGGAATGCAGGCGTCTGCCCATGGCGTCGGAATTGTCGATACACCTTCTGTATGGCGATTTGCCGCCTTCTGAGCAGCGTCAGGTGATGGCGCCTTCGGATCGCCGCAAGGTCATCATAGCTACGAATATCGCGGAGACGTCGTTGACGATTCCAGGGGTTCGTCATGTGATTGACAGCGGGTTGGCGCGGATAGCGCGTCATGATTCCGGCCGTGGCGTGAACCTGCTGGAGACGCGGCCGATTGCGCGTGATTCCGCTGATCAGCGCGCTGGTCGGGCAGGTCGCGAGGCGGCTGGCACTTGCATTCGTTTATGGTCTGAGATAGTGCATTCGGCTAAGCCGTCGCAGTCGGTTCCTGAGATTCAGCGGCTTGATTTGGCAGAGGCTGTGCTGGCAGTCATGGCATACGGATTTTCCGACCCGGGGAGTTTTCCGTGGTTTGAAGCGCCGCCAGAGCGGGCGTTGTCAGCGGCGCGACAGCTGTTGGGCCAGCTTGGCCTGGTGGATGCTTCCGGAAACCTGACAGCGCTGGGAGAGGATTTGCGCCATGCACCGGCGCATCCGCGTTTGGCGCTATTGCTTTGGCTTGGGGTTCAGGAGGGGTGCATAGAGGAAGCGTCGCTGGCAGCGGCGATTTTGAGTGAGCGTCCGGTGCGGGTGTCTTCGTCGGCGACGCCGCGTTCGCAGGGCACTCGTCGTCGCCAGGAAGCCAAGCGGCGGGCGCGTCAGGCGTCGTTGCCAGAGTCTGATTTTCTGGAGACGTTTCACCTGCTGCGGGTGGCCCAGGAGGTTCGGTTTGAGCAGCAGCAGTGCGTTGGCCTTGGTTTGAACGCCGGGGCGGCGCGTGATGTCATGCGGGCGGCGCAGGATTTTCTGTCTGAAAGTCGCCGTCTTTGGGGCGACAGCGGTTCAAGCCAGGATTCGGAGCTGTCTTTCTTGCAGTGTTTGCTGCGGGTTTTTCCGGATCGCCTGGCTCGCCGTCGTGATCAGGGCACGTTGGTCTGCGAGTTGTCGGGTCGCCGTTTGGCTGAGTTGTCGCGGGAGAGCGTTGTTCGGGGCGAGGCGTTGTTTTTGGCTTGCGAGGCTCGCGAGACTGGCCAGGCGTCCCAGCCGGGGACAAAGACGATTTTGTCTTTGGCGAGTGGGGTTCGCGAGCAGTGGCTGTGGGATTTTTTCCCGGATGCCTGGGAAGAGACGGATATCGCTGTCTGGGACGACAGTCAGCAGCAAGTGGTTCGGCGGCAGTCCTTGTCGTGCCTGGGGATAGTGCTGGAGGAGAAGTTGCGGCAAGACCCGGACCCGGAGGCGGCAGCGGAGATTTTGGCGTGTTTGCTGGACGACGGCAAGCTGGCCTTGCCAGGATGGGATGACGATGTCGAGCGTTGGATAGCGCGCGTGCGCTGGCTGGCCGAGATGTTTCCAGAGCAAGGTTTGCCGTCGTATGATGAGAGCGACCGTGCGAAAGTGCATCGGCTTTTGTGCGCCGGGGAGACGAGCTACCGGGCGGTGAAGAACAAGGAATGCCTGGCTGCGGTTCGGCAGCTATTGCCGCGGTCGCAAGTGCAGTTCGTGGAGGCGATGGCACCGGCCCAGGTCATGCTGCCGAACGGTCGCCGGATGCGCCTGGAGTACACGCCGGGCCAAGCGCCTAAGGGACGGTCGAGAATCCAGGATTTTTATGATATGGTGGAGACGCCGAGGGTGGCTGGGGGGGCGGTTCCTGTACTCCTGGACATCCTGGCGCCGAATTATCGAACCGTGCAAATCACGGATGATCTGAAGCGTTTTTGGGATGTGCATTACCCTCGCATAAAGCCTGAGTTAGCCCGTCGCTATCCCAGGCATGTCTGGCGCTGAAGCTATGTGTAGTTCATTGCAGGAGGACCAACAGCCATGTTTATTGACATCCATGCGCATGCGTATCGTCGGCCAGTTCCATTTGTGTGCCGGTTTTGCTCGGCGGAGGAGCTGCTGAAGTTGTATGACAAAGCCGATATCAAGTGCGGCTTCATTCTGCCGATTGTCAGCCCGGAGATTTATTTTCCACAGGCGAACGAGGACATCCTGGATATGTGCGCGGACTATCCGGGGCGTTTTCTGCCTTTCTGCAACCTTGATCCGCGGTTGTTGACAAATGCGTGCGACGCTCCCCTGGACACGGTTCTGCGGTATTATAAAGACAAGGGCTGCCTGGGAGTGGGCGAAATCATGCCGAACATACCGATGCGCGATCCAATGGTGCAGAATTTGTTTAAGCATGCGCAGGCAGTAGGGATGCCGGTGACGTTTGACGGTTCAGACCAGCACGGCGGCGATTTTGGCTTGTATGACGAACCCGGGATGCCGCAGCTGGAGCATAGCTTGCAGCGGTTTCCCAAGCTCAATTTCATTGCGCATGGGCCAGTGTTCTGGCATGAACTTGGGCGGTTGGAGTCGCCAGCCCAGCGCAAGCCGCCATTTTATCCGGACGGCGGCCAGGCGCGGATGCGGCCATTGACTGGTCCAATCCAGGAAGAAGGCGTCGTGCCTAAGTTCTTCCGCTACTATGGGAATTTGTATGGTGAACTTTCTGATGCCTATACGCCGTTGGCGTGCGACGAGGATTATGGCCCGAAGTTTTTGACGGAGTTCCAGGATCGGCTGTTTTTCGGGACTGACACGTGCGGGCCGAATCATCGCTACAAGATGCGCGAGCTGCTGCTGCGCTGGCGTGACGAGAAGCGCATCAGCCAGGCGGTGTTCACTAAAATCGCGCATGATAATGCGGTCAAGTTCTTCAAATTGTCGATACCGCTGGCAGGGAGCGGCGAATAAGCCGGGCGTTGGGACGGCGCGGACAGGGGGCGGCAGGCTCGTCCCGGGCTAAAGCCCGGGCACTGAACGGAGAACCGCTCGGCTCTGTTCTCAGATTTCCCATCCTTTGCGGTATGGTTCGCCGTTGATGATGGCATCTGCTTCTGGGCAATCGACTGCTCGCATGTTTTTGGTGTCCCAGTTGATGCGTTTGCCGGTGCGGAGGGCGAGGACGCCGAGCAAAGCCAGTTCAGTGAGGCGGGCTGAGTAGCCGAATTCAGTGCCGCCCGGTTTTCCGCCTTTGCAGGCGTCAATCCATTCGCGGTGATGGCCTGGCGAGCGCGGGATGCTTGGCGCTGGCGGGGTGTAGGTTTTAGCCAGCTTGGCAGGGACAAGGAACGGGGTGGCGCCAAGGCCAGGGCAGACCAAGAGGCCTTTTTCGCCGACGAACATGCAGCCGCGCTTGGGCCATTCCACGTCGGCCGGCCAGTTGTCAGGGGTGGGCGGTCGGAGTCCACCGTCATACCAGCAGACTTTGACGGCGGGGCGGCGGCTGCGGCTTTTGAACCAATAGTGGCAGATGCTGCCGTGCGGGATGAGGTCAGGGTGGGTTTTGTCAGCCGCGAAGGCTTCGACGAGGTGGGGGGAGTGGAGGTCGAGAGCCCAGCAGATCACATCCATGTCATGGCAGACGAAATCGCCGATGGCGCCAAGGCCGAAGGACCAATAGTCGCGCCAGCGCACCGGGGTGAGGGTGGGGTGGTAGGGGCGGCTGGGCCGCGGCCCGAGCCAGAGGTCCCAGTTGCAGCCTTCAGGGACGGGCGGGGTGTCTTCGGGCGGGGTGACCATCCACTTGCTCCAACGTCCGGCGCCGACCCAGGCATGGGCTTCAAGGACAGGGCCAATCGCGCCGTCCTTGAGCCATTCGACGGCTTCGCGCATGCCGTCGCGCGCATGGCCAATGTTGCCCATTTGGGTGGCGACGCCGGTTTCTGCAGCGACCTGGGCCATCTTGCGGACTTCGCGGATGTTGTGGCCTAAGGGCTTTTCGCAGTAGACGTGCTTGCCTTTGCGCATGGCGTAGATGGACACGTAGGCATGCAGGTGGTCAGGGGTGGCGCAGACGATGGCGTCAATGGAGGGTTCGCGGTCAAGCATTTCCCGGAAATCCTCATAGCCGGGGCAGGAATAGCCAGGCTCGGTGGCCCGGTAGTGCTGTTCCAAGCGTTCAATGACGGGAAGCCGACCCAAGGGGCGTTTGTAGAAAAAATCGTCCTGGTAGCTGGCAATGGGATCGGCGACGGCGACGATGCGGACGTCAGGCAAGGTGAGCAGGTTTTTGATGACGCCCTCGCCCATGCCCCCAGCGCCGACCAGGGCGACGTTGACGGTGTCATGCTTGACCGGACAGGTGGTGCGCCGGGGAATAGCTCTTTTAAAACTCATTTCTTGGTCTCCTTAAAATAAGTTCAAATTATTATGGAAGGGGAGTAATTAAGTATATTGTTTGACCCATGGTTATGCAAGTGCAGGGGTGAAGAATTTTAGCGGATAGGTAGAATAGGGGCGAGGGGCGAGTTCCGGCACTAAAGTGCCGGCACAGGACAGAGACACGTATATAGGCGGGCGCAGGATGACATGAGCTGGAGCACCGTGACAGGCGCGGGGCTGAATGCTGAATGCTGAATGCTGGATACTGAATGCTGGCTGCTGAGGCGCATTTGTCATTCATCATTCATCATTCATCATTCATCATTCATCATTCATCATTCATCATTCGTTAGGGGCGAGGAGAAAAAAAGCCCCTGGTCGGCGGGTGCCGTCTAGGGGCTGGGAGGGTAGGCTGGCATTGGTGCGCCAGTCGTGCTGTATGGGAAGCTTACTTCACGATGGCCTGGCAGGCGGTGATGGCTGCGACGCCGACGATGTCTTCGACTGAACAGCCGCGTGACAAGTCGTTGATGGGCTTGGCAACGCCCTGCATGATGGGGCCGTAGGCGTCTGCTCCAGCCAGGCGCTGGGTTATCTTATAGCAGATGTTGCCGCAGTTCAGGTCTGGGAAGATGAGGATGTTGGCCTTGCCCTGGAGTGAGCTGCCAGGCGCCTTGGAGGTGGCGACTGCCGGAACCAGGGCGGCGTCAGCTTGCAGTTCGCCGTCGACTAAGGCGTCCAGGCCGAGTTCGGCGACGCGGGCCTTGGTCAATTCAGCGGCGGTCGCCATTTTGTCGACCAGGTCGCCTTTAGCGCTGCCTTTGGTGGAGTAGCTGAGGAATGCGAGGCGGGGCTTGTCGCCGATCAGTGCCTTGTAGGTGCTGATGGTGGCGATGGCGATGTCGACTAATTCTTCGGCGGACGGGTTTGGGTTGACGCCGCAGTCTGCGAAGATGAGGGTTTCGTCTCCGGCTGGCGCTGGCGTTTTCAGGTCCATGACAAAGCAGCTGCTGGCCAGCTTGATGCCTTTGGCGGTTCCGACGCAGTGGAAGGCACTGCGGAGCATGTCTGGCGTGGAGGCGATGGAGCCGGCGACCAGTCCATCGACTAGGCCTTGGTTGAGCATCAGGTTGGCGAAATAGAGTCGGTTAGCGGTCATGTCGCGGGCTTGGGCTTCGGTCAAGCCTTTGCTTTTGCGGCGTTCGAAGAGGGTGTTGGCGAGGCGATCGAAGAGCGGCGACTTGGTCCAGTCAATGATTTCGACATCGAGTCCCTGGAAGCAGACGCCCTTGGCGGCTTGTTCTGCTTCAGCGGGGGTGGCGAGGATTTTGACTTTGGCGGTTTTGCGTTCGGCGACCAATTTGGCAGCCTGCATGACCCGCGGGTCTTGTCCTTCGGGGAGGATCAGGGTCAATCCGGCAGCGGCGGCTTTCGGGAATAGTTTCTGCATGAGGCCAGCCATGAATCATTCTCCTTTTTGCGTGATGGTCCTAAGTGCTGTCAATGAGGTTAGGGCAATGGTGTGCCTGTCTTGTCCAGTTAGGCGGCTGCTTACGCGCAAGCCGGTTATTTTGTCAGGGCGACGGTTTCCATGGCGATCATCAGTTCTTCGTTGGTCGGGGTGACCAGCGCGGTGATCTTGGAGCCTGGCTTGCTGATGATGATTTGTTCGCCGCGGCTATTGTTGGCTTGCTCGTCCAGCTCGCAGCCCAGGACAGCCATGCGGTTGACGACGATGCGGCGGGTGGTGATGCCGTTTTCACCGATGCCGCCGGTGAAGACGATAGCGTCGGCACCGCCGAGCAGGAGGTGGTAGCCGCCGACGTAGTGGACGAGGCGGTGGATGAAGGCGCTATAGGCCTCTTTGGCCCGGGGGTTGCCTTGGTCGCGGGCGGCCTCGATGTCGCGCATGTCGCTGGACAGGCCGGACATTCCGAGCAGGCCGCTTTTCTTATTGAGGATATCGTCGATTTCGGAAGTGGAGTATCCTGTCTGGGACATGAGGAAGGGGATGACGGCTGGGTCGAGGTCGCCGCAGCGGGTTCCCATCACCAGTCCCATGAGGGGGGTCAGGCCCATGCTGGTGTCAACGACTTTGCCGCCGTTGACAGCTGCCAGGCTGCTGCCATTGCCCAGGTGGCAGGTTATGATTTTGGCTTTGGCTGGGTCGAGGCCGAGGAATTCGCAGCTGTTGAAGTAGACGAATTTGTGGCTGGTGCCGTGGAAGCCGTATTTGCGCACGTCGTATTTTTCGTAGAATTCGCGTGGGATGGCGTACAGGTAGGCTTCGGGTCCCATGCTCTGGTGGAAGGCGGTGTCGAAGACGGCTACGTTGGGGACGCCGGGGAAGACGTGTTCGCAGGCTTCGATGCCGCCGAGATTAGCGGGGTTATGGAGCGGACCAAGGACGATGCACTCGCGAATGCCTTCCTTGACAGATTCGTCAACTAGGATGGGCTGAGTGTAGGTTTTGCCGCCATGCAGGACGCGGTGGCCGATGGCTTCGACTTCAGCGAGCGATTTCAGCACACCGTAGGTCGGATCGACCAGTTTTTCGCAGATGGAGCGCAGGGCTTCGCTGTGGTTCGTGATAGTCAGGTCTTCTTCGAATTTGCCATTTTTACTGGAATGGTAGGTAAGGTGGGGATTGGTTATCCCGATTCGTTCCACCAGGCCTTTGGCCAAGACAATTTTGTCCGTCATGCTGAATAGCGTGAATTTCAATGACGAACTGCCGGAATTGATCACCAGGACTTTCACAAAATACCTCCAAGCCCGAACATGTTTTCAATGCTCCTGCCATCCGGGCGGCAGGGAAAATCAAGGGAAAACAATAATATAAAGCAGAAAATTGCAATATCAATCAAAAACAAGCAGAACCGCGCAAAAAGGGCGTGTTTTGGGCGGGTGGCTCGGAGTTGCCAGCTGCCAGTGGGTGGACTGGGTGGACGGCGTGGGCAGGGTGGACAGGGTGGGCGTTGTGGACAGGGTGGGCGTTGGGCGGTTCAGGCTGTCTGGTTGTCGTCGCTGTCGTCGTCATCGTTGTCATTGTTGTCGTCGTTGGCTTTGAATTTTGGGTTATTTCCGGCGATGACGATGACTGCTTCTCCTTTTATTTTGGCATTTTGGAAGGTTTCCGCCAGTTTTGCGAGGCTTCCTCGGTGTATTCTTTCGAAGCGTTTGGTCAGTTCGATGCAGACTGCAGCCTGGCGGTCTCCGAGTATGGCGAGCGCTTCTGCGAGGAGCTTACCGACTCGGAAGGGCGATTCGTAGATGACGAGGGTATGGGGCAGGTCGCGTTCCATTTCGAGGAAGGCGCGGCGGCTCCCTGGTTTTCGTGGTGGGAAGCCCTTGAAGGTATAGCTGGAAGTCGGCAGCCCGGAGCAGAGCAAGGCGATGGGGACGGCGCTGGCGCCAGGGATGACTTCGATGTTGTGGCCGGCCGCGATGGCTGCGACAATGGCCGGGTAGCCGGGGTCGCTGATGCCAGGGTAGCCGGCGTCGCTGCAAAGGCCGACTTTTTTGCCGGCGTCAAGCAGTTCGACGATTTTTTCGGCCATGCGTCGTTCGTTGTGTTCATGGTTGGAGACGACGATGGGCGGCTTGGGGATGTCCAGCAGTTTGAGGAGGTTACCAGTGTGCCTGGTGTCTTCGCAGGCAAGGGCGTCGAGGCTGCCGAGGGCTTCGCGGGCGCGAGAGGATATGTCTTGCAAATTGCCGATTGGGGTTGCAATCAGAGTGAGTGTTCCCATGAGAGATGCCTGCTGGAGAGAATGGGTGAAAGGGAAGTCTGAAAAAATATAATGTCAGGCGCAGCTTTTGGCAAAGGAACGCCTGGGAAATGGTGTTTTGGGGACGTTGTGGACGCGGTGGCTGCCGCACATAGTGTAAAAATGTTTTTTGCTTTCCTTTTTGGTGATAGTAAATTAATTGATAGCAGATATCCGCCGGAAGATGATGCCAGACTGGAAAAAATCTATGAGCGGAAGGCTCTGGACATGGAGTTCAATTGTCCGCATTGCTGTCATAAGATTGAAGCCGATGATTCCTTTGCCGGGGGAAGCGCCAGGTGTCCTATCTGCAATGGCGAAATTACGGTTCCGGTTGCTGAGTCGTCGGCGTTCGGCGTTTGCCCGAAATGCGGCCAGGCTTTGACCATGCCTGATCCGGTGATCTGCATCAACTGCGGACATCGATTCCGCGAAACGCCGGTTGATCCAGAGAAAAAGGCACGGCAGCGAAAGATGCGTCTGCAGATGTTGCCGTCGCATATTTTGGGCACTTTGGTGTATTTGGCTACCGTATTCATTATGTTTGTTATGCCTTTATTTCCTCTCAGAATTGTTTTTCTATCGATAATGCTCGCTGCCGTTCTTGGGATGATTGCTGCAGAATGGGCGAAATTCATTATGCTTCGCGCGGATTGGCGTACTGGTTTACTGGCCATTGGGATTGTGTTTTTGGCGGCTCTGACGATCGTTTCTTATTATATATGGAATAGTGTCTTCAGATTGGAACGCCATACCATGATCGAAAGCATTATCAATGATCCGGAGTGCGTCAGCCAATACCCTCCGGAACCTGCTCGTGATGAAATTCATCGGGCTGCCCTTGGATTGTATAGCCAGACGTATCCTGAAGTAATCATGTCGAGGTTAAAGAAAGGTTTGCGGACTGATCTTTGCAAAAAATATGGGAAGCAAAGTTTTCCCTTTGATTATCAGTTGAAAAGAACAATACAATGCATACGTGAACAATTTAGCTATTATTTATTAGTATTTTTGCGGTCGCTATTCGGTCTTAGTGTATTCAACATGTTGCTGGCCTATGTTTTTTCCTTAAAGGCGCACTCGTTCTTCGGCCCCGTTATGGGCTTTAGAGCTTCATGGGATACCGAGCTTCCCAGCCATTGGGACGATTTGAGTGAAGATGAAGCGGGCAGCGCGGCGGGTGACCCAATGTTTGTTCTTGCGCTTGTGGCTGTAACGATCAATGCCTTGATCGTCGGCGTTGCGAACGTCATCATTTGGGTGATTATGGACGGTATGGGAGGCAGAGCGCTGGCGATGCTCCTGGTTTCCTCGTCTATGTCTGCCCCCGCCATTTTTTGTTTTTCTAAATGCGAAGACCGTCGCTGGATACTGTCCTTGCCGGTCTTGGTCATTGCGCTGATTGTCGCGGTGATTATTTGGAGATTATGAGAACATTCGTAATCTATAGGCGGTTATGTGACGTCCCTATTAGGGCTGTGGACGGTATAGCCCTGGGCGCCGCGAAAAATCATGCTGGTGTGGTTCCTGCGCGTTATTCCGGTGTTATATTGGGTCAGGTTCATTGTTGGCTGATCAGCCGAGAATCATTAATGTGTTGACGCAGGGCGCTATTGCAGGAGGACATTTACGATGTTGAAAGCAGGATTTGCGGAGAAGGACATCACGCCGGTCGAGGGCATGGAAATGCCGGGCATGTTCAGCAAGCGATTTTCCGGGCCGGTGCACGATCCGCTCTGGGTCAATGGCGCGGTTTTTGAAGATGCCCATGGCGCGGTCGCCGTGGTTGGCGTGGATGCCTTGTCAGTCAAAGGCTCGACTGTCCGCAAGGCCCGGGCGAAGATTGCCGAGGCGACCGGCATTGCTGGCGGGCGGGTGATGGTGGCGGCCAGCCATACGCACAACGGCGGCCCTACTTGCGAGGTGTTTTTGAGCGAATCTGATCCGGCGTATTGCGACTTGGTGGCCGAGGCGATTGCGGAGGTTGTCATCCAGGCTTGGGAGAAGCGCCAGGAGGTCGTGTTCAAGGCTGGTTCTGGCAAGGCCGAGCGGGTGGCTTTCAACCGTCGTTTCCGGATGGTCGGGGGCACGGAGCGTACGCATCCCGGGCGCTGCAATCCTGATGTCATTGAGCCGGCTGGGCCGGTGGACCCGCTGGTAGGGGCGCTGGGAGTCTACGCCAAGGACAGCGGCGCCCTCTTAGGCTGCCTGGTCAATTTCACCTGCCACTGCACGGTCGGCGTCGGCGGCGGGTCGTATTCGGCTGACTATCCGTATTATTTGCGGGAAGCGGTCAAGGCGGCGGCTGGCACGCCGGAGACCGTCGTCGTGTTCACTAACGGCGCTTGCGGCGACATCACGCAAGTCGATAATCTCAAGCCGAAAGATGCGCTCCGCGATGGCGGCGAACCCTGCGGACGCCTGATTGGCTGGACAGTCGCGGCGGAAGTGCTGAAAGTCCTGGCGCGGATGGAGACGGCGTCCTGCGCACCCTTGGCAGCAGCCCAGGACGTGCTTATGATTGATGCGCGGCCAGTGTCGCCATCGGTTGAGGCAGCGGCTCGCGAGCGCCTGGCAGCGCGCGCTGATGGAGCTGCCTGGGAGCGGGACGACATCCTGGCCCGGGAGGAAGTCCTGCTGGCCGAGATGAACCGCGTCGAGCCGAAGGTGCCGGTCGAAGTCCAGGCAGTGCGCATTGGCCCAGTGGCTCTGGTCTCGAATCCGGCGGAGTATTTTTGCGCTTTGGGCTTGGAGATCAAGCGTCGTTCGCCGCATCCGTTCACTTGGGTGGTGGAGCTGGCGAATGGCTGCGTCGGCTATGTGCCAGGCTTTGAGCAGGTCATCAAGAGCGAGGGCTATGAGCCGCGCCTGTGTCGCTCCAGCAAGCTGGCGCCCGAAGCCGGTACACGGATTGTGGAGGCCAGCGTCAAGCTGTTGCAGGCGACGCACGGGGCAGAATAGGTGTGTGCGAGGGGCGAGGGGCTGAATGCTGAATGTTGAATGTTGAATGTTGAATGCTGAATGCTGAGGCGCATTTCATAATTCATAATTCATAATTCATAATTCATAATTCATAATTCATAATTCGTTAGCCCATCTTTCGCAATTTTATATGCCGCCAAGTAGGAAACAGGCACAACGAGGCGTTCAGATCTCCTGGATTATATGAGAGCAACAAGGGATAATTTATTGGCCATTGGCGATGGCCGGTTCAATCACTTCCTTGCGGACGGGAAGCGAGTTCAGGTCTATGCCAAGCGCCTGGTAAATGCTTTTTTGCCTTTCGTCCGGCCTGCCGGCACGGCGAATCGAATACATCCGCCCGTCCTTGCAGGGAACCAGAATTGTTGTATAGCAGTGCGTCTGCAGGATGCGGCGCATGGCCTGGTAGGTCATGTCCATGCCCGCGAGTTTCAGCGAGTACTCAATCCACCGAAGCAAATGGTAGGCAAGGACGGTGATCCAAACATGCGTATCACAGCGTTCCTCCTTTCTGTGGTATATGGGCCTGAGGCCCAAGTCCCCCTTGAGAAGGCGGAATGCCGCCTCGACTTCGGTCAGCATAATGTATGTAAGCCAGATGTCATCATCAGGGAGGTCGAGCCTGCTTGTGCGCAGGTAGTAGCAGCCATGCAGCTCGCCGGACTCCCGGTATTCGTCGTCGTCGCGCACCCAGGACAATTTCCTCTCCCTCGAATCGTAGGACACGGTATAGAACTTGGATGCGCGCGTGTACCTGGAGGCGATTTTCCCGACACACCGGTTAACTTGCGCCGGGCCGTCCTTTTCGTTGCCAAGGCGCAGTCTCGCATCATTTTTGGCGATCCTGCCTGCGAGCTTGGCGAGCGCATCCAGGTATCGCTCCTCGACCTTGCTCACCATGGCGTCCTCCTTGGCCTTCCGATCCTCGCTCCGGCAGAGCAGCAGCGCCTCGCCCCCCTGCAATATCTTCTTGACGTACACCGGCTTTTTGCCGTCCCGTCCGCCCACGACTTCAAAGTCGTCGACGCTGGCGAAGTCATCCGCAAAATTCTGCCGGGTAATCCTCTTGCCGTTCACCAGATAATCATAGTTGTTCTCAAGGAGCGCGGCAAGGTTGGCTTTTGTCGCAATGCCGCTGTCGAGTACGACGGTGGGGCGCGCCGGGTAGCCGGACGCCTCGTGGAGCGCCTTCACGACATCGAGCAGCGTCTTGCTGTCGCTGATGTTGCCGGCGAACACCTTGTGCACAATGGGAAAGCCTTGGGCATTGAGCACCAGCCCCAGGGCAAGCAGCGGGCAGTCGGTGCGATTCTCCTTGCTGTTCACGCTTCGCCTTGCCTTGGGGTTGATCGTGCATTTGCCCTCAAAGTAGCTATTGGTAAGATCGTACAGAAGGATCGTATTGCCGAAGCCAAAGAGGTCGGCCTCCCGCTGGCGCAAGTGATTTTCCATTTCGCCGCAATGGGCAAAAAGGCTGTCCCCGGCGCGGTAGAAGGTGTCCCTGCCATAGCGGCTCACGCCATCCCCAAGCAATTCGTCCAGCGCCACGGCGCCGGCCCAGGAGGGCACTTCGTTTTCGCTGCACGGTTCCACCAGCCTGTTGAACACTATGGCCTTGGCCGTCCTTATATGCCTGGGGGAAACGCCTTTGCCCATGAGAAAGTCGCTCAGGCCAAGGCATTCCCAGGCACGCTCGGGCGGAAGAAGCACGCCGATTTGCGTGCTGCGTTCATGGGTGATGTCGTCAAGAATTACGTTGTCGGCAACTTGGCCGTCGGGAAGAGGCTTGCGGGCTATTTTCTGGGTGGCGAGGTTGATTTTCCCCTCCGCCTCCAAGCGGTCCACAACCAGGTCAACCCAAGCTGCCACTTGGGGCTTGAGAGGCCAAAGGCCAGTCTGCCCATTGATGATGTTTTCCACATGCGCGGCCACCTCGCGGCGGAAAGCTACGGGAATGTTGACGCCGCCGAGGGAAAGGATTACCTTCTGCCGAACCTTCCCGTCCTGGCCGCGGTCGCCACGAACCAGTTGGAGCAAAGTGCTGTTTTTCGTCTTTTTTTCCCTGAAGTACATCTTGTGCCTTCCTTCGCAGCATAAATAAATTGAGTTGCGGGTAAATATATACTCGAAGGAACGCATATCAAGAAACTGCCCGGAATCACACAGGCACAACAAAAGCAAATTTCAAGAAGATTTCCTGCCTACGCGAATAATGGGTAGACATATGTTGAGTACGAAATTATTTTTTCAAAAAAAATAAAAATGACCATTTTGCGAAAGATGGGCTAAAAGCGACATTCACACTATCCACGACGCAGTCAATCTGTTCATGCTGGCGCATGAGCGGAATCGGCAGATGAACGCCATCGCGGACAGCAGCTACC
>Ga0209723_1004863_pt1 | contig 14439 bp, 13 predicted proteins | sample BiotimSIPDNA_2_FD_185750 | JGI IMG/M metagenome (GOLD analysis project Ga0209723, IMG submission 185750) | Anaerobic biogas reactor microbial communites from Washington, USA - Biogas_R2 time_0 SIP DNA (SPAdes) (version 2) | ecosystem: Engineered > Bioreactor > Anaerobic > Unclassified | place... | reverse complement strand
AAGTTTCACCAACTGATGAGTAATTTATTTTGGTTTTTGTTTTTCCCTTTGGAAAATGCTAAAATAGGCCAGATTTAACATGTATATTACTCGTTTGGGATCAAAGCAATTTTTAATTAAAGACAAGATTAAGCAACCTCGGGTAAACATTATTTTGGGTCAACCTGACCAGAAAAAGAAAACTCCACCTGAGGCTGATATAATTTTGGTTGGATTGGGAGAATCAGTTTCAGGAATTGATCAGGCTAAGAGTTGCTTGATCAATTTGCCAGGAGAGTATGACATCAAAGACGTTTTCATCCGGGGTATTCAAGATAATAGTCATATTGTCTATTTGCTAGATTTGGATGGCCAGAAGATAGTTTATTTAAGTGGTTTAGCGAAAGCAGAATTAGACGATCGCCGAATTGAACAGTTGGGAGATGTTCATTTATTGATAATCTCTGTAGATGGAGACGGTTTGGGCCCCCAAGCAGCCGTTAAGTTGGTCAATCGAATTGAGCCTAGGATGGTGATCCCAATGGATTATAAAGCTGATGAATTAAACCAGTTTCTAAAGACTCTGGGAGCGGAGAAACAGGCTGAAGAGAGTTCACTTCAGCTTCAGTTAGATAGCTTGCCGGAGGAGGGATTAATAATCAAAGTTCTTGGACTTTCATGAGAGAATGGCTCAATCAACTCAAGAAACTGCCTCTTCAAAAAAAGAAGTATATCCTATGGGGAGTAACAATTGCCTTTGCAATTATTTTAATTATTTTTTGGCTTTTTTCACTAAAAGGCCGATTCGAAAAAGTAGCCTGGCCTGATGACCTGAGTCAAATTCAATGGCCCGGAGATAATGATACCTGGGCTGAGATTAATGACCGCTGGTCAGAATGGAACATTGAAGACTTATTTCCGGAAGAGCTAGAAGATGCCTGGCGTTCGGAATTAGAAATGGAAGCAGGTCAATCAACAAACAGTAATATAGATTATGAGCAAAACAGAGAAGACAACTAAAACTGCTCGGGAAGTTCTGCCACGAGAGGTCACTGATGAGATGCGCGAGTCCTATCTGGACTACGCCATGTCGGTTATTATTTCTCGAGCGCTGCCTGATGTTCGTGATGGACTGAAGCCGGTTCATCGCCGTATTCTATATTCTCTATATGAAATGGGGTTGAAAGCCTCCGGTTCAACTAAAAAATCATCGGCTATTGTCGGTTATTGTTTGGGGCGCTACCATCCTCATAGCGATACGGCTGTTTATTATGCCATGGTTGGGCTGGCTCAGGATTTTGTCCGACGCTATCCTCTGGTTATTGGCCAGGGTAACTTTGGTTCAATTGACGATGATCCGCCGGCAGCTTCACGTTACACCGAGGCTAAGTTATCGGTTTTAGGAGAAGACATGTTAACGGATATTGAAAAGCAGACTGTTGATTTCGCCGACAATTATGATGGAACTTTTCAGGAGCCAACGGTTCTACCGGCTCCAGTACCTCAGCTTCTGTTGAACGGAACAGTTGGTATTGCAGTGGGTATGGCTACTAATATATTGCCTCATAACCTGAATGAAGTTTGTGAAGCCTTGATCTATTTAATTGATCATCCTCAGGCAACGACCGAAGACTTATTTCAGTTTGTCAAAGGACCTGATTTGCCAACCGGAGGGATTATCTACGGACAAGGAGAATTAGTCTCCACCTATTCGCAAGGGAAAGGAGCCGTTTTAAATCGGGCTCGGGCGGAAATTATTGAAAAAGGTAAAGGAGCTCAAATTGTTGTAACAGAAATTCCTTATCGAGTTAATAAATCGGCTCTGGTTAGTAAAATTGCTCAATTAGCCGCCGAAGATAAATTAAAAGGAGTAAAGAATGTGCGTGATGAATCAGATCGACAAGGTTTGAGGATTGTGATTGAGGTTTCGGCTCAAGGTTTTCCTCAGCGTATTTTGAATCAACTTTATCGCTATACTGATTTAGAAAAAAAGCAACACATTAATATGGTTGCTTTGGTTGATGGGATTCAGCCCCGAGTTCTGTCACTAGCCGATATATTAAATTATTATTTAACTCATCGACGCGAGGTAGTTGTTCGCCGAACTAAGTTTGATCTCGAGAAAGGATTAAAGAGACAACATATTTTAGAAGGTTTAATGATTGCCTTGGCGCACATTGACGAGGTCATTGCGGTTATTAAAAAATCTAATGATCGAGCTGATGCGGCCAAGAACTTAATGAAAACATTTAAGTTGAGCGAAGCACAGGCGGAGGCAATTCTGGAGATTAAATTACATCGTTTGGCTAAGCTGGAGCAGGTTGAAATTAATCAAGAGCTAGACAATATTGCTAAACAGATTAGTGAATGGCAGAGTTTACTGGCTAGCCCGAAAAAGATTGAAAAATTAATTCAAAAAGAGCTACAGGAAGTTCAAAAAAAGCACGGCGGACCGAGAAAGACGGAGATTATACCGGGGGAGGTGAAGCAAATTTCTAAAAAAGATCTGATTCCCGAACAGAAGAACTTCGTTATTATCACCCAAAAGGGTTACATTAAGCGTAATCAGCCCGAAGTTTATAAAATTCAGAAGCGAGGTGGACGAGGGATTGTGGGGATGAAGACGGTTGAAGGAGATATTGTGGAACATTTTCTCTCAGTCTCAACTCATGATCAGTTATTATTCTTTACTGACACTGGTAAGGTTTACGATCTGCCAGCTTACGAGATTGAGGAAGGCAGTCGAGTCAGTCGAGGGCGGGGGCTAGCCAACTATTTACCGATTAGTGCGGACGAGAGAGTCCTTTCAGTCCTCAGTCAGCAAACGGGTGATCGTCAGCGTTATTTATTAATGGCGACTAAGAGAGGAATGATTAAAAAGACTGACAAGAAAGAATATCTCAAGATCCGGAAGAATGGTCTTCAAGCCATTAGCTTGAAAAAAGGTGATTGGCTGAAGGCGGTTGCCGAAACGAGTGGTCAAGATTGGGTGATGTTGGTAACCAAAAAAGGCAAGTCAATCATGTTTCCTGAAAAGAACATTCGAGCGACTGGTCGAGTTACCGCTGGCGTCAAAGGTATCTCAATCGGCAAAGATGATGAAGTTATCAGTTTGGCTGTTATTCCAGATCAGAGTAATTTAAAGCAATTAACTCTGTTAACTTTAAGCGAAAAAGGCTATGGTAAGAGAACTAAGCTCTCTAATTATCGCCAACAAACTCGAGGTGGAAAGGGAATTATTACGGCTAAGCTAGCCTCCAAAACCGGTAATTTGATCTTTGCCAAATTGATTGATGACCAGAATCAGGATTTGATCGTTATTTCTACTCGGGGTAGTGTTATCCGCACTCCAGTTAACAGTATCTCTATTTTAGGTCGCTCTACCTCCGGAGTCAGGGTGATGAAACTGGCCCCGAATGATAAAATAGCTTCAGCAGTTTGTTTGAGCGAGGAAAGTCAATCTTAATTTATGCCTCAGACTATTGACATTCATCAAATTTTAGATCGGTTAAAATTGTCACCGAATATGTCCGGTGCTGATTTTGGTACCGGGCCAGGCCACTGGGCGATTGAATTGGCTCGACGGCTGATGAAGGGAGTGGTTTATGCTATTGATATTCAGGAAAGTTATCTTTCGGCTCTAAAAGGTCGAGCGGAACAGAACTATTTGAACAATGTTCGTCTTTTGCAACGGGACCTAACGGAACCGAAAGGATCTGGATTACCAGAAGCTTCGTTACAGGTGATTATTCTAGCTAATACACTTTTTCAAGTTGAAGATAAAAAGGCAGTGCTTGCTGAAGCCTATCGGGTACTTCGTCCTCGGGGGCAAGTATTAGTGGTCGACTGGCGACCAGAAACACCATTAATGAAGAGACAACCAGCAGCTTTGATGGAAGAGATTGAGGCCTTGGCTGATCAGATTGGCTTTCAAGTGGCTGAAAAACTGGAAACAGATGACTATCACTTTGGATTAATTTTAAAGAAAAATTAAGCAATGAATTCTAATATTAAACGATTGGCTGGATTTCTGATTCTGGGAGGATTACTCTGTTTAACCATGCCTTTCGGAATCGAAGCCGATGAAGAAAGTTGGGTTGAGTTTAAGCCTCCACTCCGTCACGGAAGCTTGGTCGAATTGATTGAGCATTTGCTGCGCTGGCTTTATTGGGTCGGCATAGTGGGACTAGGATTTGTTATTTTAGTTGGAGCCTTCCAAATGGTTTTCTCCGGTGGCGATCCTCGTAAATTTGAAAAAGGGAAGAAGACTATTATTTATGGAGCGGTTGGTCTAGTAATTATCTTGTTCAGTCGGATGATTGTTGCTATAATAAGTTCGGTCTTGGGACCTTAATAATAATTAATTTTCAAATATGAAAAAAGTTTTTGCTATTTTAAGCGCACTAGCTTTAATTCTTACTTTAGCAGTGCCTTTAGTCGGTGGGGCTCAGGTTTCGCCCGGATCAAGTCCGGAGGGCTGTACTCTCAGAATGGATATGAGATTTAATGGCGAAGACGGGAGTCCTATTGATTTAGAGCGAGGAACAACCGTTGGTCCAAATGCTGAGGACGGTTACAATAGCGACGACTGGGCTATTGTCTGTATGTTACATACAGTGCATTATGTTACCAACTGGATTTTTTACATTATTATAATTGCGGTTGGTATTATGATTTTGTATGCTGGTTTCATGTATTTAACTGCTGGTGGCGACGCCGACAAGCCGAAGACAGCCAACAAAATAATAGTTTATGCGATTATTGGTTTGGTACTAGCTTTATTGGCGCGAGCTATTCCGGCTGCGGTTCGATACATTGTTGGTATGTAACAACTCTTCTTAGGAGTTCTAAGAAAAAACAGGCGCCTCCGGTTAACGGGGGCGTCTTTATTTATTAAAACAAATGGTTCTGATATAATGAATTTATAAGTATTTTTGTTCTTTAGGAATCTTATAAGCTATTTTTCGGGCGGGTGTAGCCGAACTGGTATAGGCGCAGGACTTAGGATCCTGTGGACTCTGTCCGTGAGGGTTCGAGTCCCTCCACCCGCACCTGCTCTAATAATCTTCGGCTCCAATTGATTAACCCGAAGTCAATTGCTATAATGATTTTAGTTAAGCTCTTTGATTAAATAATAATTAATTATGAAAAAATTATTTGCTATTTTCAGCGCCTTGGTTTTGGTGTTCAGCTTAGCGGCTGCTCCAGTAATGGCGCAGACCTTAGACCCTGAGATGATGGCCGAAGGTTGTGTGATTAGGGCGAGTTTCAATATTGGAGAAGAAACTTTCAAAGCCGGCGACGTTATATCCGGGGACCCGGAGGATGCTGATAACTATCATGAAGGTTGGAGCGTCATTTGTATGTTAGCCACTGTTTATTACGTCACCAACTGGGTTTTTTATGTCATCCTGATTGCGGTGATGATCATGATTCTCTATGCGGCCTTCCTCTTCTTAACCTCGAGCGGTAGTCCGGAAAAAGCCGGTAAAGCGACGAAGGTTATTACCTACGCCATCATTGGAATGGTGATTGGTTTATTGGCTCGAGCTATTCCAGCTGCAGTTCGATATTTTGTCGGAATGGGCTAAAGCTCGGTTATGAATCGCCGAAAGATAGTTTTTCTTTTACTTTTTCTGATTGGAAATATGGTTTTTATTGCTCCCGTGGGTGCAGCTGGAGACGGCTGCACCCTGAGGGCAAGTTTTTCTATTGGTGATCAGCGTTTTTCGGCGGGGGAGGTGATAGATGCCGATCAGGAAGACGGGAGTTTAATTTGTTTGATTGGAGCACTTTATCATGCCCTTAATTGGTTTCTTTATATTTTAATAATCGGAGTTGGATTGATGATTCTTTATGGATCTTTTCTGATTGTTGTTTCCGCTGGGAATCCCGACCGGGTTGCCCAAGGTAAAAGGATAATTGTTTTTGCTGTTATTGGTCTAGTTGTTGGTTTACTCGTTCGAGTTATTCCTTCGATCGTTATCTATTTTTCTGGAGTTAATTAGTCTTATGAAGAAAAGACGCATCCTATTATTTTTTTTGACTGTCGGACTTCTAAGTTCAGCCTTTTTAGCTCAAGGTCAGATTACGATTCTGCCTGAAGAACCGGAGGGCTGTGTCATCAGGAGTAATTTTTCCGTGGGAGATCTTCAGTTCAAAACTGGTGATTTCATTCCTGCTAGCGGACCGGATCGCTATCAAGACTGGAGTTTTATCTGCGCCCTGGATAAAGTTTATTATGTGACTAACTGGTTTTTCTACATTATTGTCTTGGTGGTGGTGTTGATGATTCTCTATGCTGGTTTTATTTATGTTACCTCGGCTGGTAACCCTCAGAAAGGTAAATGGGCGAGCAAAATAATTACTTATGCTATTATCGGTTTAGTGGTTGCACTCTTTTCTAAAGCCGTGCCTTCGCTAATTATTTTTCTGACTGGAACGGGCGAAACCGATCTAGTTGTCAGTGGCGATTATGTCTTGGATATTAATATTGATGGTTCGTGCCAGGTGACCGCCACTCCGGGAGGAACCTTAGCGGGACCAGGTCAATTTTCTTTGGGTTACGACAAGGGAACAAATGTTTCTTTAAGCGTTAGCGACAATGATTGCTCTCCGTTTTTGCATTGGTCAGGTTCGTGTTCGGGAAATAATAGTCAGTGCTCCATTAACAATATTATGGCTAATCATAATATTTCAGTTAATTGCCCAACTCTTGAATTTATCCTAACCGGATCTTTTAGCGGGGGAGGATCGGGGACTATCCAAGTAGATAACAAGACTTATCAAGCTGACTTTGCAGAAACTTTGATGTGTGGTCAAGAAGTTTCATTGTCAGCTCATCCTCAATCCGGGAGTAAATTTATTCAATGGATTGGGGATTGTTCGGGCAATGATGACTCTTGTCAATTAACAATGGATGCCAATAAATCAGTGACGGCTAACTTTGAAAGTGAAGATACAAATTTTTATGATTTTCAGCTAGGATGCCAAGGGCCAGGTTCGGTAGAGATTAAAAAAGACGGAGAAACATTGGACAACATGAATTGTGCGGCAATTGATGGGGATAGTTTTTCGGATGAATTTATCGAGAGCAGTTCTCTAGTCTTAAAGGCCGAATGGAGTCAGGCTGGTCTTGTTTTTAGCGGTTGGCCAGATGGTTTATGCGACCAAGTAACGGATGGGTCCAATCAATCAATTTGTTCTTTACAAATAGACGAAGATAAATCAGGTCAAGTTGATTTCAGGTATCCATTGAAGGTTGATATCCAAGGGCTGGGGCAAGTTGAGATTGGTGGTCATCCATATGCGGTTGATTTTGAAAAACATTATCTTCCCGGCCAGGATGTAACTCTATTAGCCCAGCAGCTTAGTGAATTTGATGATGTACAAGATCTGTTTTTAAATTGGGAGGGCTGCGATACATTGAGCGGGCTCAATCAAGAGGTCTGCCAAATCAATATTAATGAGTCTAAGACAGTTAAAGGAATCTTTCTACACGGACTTGGCGTATCGTTCTTAGGAGATGGTAGCGGCCAGATTATAGTTGAGGCTGGTGACTCTCAATTCGATCGTCATTCCGATGAGGGAACCTTGATTGAGTTTTTAGAATATGGGACAAATATTGTTATTCAGGCCATACCCGATACCGGAAGTTCATTTAATGGCTGGCGTGGAGATAATTGTGAAGGAGATCAGGGAGATTGTAATTTTGTCATAGAAGAGCGATTACATATCTTAGAAGCAGAATTTAAAAAAGATTTTGATTATCTCGAGGACGAAGATGCGATTATTACGCAAACTTTTAGAGGCCCTTACAATAGTGCCGTTAACTATTGTGCTAATCTAAATCCGCCAACTGAAACAACCGAAGGAAGTTGGTCGCTGATGCGATCAACTGACTATCAAGCAAGACTTGAAAACGTCCTTTGTAATAAGTGTAGTTGGGACCCTAAGTGTTGTTCAGGAGAAAATGGTACGATATATTTCTCTCATCCTAATGCAATAAATCCAAATCAGTACTTTGTGATAAATCTTGATCCTAATTATTTCGGGTCTTATTCTTTATGGATTGATCCCGATAAAGATGCTTATAATTATCGCTGTATTTGGTATAAGTAAATACCAAAAAGCCCTCATCTTTACAAGGAGGGCTTTTTTCTTTTAAACCAGACTGCTTCTCTTATTTCAACTTAATATTTTTCTTTATTTTGGGAGTACGGGGAATTCTAACTGTCAGAACACCGTCTTGGACTACGGCCTTGATTCGACTTGGATCAACATTACTATCTAAAGACACCTGACGAGAAAACGGTCCCCAATAACATTCTTGCAAAAGGTATCTTCCGCCTTCACTTATTGGTCGAGGTCGATAACCACGAATAGAAAGCATGTCGTTCTTGAAGGTTATTTTCAGTTCTTTTGGATCAAGACCGGCAATAGCCGACTGGATGATATAAAAATCATCCTTTTCAATAACGTCAACAACTAACTTTCCCTCTGATTCTAGCCATTTTTTGTCTGATGGATTTATTTTATCTTTAACCATCTTGATCGATTTTTTTTAGATGGGCAAAAGCAATTAGATCCAGGATGCCAATGCCGAGAGGAATGATCAATAACAAAGTATAAACTAAATATTTATAGTTGTCTATTTGAGCAGCTAAACCGATAATGCTCAAATTGTAAGCAGCATGGATTAAAGCGGCGACTAGCAGACCCATCCAAGCCAGTCCTCTTTTTTTCCGGAAGATCTGAAGGCTGACAAAATAGCCCATTAACCCGGCTGAGAGAGCGTGAACAAAAGTAGCTGTTAGAAAACGGAGTCCGCTGACGCCAGCGATCATGCTCAATCCAGATATCGATGGGCTAATTAAGACCAGTAGATTTTCCATTGCGGCAAAACCCAGTCCAGCTGTAATCATGTAAATCATAGCGTCGACCGGTTCGTCAAAATCGACTGAGCCAAAGGCACCCCAGCGAGCAGCTCCATATTTAGCGGCCTCTTCAACAGCAGCAGCCATCAAGGTCATCGCCACTAATCCGAACCAAAAACGATTAAGAATGATTTGTGCTCCAATAGCGGGCACGACCATTAATATGCCTATTAAAAAAACCCGCAGGACCATATGTCTTGGTTCAGGCTTGGGGTCTCTTTTTAGAAAAAACCATAACCAGATCAAAGACGGTAAAAGAGCAAAGACTAATAGGGCGATAAAAGGCATATTATTTAGGCCACTCTTCAATAATTAATGAATCCTTCTTGTCTTCGAGAGGTAGTTTTTGGTAAATTTCCTCGGTGACAAAAGGCATGAATGGATGTAGAAGCTTTAGGGTGGTTAGCAGGACAAAAAATAAGACAACCAAAGTAGCCTCTCTGGTCCGGGGGTCATTAAGGCGATCTTTTGATTCTTCTAGGTACTGATCACAAAAATCATGCCAGAAGAAATGATAAATCGATTCGGTGGCTTTGGAGAAGTGATATTCATCAAGTGCTTTATTAACTGTATGAATTAACTGCTGGACTTTTTTAACAATAGCTTCAGACTGATCAACCTGACTTAAATCAATCTTGTCTTCTTCCGCTCGTCCGATAACAAATCGGGAAGCGTTCCAAAGTTTGGTTAAGAATTTTTGCCCCATCACAATATCTTCTTCACTGAATCGAATATCTTGACGATTGGATCCGATTTGCCAGAGCAGTCCAAAACGGGTTGCGTCAGCTCCGTATTGGTCAATTAAAACTAGGGGATCAACACCGGTCCCTAGAGATTTACTCATTCGTCGGCCTTCTTTATTAAGTACTGTGGGGTGAAAATAAACTTTAGAAAAAGGTATTTGGCCGGTGAATTCTATTCCGGAGAAGATCATTCGAGCAACCCAAAGGTTCATGATTTCAGTTGCTGTTGAAATGACGTTGGTGGGATAAAATTTACTCAGATCATCAGTTTCTTCTGGCCAACCCAAAGTTGCAAAAGGCCAAAGAGCTGAGCTGAACCAAGTGTCCAAAACGTCTGTTTCTCCTTCGAGTGGCACGGAGTGTCCCCACCAAATCTGTCGCGACAGACACCAGTCTTTTATATTATCTAACCAATTTAAATAGACTTTTTTCCAGCGGGCAGGATAAAATTTAATTTGGCCGGAACGGACAGGTTCAGCGGCCATTTTAGCCAACTCATCCATTTTCAGAAACCATTGTTCCGAAGGTATAACTTCAACTTTAGTCTGACAGCGTTCGCAAACTGGAACACTGTGCTGGTAGGCTTCTGTTTTCAATAGCAGGTTTTCTTTTTTTAGATCTGCCACAACTGCTTCTCGAGCCTGATTGATCTTCAATCCTCGATAAGCTTCGGGGACTTGATCGTTAAGTTCTCCGGCTTCATTAATAATAGTTTTTAATCCAAGCTGGTGCCGTTCGCCTATCTCAGAGTCAACCGGATCGTGAGAAGGGGTAACCTTGAGAGCTCCAGTGCCGAATTCAATGTCAATGGCCGAGTCGGTAATGATTGGAATCAAGCGATCGGTAAGGGGTAGTTTTACTTTTTGTCCGATAAGTTTTTTATAGCGCTTATCTTGAGGATGAACGGCGACGGCTAGATCGCCAAAAATTGTTTCTGGCCGAGTAGTGGCAATGGTAATTGAATCTTCTGATTCAACTAGCTGATATTGGATGAACCAAAGATTAGTCTGTTCTTCTTGATAATCTAACTCTAGATCCGAAAGAGCAGTGCCACAACGAGGACACCAGTTAATAATTCTTTCGCGGCGATAAATCCAACCCCGCTGATAATAATGTTGGAATGACTTTTGAACGGCTTGACTATATTTGTCGTCTAGGGTAAATCGAGCTCGAGACCAATCACAGGAAGCGCCAATTTTTTTCAGCTGTCCAACAATAACTGATTGATATTGGTCTTTCCATTTCCATATTTCATCCAGAAACTTTTCTCGGCCAAGATCAAACCGCGTTAGCTTTTTTTCCTGTAACAATTTCTTCTCAATTACATTTTGGGTGGCAATACCGGCATGATCAAAACCTGGCAGCCACAAGGTTCGATAACCCTGCATACGCTTCTGTCGGATTAAAACATCTTGGACGCTGGCATTTAAAGCATGACCCATATGGAGAGAGCCGGTAATATTAGGCGGGGGGAGAGTGATGGTGAATTTTTCTATTCGAGATCCGGGTAGTTTGTCGGGATTAAAATATCCGCTTTCTTCCCACCTTTGATATATTCGTGTTTCCGCCTCTTTAAAATCAAAACGCTTGTCCATATTCACAGATTAAGATTAGCATTGACTTTTATTGTATCAGATAAGCTGGCTTTCTTTAAGTATTTTAATCCGGTTAAAGCAATCATCGCCGCATTATCGGTAGATAATGTGACTGACGGAGCAAAAAACTTAAAGTTATTAGAAAAGGCTTCGGTCGCTAATCGACGCCGTAATGATTTATTAGCCGCAACGCCACCACCGATTAAGATGGTTTTTGCTTGGTATTGGCTGGCGGCATTGATTGTTTTTTTAATTAGAACATCATTAATAGCATCTTCAATTTCGGCAGCCATTTTTAGTTTATAAAAAGGAGATCTTTTTAGTTGATCAGAATAACTGCGATGTTGATAAAGAACAGCTGTTTTAAGGCCCGAGAAGCTAAAGTCGTAACCGGGATGATTAATCATTGGCCGCGGTAAAGATATTTTTCTGATCTTTTCTGGGGCATTTGATTTATTGATTTCTCTCCATTGAGTGGCTAAACCCGAGATGATTGGACCGCCTGGATAACCTAAATCTAGAACACGAGCTGTTTTATCAAAACATTCTCCGGCGGCATCATCTCTAGTGCGACCAATTATCTGGTATGAATTCGGGTCTTTCATAAAAGCTAATTGAGTGTGGCCACCAGAAACAACTAAAGCCATCATTGGCCAATCTTGGGGCTTTGGCTCGGCTAACCAATTAGCAATGATATGAGCCTCCACGTGATTAACCGGGACAAAAGGAACTTGCCAAATTTGAGATAGAGCCAAGGCTAAGTTAGCTCCAGTCCAAAGGGCTGGCTCCAAGCCAGGTCCAGTCGTTATAGCCAATAGATCAATTGACGGTTTATTCCATCGTTTTAAAAACTTAACCAGTTTTTTAGCTAATTGTGGCTCTCGAGAAAGAACTTGATGAATTATTTCTTTTTCTCGGAGAGATAATTTCCAGCGTCGACAAGGCTTAATTATCAATGCTTCTTGTAGGGATTTGGTCAGAAGAGGAATCAGGTTGCGTTGATGTTCTCGACGAGCTAAATTAGGAACCACACCGCCCCAACGGCGATGAGTTTCGATCTGAGAAGCAACTAAGTTGCTAAGTAGGTTAATCGGCTCTCCAAATTTTCGACTATCGGAACTTAAAATAGCAATTCCAGTTTCGTCACACGAAGTTTCAATGGCCAAGATTTTCATTTTTCTTGATTTTTAGCTCTACTTTTGTAGAATGTGATGGACACGGCCCCGTCGTCTAGTGGTTAGGACGCTAGGTTTTCAACCTGGAAACGGGAGTTCGATTCTCCTCGGGGCTACGATATATTATCATCATTCATTCAAAGAAGCTAAAACCCCCGCTTTGTGGCGGGGGTTTTGCTTTGTCGTATCAGGGAGTTCGACGAAGAATTGGGTAATCGTTGTCAATAATCCAAACCGTCTCAAAGTCCCAATCGGTAAAACTTTCTTCTTGTTTCATTTCAACGGTAGTTAGACCTTCAGACCCTAGATAACATCCTGATCGGCCGGAAGTATTTATGTCGTAATAAGAATTGCGAATGGGATCTGTTCGATGTGCTGCCTTGTCTCCGATGAATCCATAACTGTTTAATCCATAGACTGGTCCAATTGAGTACGAATTGTCAATCCAAGAGTTAGATAGTCCGATAAATCCACCAATCTCGTTACCTTCTTCTGAACACCCCTGCACCGATCCAGTAGCATAGTTGTTAACTAATGTTTCTAGACTAGACCAAGCGTGGCCAATAAATCCACCCAGGGTTGAATGCCCAATGATATCAACAGAGGCATAGTTTTCTTGAATAATGACTGACTTGTCGGTGCGACCTATCAGCCCGCCAATATTCCGCCAGCCTATAATTTGTCCTCTGGCTGAGCAGTTACGAATTTCAGAATAATCAACGAGGCCAAATAATCCGCCAGCACGAGAAGAAGAGTGGCTCTCTCTTTGATTTGCCTCAATGTCAATTTGAACACGAGAATTTGTGACAACTGCATGTCTAGCTTGGCCAGCTAATCCACCAACACTTTGCGGTGCGTTGGTTTTATCATGAGATGATACAATCTGGCCTTCGACAAAAACATGATCAATAACAACTAGATTATCACTACTTTCTCCTCCAATATAGTTTGTTAGCAAGCCTATGCTATCTGCTGAAGACTCGACTAATATGTCTTCAAGTCTCAAATTGATTATCTTAGCTGGATATTTTAGCTGCCAAAAAAGACCCCCACCTTCTTCTCCTACAACATGGATGCCGGAGATCGAATGATTTTGACCGTCTAGTTGTCCCACAAAAGGAAACGAACCTTCTTGTCCAATCGGAATGAAGCCCCGGCCATCATTCCACGATTGGCTGACGGTGCAATCAATATCAGTGGTTAGTTGATAAAAAGAGCCAAGGTGGTCATTAATCATCAACAAGTCTTCGCAAGAAGACAACAAGAAAGGAAAATCCATAGAGCCATCTTGAATTGTTTCATCGGTTTGATCATTGGATTCGTCGCTTGATGATTGCCAGGCCTGATTGGGTTGTCCGGGAGTAGGATTTTGCCACTGGAAATCGAAAGAGTTGTTATTTGTGTCAGAGTAAGTCTCATTTTCATCATTCCAAAAACGTCCCAGACTTAATCCAGGTGGTGGGTTTTCAGGAAAAGGCTGTCCATCATAATCCTGAGCTTGGCCGTAACCGACTAAATCAACTATTGAGCCATCTGGTCCATAGAGCAAAATGGTGTTATCGGAGGCGAAATAGTAGCTCTGTCCTGAATAGTACAAATCTGGAGATACTGTGCCCTGGTATTTAGAAGTTCCATCTTCTTCGGTTTGTGCAGTAGCAATCAGGAAATAATCATGAGCGGCTATGGTGCCTTTGAAGCTGGCTCCGCTAACGAGAGTACTCTCGTTTCCTCCTGATGTTTTTTTTCGGAGACTCCATCCAGCCAAATTGATGTCATCTGGATTAGGATTGAAGAGCTCAATGAACTCATCTCGATTGGTCTGTCCATGAAACTGGATCTCATTCAAGAGAATTTTCGGAATGGGTCTAATGGTTATTACCAGACTATCTCGAGCGATGTTTTCAGCAGCGTCTGCGACTTCAAGACGCATAGTGTGATCACCGGGAGCCAAGTAGCCAGCAGGTAGTTCTAAGACGGGGTTAGCCAGGATCTGGTTAAAGAGACCGTCGTT
>Ga0209723_1004861_pt1 | contig 14446 bp, 8 predicted proteins | sample BiotimSIPDNA_2_FD_185750 | JGI IMG/M metagenome (GOLD analysis project Ga0209723, IMG submission 185750) | Anaerobic biogas reactor microbial communites from Washington, USA - Biogas_R2 time_0 SIP DNA (SPAdes) (version 2) | ecosystem: Engineered > Bioreactor > Anaerobic > Unclassified | place... | reverse complement strand
TGGAATTATGAAGGAAGGAGAAAGTGTAGCGGTCAGGATTCTTATGGATCTTGGAGTAGATCCCCAGAAGCTGTTCCAGGAGATTGTTAAAATGCTTAATGAAGAGGCTCCGGGATCAACCGGAACACCAAAAAACAGCAGTTCATATTCAAATACGCCAACACTTAATCAGTTTGGAAGAGATTTGACAGACATGGCCAGGGAAGGGAAGTTTGACCCTGTTATCGGGCGCGATAAGGAAATTGAAAGGGTTATACAAATATTAAGCAGAAGAACAAAAAACAATCCTTGTCTTATAGGTGAGCCGGGTGTTGGCAAGACTGCTATAGCAGAGGGACTGGCTCAGAAAATTGTTGAGGGAAATATTCCTGAGACACTAAAAGACAAGAGGGTGGTAACCCTTGATCTTTCATCCATGGTAGCGGGCGCAAAATACAGGGGTGAATTTGAGGAAAGGCTTAAAAAAGCCCTTGATGAGATTAAGAAGGCAGGAAACGTAGTTCTTTTTATAGATGAGATGCATACTATTATCGGTGCGGGAGCAGCCGAGGGAGCAATAGATGCTTCAAACATATTAAAACCTTCGCTTGCCAGAGGTGAAATACAGGTAATAGGTGCGACTACCCTTAATGAATACAGAAAGCACGTTGAAAAGGATTCAGCATTAGAGAGAAGGTTCCAGCCCATAACAGTGGGTGAACCTACACGTGAAGAGGCTGTTGAAATATTAAAGGGTGTCAGGGACAAGTATGAAGCACACCACAGGGTTACAATTACCGATGATGCATTAACTGCGGCTGTAGAGCTTTCCGACAGGTATATTACCGACAGGTTTCTGCCTGACAAGGCTATAGACCTGATTGATGAGGCGGCATCAAGAGTGAGGCTGAAATCCTTTACGGCGCCGCCTGATTTAAAGCAGCTTGAGGAGCAGGTTGAGAGACTCAGAAAAGAAAAGGAAGATTCGATAATATGCCAGGAATTTGAAAAGGCCGCCAGAATAAGAGATGAAGAACAGAGATTAAAGAATGAACTTGATAAAGCAAAGAATGACTGGCAGCAAAAGAATCAGACCACAACCGATACCGTAACTGAAGAGGAGATAGCAGGAATAGTAGCTGACTGGACCGGTATACCGGTTAAAAGGCTGGCTGAAGAGGAAACGGAAAGGCTTATGAAGATGGAGGATATTCTCCATGGAAGGGTAATTGGACAGGATGAGGCAGTTAAGGCTATTTCCAAGGCTATCAGAAGAGGAAGGGTAGGTCTTAAAGACCCTAAACGTCCTGTCGGTTCATTTATATTCCTGGGTCCTTCCGGAGTTGGTAAAACCGAGCTCAGCCGGGCCTTGGCAGAAGCCCTTTTTGGTGATGAAAATTCGATGATACGAATCGATATGTCCGAGTATATGGAAAAGCACAGCGTATCAAGACTTGTAGGCTCACCTCCGGGATACGTAGGTTATGATGAAGGAGGACAGCTTACTGAAAAAGTAAGAAGAAAACCCTATTCGGTACTTCTGTTTGATGAAATTGAAAAAGCGCATCCCGATGTCTTCAACATACTTCTTCAGATTCTTGAAGACGGAAGGCTGACAGACTCACAGGGAAGGCTTGTAGATTTCAGAAACACAGTAATTATAATGACTTCAAACGTAGGAGCCAGACTTATAACTGAACCCAAGCGGCTTGGCTTTGCAGCACAAAGTGAAGAAAAGGCAAAGACCTACAATGATATGAAAAACAATGTAATGGGAGAACTTAAGAGAACCTTCAGGCCTGAGTTCTTAAACAGGATTGATGAAATAATAGTGTTCCACCCGTTAGAGGAAGAACACCTTAAGAAGATCGTCAGCCTGATGATTGATACACTCGCAAAGAGGCTCAAACAAAATGCAATATCTATTGAGGTTACAGACGATGCAAAAGCTTTATTGGCCAGGAAGGGTTTTGACCAGATATATGGTGCAAGACCTCTGAGGAGGGCAATACAAAGCATGGTTGAGGACAAATTGGCAGAGGAGATGCTCGAAGGCAGAGTAAAATCAGGCGACAAAGTCACAATTGAAAGCAGGGAAGAAGAACTGGTATTCAATAAGAAGTAGGGACAAGGGGATGGGGCAAGGGGACAGGCACCTTGCCCCACTAATTTGGGCCATTTCCCGAAGGGAAATCCGGCAAAAAGCGAGGGACTCGATGTCCCGAAGCTTTTTTAACCAATAATCTGACTTACCAATACTCCTGTGGCCTGCAGCTGTCAATAACTTCACTGGTATCAAACAAATCCAGAAGTCTTTTACTGTTTATATACATGGAATAACCGTCAATAGATCTTCTGTCAGTAAAAATACAATCAGAAAAATATTCTGTATATTCGGGACCAACGCCGCAGAATACAGTAAATCCTTCACTTTTAAGGTATTTGAGTTTTGAATTTTTATATCCCAAAACACTTCCAAAGGGATAAATGTAAACTTCAGTTGCACCAATTAATTGTTCAACCTCATCTTTCCAGCGCTTAGTGTCTCTTTCCAGCCTGTTATAATCTATTTTCCCAGCATCAAGATGACCGTAACCGTGGCAGGCAAATGTCCAACCGCTTTCCTTAAGACGGCTGATTACCTTAGATGCTTCTTCTTTTTCGTTACTGTACAAAGAGGAATCAAAATTATGGGTTCTGTAACCAAGCACACCTTCATAACCTGTCAGTGCAATAATTCCCTTTGCTCCATTCAATGAAAAATCGTCGTGCTCTTTAACAAAACTGTCAAGTATTGGTACAATGTCATTGTCGTGGGAAATAAGCTCCTTACCATCGGGTGTTGTGGAGAATGTTGCAATTTCTCCATTTGAATCAAGAATCAGTTTATGTACATTTCCATTCAGAATCATATATTCATAGTAGTTTAAGTCATCAATGGAGATAATTAAAGGTTTTTTACCTTCCGGAAGGAAGAGGTCCTTTTTTTCAACAGTTCTCTTACCATCGATCTCGATTGTTTTATAGGTGTCATTTATGTTAACAAGAATAAAATTTTTTTCATAGAGGGAATCCAATATCTTTTTAAATTCGCTGACAGTTATAAACCAGTCATTATATCCTTTACTAAGAGAATCATTGTCAAATGCCTTCTCTGGATAAGCTATCAATGGATGAAAAAAAATATGCTGAACATGTCCCTTGTACTGAACAAGTTTAATTGGGGTTGAAGTTGGCTCGGGAGTATGTGTAATGCCTGGTTCAGGCGTTAATTCCATTAAGCCGTTAACCTCCAGGCATTCCCTTTCGGTATTAACCGGAATATCGGCAGATCTGCTGCAGCCACCTGAAACAATCAGCAGAAAAAATAAAGGCATGGACACAAGCATAAGCATTACATATTTTTTCAATTATATCACCCCACACTATACGGTAAATATTTCTAGCAGTCTCATTATACTGCTTTTTCTAATTTAAATGTTTATAGAATTGTTAAAAATAGTTACAGAGAAGTTACGGGGCAAGGGACATGGACTGACCTGTCCCTATGTCCCTCTATGCTTTTTCCAGTTCGTTTATGCTTATTTCCCTTGAATGGTGAGTGTGGCTCCAGTCTTTGTTGTTCTTACACATAAAACCCTGTATGGTTATTGGAATCCATGTAAGGCAATAGAATGGATAAATGATAAATCCAAGAATTACCTTTGATTTGAATTTTTTCTCTGACAAAATTATCAGGGGTCCATAGAGGAATTGGAGGAGAACAAACATGTACCATACCTCAGTAGGAAAAACATACCTCAGGTTGAAAAACGGAGACTCCGGAAATACTGTCTGAACCCACATCATTATGGTGATCAGGCCTATGAATATCAGTCTTATGGGTTGAAACAGATACACTGCACAATCAAAAGCTATAAGATCACCTTCTTTAAAGGCTTTGGAAAAAAGCGAACCTAAAAACCTGCCTGCACAATCTGCGTGACCCTGCATCCAGCGCTTTCTCTGGTTCCAGGACTGCTTGAGAGTCAGAGGCTTTTCATCATAAACAATAGCATTATGTGCCCAGGCAACCTTTTGATTTTTTAGTGCAAGCTTCATTGTAAATTCCAGGTCTTCAGTAAGGCAGGTCGCTCCCCAGCCAATTTCACGAAGGACATCAACATCAATACAGAAGCCTGTTCCGCAAAGACCACAGCTTAATCCCAGATAGTAACGGGGAAGCTGGAAGATCCTGTTTGAAAGCCAGAATGCTATTGAATATGAACAGGTGATCCAGGAATCAAAGGGATTTTTACTGTCAATATAACCCTGTACAACCCTGTGCCCTTTGCACATTTGTTTGTTCATTTCAATAAGAAAGTTTGAAGTAACAAGGTTATCGGCATCAAAAACGCTTATTGCATCATACTTTTCCTGCATGGTAAATATTTTGGTAAACATCCATTCAAGTGCGTGGCCTTTGCCTCTGGCCGTGTTGTTAACTCTCTTGAAGATTTTTGCACCGTGCAATTCTGCAATTTCAGCTGTTCTATCGGTGCAATTGTCGGCTATAACAAACACATCGTATAGATTGCGGGGGTAATTCTGCTTGAAAAGACTGTCAACTACGTGAGCAATTACCTTTTCTTCATTGTGTGCAGTGACTATCAGCGCAAATCTCTTTTGAGGAGCATATTTCAACGGGCTTTCCTCCCTGCGTTTTAACCAGCCGAAAACCGAAATTCCAAAAAAATAACAGCCTGCCATAAAAACTAATACCTGTATCAGTTGAGTACTTATATAAATAACACTGTTTATTTGAGACAGCATTTCACTCCTCCAAATCATTAATATGAATTTTGTTAGGGCCATTTCTCGGAGAGAAATCCGGCAAAAAGCGGAGGGCTCGATATCCCGAAGCTTTTTTAATACATGTAGTCGTTATCTATATTATTTTGCACAATATAAGGAAAAAATATTTATGATAAAAAAATTTGAAAATATGTTATAATTAAATGGCTTGTAAAAATTAATATTTTAACTTTATGGGGGTCATTTATGACTAAAACATACTTCAATGATGCAATTATCGGTAATTCTCGAATGCTTGGCTGTCTGACGGGAAAAGGGGAATTGGTGAGGTTGTTCTGGCCACACATTGATTATCCCCAGCATGTCGAGAAGTTTATTCCCGGTATTTTTTTTATAGAACAAAAAAACAGTACTTTATGGTTTGGATTTGATAATTGGGAGGTTACTCAAGCTTATTTGGAGGATACAAGCATATTAAAGACTGTGTATAGGGATATCAATAACGGCTTGAGGGTGGAGCAGACTGATTTTGTTTTACCTGACAGGGATGTTCTTGTAAGGAGTTATACAATTGGCAATATAGGTACTAACCATATTGATTTGGGATTTATGCAGTATTCATCTGCCGTGACTACAACACCGGAGCTTAGGAGCACGTTGTTTGACTTTTCTACAGATTCATTGATTCATTACAGACATGGGTACTATATTTCGATATCGTCTGCTGACGAGGTTTATCAATTCCAATTAGGGAATAATGCTTTTGAATGTGCAAAATATACTGAATTAAACGGCTATGAAAGTATAGGTATGATGGCAGACGGGGCACTTTCGTGGAATCTTGGCAGAATAGAGCCGGGTATGGAAAAACACTTTAGCTTATATATTTGTGTTTCAGATACGTTAAAAGGCGTGAAGGAACTTACTCGCACTGCTAAAGCTTTTGATCCGCACAAAGAATATACTAAAACCCGCAAATACTGGCTGGACTTTTTGAAAAGCTCAAAACAGATTGTTACAGGTGACAAGATAATAGATGATTTGTACAAAAGATCTCTTATGGTTTTTAAGCTGATGTCTGATGAAAAAACGGGAGGACTTCTGGCTTCAGCCGAAATAGATGAAGCGTTTACAAGGTGTGGGAGGTATGCTTACTGCTGGGGGAGGGATGCAGCTTTTATTACAAGTGCTCTTGATGCGGCAGGGCTTACCGGAGTGGTAGATAAATTTTACGATTGGGCTGTAATGACGCAGAATGATGACGGATCGTGGGAGCAGAGGTACTACATGGATGGAAACCTTGCTCCTTCATGGGGGATGCAGGTTGATGAAACCGGTACACTCATCTGGGGAATGTTAAAGCATTATGAAGTTATTAAAGATAAGGGCTTTCTTCAAAAAATGTGGGAAAGTATAAGGAAGGCTGTGGAATTTTTAATAGCCTTTACAGACAATGAAACCGGTCTTCCAAAGCCCAGCTATGATTTGTGGGAGGAACGGGTAGGGGAACATACCTATTCGTCAGCTGCAGTCTATGGAGGTATTATGGCAGGGGTTGAGGCAGCCAGGATTTTAGGTATGACCAAAGAGCTGATTTGTGACTGGGAGAGAGCAGCGAAGGCCTTAAAAGAAGCCATTGGAAAGAACCTGTGGAAACCGGAGGCCGATCGGTTTATAAGAAGTGTGAGAACTAAGCTGAATCCCTGGGGCAATGAGCATTCAGCACACACTACCTTTATTACGGTTAATGAAAAGGGCTACAAGAGGGATGTAACACTCGAGGATTGGACTATTGATATAAGCCTCCTGGGAGTATCAATTCCGTTTGAAGTTTTTGGGGTATCCGACTACAAGGTAAGAAATACAGTGGAGGCAATAGAAAAAGTATTGACTACCGAGCCTGTCGGAGGATTAAAAAGGTATGAGAACGATAATTATATAGGTGGAAATCCATGGGTTTTGACAACTTTATGGGCTGCGCTTTACTATATTGAAACCAGGGAATTTGAAACAGCTAAAAGCTATTTTGATTGGGCTGTTAAATCAAGGACTCATCTTGGACTGCTGCCTGAACAGGTAAGCAAGGATTCGGGAGAGCCCTGCTGGGTAATACCTCTGACCTGGTCTCATGCAATGTTTGTACTGGTGCTTGACGGATTAAAAAAAGCAGGTATCATATAATTATAAAACATATATTTAATTTCAGGAGAAATAAATGCCAAAGCAAAAATCAGTTTATATATGCCAGGACTGTGGTTATGAAAGCTCCGGCTGGCTTGGAAAATGTCCTGCCTGTAATCAATGGAATACTTTTGTTGAAGAAATTCCAAAAGCCTCTGCAAAGTCTGATATGGCCCGGAAAATAGCAGATGTTAAACCTGTCAGGATAGGCGACATTCAGATTGAAAATGAAGAACGATATTTGACCGGAATGAAAGAAATGGACAGAGTTTTAGGCGGCGGAATCGTCAAGGGATCTCTTGTTCTTGTGGGCGGAGATCCCGGAATCGGTAAGTCCACTTTGATTCTGCAGATATGTGATAAAATAAAAACCTCTTCTTCGATTTTGTATATATCCGGTGAGGAATCTATAAAGCAAATTAAGATTAGAGCCGATAGATTAAATGTAAATAATTCAAAATTGTTAATGGTTTCTGAAACAAATTTCAGTACAATACAGATTCTAAGTGAAACAGAAAAGCCCGATCTTATAATTGTTGATTCGATACAGACAATGTTTAATGAAGAGTTGTCAGCGGCACCTGGAAGCGTGAGCCAGGTCAGGGATATTACCGCAGGCCTTATGAGAATTGCAAAAACAATGAACATTGCAATTATAATAGTAGGGCATGTAACCAAGGAAGGTTCCATAGCAGGACCAAGGGTTCTAGAGCATATGGTGGACACTGTTTTATATTTTGAAGGAGAAAGGAATCTGACGTACAGAATTCTAAGGGCTGTTAAAAACAGGTTCGGCTCAACAAACGAGATTGGGATTTTTGAAATGAAGGATGTAGGATTGGTTGAGGTTGATAATCCTTCAATGATGATGCTGTCGGGACGCTCCGAGAACGTTCCGGGTTCTGTAGTGGTTTCGAGTCTTGAAGGCACGAGACCCATGCTTATCGAAGTCCAGGCACTTGTTTGTCCCACCAGCTTCGGAATGCCAAGAAGAATGGCAACAGGGGTCGACTATAACAGGATAACGCTGCTTATGGCAGTTCTTGAGAAGAGAGTAGGCATGCAGCTTCACAATTTTGATGCATATGTAAATGTTGCAGGAGGCTTGAAGATAGACGAACCTGCCTGTGATTTGGGAATTGTTGCTGCTATTGCATCAAGCTTCAGAAACACTGCTGTTGATGTGGGTACAGCACTGATGGGAGAGGTTGGACTTACAGGCGAGATAAGGGCTGTAAGCCAGGTGGATAAAAGGATAATGGAGGCATTCAGGACAGGTTTTAAAACCTGTGTTGTTCCTTCTGGCAATATGAAGGTTATCAAACAGATGAAAGAGGTCAACAATATTAACATAAGAGCGGTGGAAAATGTGCAGGAAGCATTGAGTTTACTTCTGTAGCGGATGTTATTAAGGAATATATTAGGAGGACGTATGATGAGCGCTGACAGGGCAAAGGACTATGAAATACTTGAAGTATTACGAATGCTTGCTCCAGGTACTTACTTAAGGGAGGGTCTGGAGAATATATTGAAGGCCAGAACGGGAGCCCTTATTGTAGTAGGAGATTCTTCCGATATTATGAAACTTGTAGATGGTGGGTTTCTTATAAATAAGGAATATTCTCCAGCCCATCTTTATGAACTGGCCAAGATGGATGGAGCCATAGTTCTGAGCAAGGACCTTAAAAAGATATTGTATGCCAATGCCCTGCTGATTCCTGATTCCTCCATACCGACAGAAGAGACCGGTACAAGACATAAATCAGCCCAAAGAGTTGCCAAACAGACTGGTGAACTCGTTATAAGCATTTCGCAAAGAAGAAATGTGATCACCGTATATAAGGCTTCAAGAAAATACGTCCTGAAGGAGACCTCTGCCATTTTGAACAAAGCAAATCAAGCGCTGCAAACCCTTGATAAATATAAATCGGTTTTGAGCACTGCTGTAAACAATTTAAGTGTTCTTGAATTTGAGGATATTGTAACACTTGATGACGTGGCTTATGCTCTTCAAAGGACTGAAATGCTGATGAGGGTGGCTGCTGAGGTAGAAAGGTATATCTGTGAACTTGGGAATGAGGGCAGACTTGTTGACATGCAGCTTGATGAGCTGCTTTCCAATCTTGAAGCGGATGAACTATTGATAATAGAGGATTACGCCGGTCGTTTAGATAAGCACTCAGAGAGTATAAGAGATAGCTTGAGACAGCTCTCCTATGACGAACTAATGGATTTAACCAATATTTGCAACATACTTGGGTATACCAGTGGGGCAAACGCGTATGATACTGCAATATATTCAAGAGGCTACAGACTAATGAGTAAAATACCAAGACTTCCCTTGACAGTAATAAAAAATCTGGTAGAGCGTTTTTACAATTTACAGGGAATATTGAATGCGTCGATAGATGAGCTCGATGATGTGGAGGGTATAGGCGAAGTTCGTGCAAGAATTATTAAGGAAGGCTTACGGAGGGTTCAGGAACAGCTCTTTTTAGATGCCAGAAGAGTTTAATCGGAAGCTATAATTTAATTGTGTAAGATAAACTAAAAAAACCGACGTTTTACCGTCGGTTTCGTACAAATGTTAACTAACGAAGGTTGTATTTTCCAAGCATTTTGATCCTGTCAAGCTCCTTAATGATAATATCATACAGGTTGAGATCCAGAGTATTGCATATTGAAGCCAGGTAAAACAAATTTCTACCTATATCCTTTTCAATAAGATCTCTGCAATTATCACAAAGTGCTCCCTTTAAATGGGTGTCCATAGAATCCCGTATTTCTTCAAATTCGGCATCAGGATCATAAGGCTGCTTTTCAGCATGAATATTTAAGCAACCGCACTGAGTTACAGTCTTGATAATTCCACGATTAACCCTACCGTTAGAGTCTTGAAATTTTGTTATTTGATCCAGGATGCTCTTATTTCTTACAAGCAGCTCTCCAACAGTAAATTGGAACTCATCTACCATTATGTCCTTCAATATGGCTCACTCCTTAGGTATATTGATTAACAACAGGATTATATACAGGCATAAAAAATAACTTAGAAACAACGGAACTTCTTGTTGATAATTCTATTATAATTGTTGCGGTCATTCTTTGTCAATTAAATTCGGTATGGATAAACTTTACATACGCTATTCTTCCCGAAATGTTTGAGTAAGACAAACTTTTCGGGAAGAATAGCGTATCATATGGAAGGATTAGGTAGTATTCTGTTATTGCAGACTTACTTAGAGGAAGAAGTCTAATTCATACTTATTTCCAGGTTTACGTTAAATTCCGGTAAAAGAAAGCCATCATTATTGTCTATGCTGGACTGCACTAAAACTGTTGTTTCACCATTTCTAAGAGTTGCTTTGTTTGCAATGTAAGTAATTTTACCCTGATATATTTTGGATTTATCTGCCTGAGGGATTATAGTTGCAGCAGCACCGGATTGTATATCTTTAATGAATTCCTCAGGTACATTTGCTTCAACTATTATTGAGTCGGCGTCAAGCAGGCTGAAAAGCTTCCTGTCGGGACTCAAAGCTTCTCCATTTACATAGGTAAGATCATATACAATGGCATTTTCCATGTCAGAGACTATATCGTTTTGTTTTATATAGCTCTTATTGATTTTTTCCTTCATGAGTTTTATTTCTTTTTCGAGGGCGTCTATTTTTTGTGTGTATATACCTGACATATTGTTATTTCCAGTAGTCTCTGATTTTTGAGCAACCTGAAGCTTCAGCCGGTCTATTTCCTTCTGGAGATCATATCTGGTCTTTTCAATAGACAGTTTGGTGTCAGAAACATTCTTTTGATATGTGTCAACAGTCTTGTTAAAAGCATCCAGTTCTGCCTGTGAAAGCGAGTCCTTCTGTAATAAGTGCTGTTTTGACTTCTGCTCTTCGAGAGAGTCACTGTATATTTTTTCAGCGCTCTTTAAATCGGCAATTAGTCTTTTTAAATCCGGATAGCTATTATTTTCCAGATGATTTTGGAGTTCTGCCAGATCTTTTTTAAGTTTTTCAAGCTCCATGCTGTTGGTTTGGTGCTCTTGCCTTAAAGTGTTGAGTTCTATTGTTTTTTGCTCAATTTCGCTCATGAACTGAGTATAATCAATAGTAAACAAGACGTCTCCTTTTTTTACTTTCTGACCTTCCTTTACATGGATATTTTCAATTATAGCAGGAAAGTCAATTAAAACATTCGTCATTTCATTTGACTTTATAACACCGAAAGTATCAATTGTATTTTTTTGAACTGGAGCCTCCGAAGCAGGAGTATTTGCCTGCGTTTCCTTGCTGTTGCATCCGGCAGAAAACATCAATGCGGTGCAAAGCATTACTATAAGTAGTTTTTTCATAATTTTTCAACTCTCCCATCTTTAAAATAAATAACTAGAGTATAGTTTTCCCTTTTTTTTGCTGTGTGGCTAACGATTTCAAGCTTATGTGCGTAATTTTTCATTTTTTCCCTTTCATCTTTATGTTTATTCAAATTTGATTGAATCAATAATATTCAGTTTTGATGATTTTAATGCCGGGCTGATACTTGCCATAAGGGTTATAAAAATTCCTCCGAGGATAGAATATACGAACAGTGTCGGTGTTAAGTGCAATTCAACAGGCAGGCTCATTGCCTTTAATATATAGCCGACATTTGTAACAAGCATAAGTCCTGATAATGCCCCTGCACAGCCTCCTATAAGTCCTCCGGTCAAAGCTTCAATAAAAAGCATTCTGATAATCTGCCGCTTATTCATACCAACTGAACGGTAGACAGCAAGCCAGCGTTTTCTTTCAATAAAGCTTATAACAAAATTGTTCAGGACACCGAATATTCCTATTACCAATGCCATTACCGAAAATCCGTTAAGAATGGCAAACATCTGATTGTTGCCTTGAATATTAAGCTCCTCAATTTCATCCATAGTGCGCAGGTATATTCCGCTGCGGGGGAATTTGTTTTTAATATTTTTTGCAACTTCCTCCGGGTCTTTTATTGTCTTTATATAGTAATCTGTGTAATAGTTGAGCTTTGCATCAAGCCTTAAATACTTCTCAGAAATAAGGGCAAAGTTTCCGTTATTCATAAGTGTGTTGAAAAAACCTGTGATTTTATATTCCTTTATGTCTTCCGCCATTTTAAGCTCCAGTATATCCCCCTTTTTAACGCCGAATTTGTCCTTTAAAGCTTTTGATAGAAGTATATTACGCCCCATATTCAGTTCGTTATAGACCTCGTCAATATTACCTTCAATATGAATATTCCAGAAATCCGGATATTTATTTGTGTCTATTCCATTAATAATGAGGATCTCCGAATTTTTATTCCTGACATTTACATTGTAATACTCATAGGCAGCGGTTATTGACCCGATACCGTCAACTGTCTTGAGAATCTGATCAAAATTTCGGTTTGAGTTGTAGTTATTCAGCCAGATGTCGAAATTCAGATCATTAAATACATTAACAACCTCTACTCCCACACTGGAGCTTACAATATTAATCATCAGTATACTGGAGATACCAATTGCCAGTAAAGAGATATTTGTCGAAATGCTTTTATTGTCCCTAAGGTTCTTTGCAGCCAGAACACCTTCGTTGAGCAACGGTAATAAGAATAATTTTTCAAATACCCTTGCTATTATGTTTGTAATGTATGGCACAAGCAATATGACAGAAATTAATGACAGAATCATGCACAGCACCAGTAGCAACATTCCCTGTGAAGACGGAAGAAGAGGCGGAACTGCCACTGATATGCATATTGAGATTATTGCCATTGCAAGCTTGATTCGTTTCTTTTTATACTTCTTCTCTACTGAATTCAGGACTATATCTTTGACTGGAATTTTCGATACCTTTATGATGGGTACGATAGAACTTATAAACCCAAGTACCATTGCAGCAAGAAAAGTTAAAACCAGATGAAACGGTGAAAATTCAATTGATGTTTCCATACCTTTTATCCACACTGGCCTTGACATGTAAGACATTATGTATAAAATTCCAATTCCGACAAAGCAGCCTGTTAGTCCTCCAATTAAACTGTACATTAGACTTTCCGCCAGAAGTACCAAGTCGGTCATCTTTCTGGTAGCCCCTATGCTTCTGAATGTGCCGATGACCGGAAGTCTTTCTGCTGTCAGCACCTTGAAAGATGAGTATATGATAAATACGCTCATAAGGAAGACAATAACAGTCATGAGAAGAAAGGAGGTGGTAAGAGTGGAGGATTGCTGAGCCAATTCCTCTTGCGAAATTGTTTCTGTGACAGTATGTTTGGGATATTCGTCCGAGAGCTTTTTGATAAGCTCTTCCTTCTCCGTTGGGTTTTTCATTTTAAGGTAGATTGTACCTTCTTTTCCTTTGGCGTTATATAGAGCTGAGAGATTATCCTTTGGAACAACTGCATAGAGGTTCATGCCATCATCGGAAAAGTAGCCTGAAGGATATGCAATAGCACATATGAGGTATTTGTGCAGGTTATCGTTAATCGTGAGATCAATATAATCGCCTGCGAAAAGCTTATATTTTTCGGACATGTCCTTGCCTATAATGATTTTCCTTCCGCTGAAGGGCTGAAGACCCGCATCTGCATATATTTGAGCAGGGTTCATTAGCATAAGGTCCTCATAATTTATGCCAACTAGTGAAACAGAAACAGCTTCATTTATATCAGGCTTGTATACGGCTGAACCATTAAATGCTCCGACAATATATGAAAAATGGTCTCTGTGCTTTTGGGCACCGCTGATTAAAGGCAGAGAAGGTGATTTATTATTGGAATAAATCATTATTTCGGAAGAGCCGTAATACTGCTTCATCCTGTTTATATACATTTTGCCCATTGTACCTGATATGGCTGTAGAAGCAAACATAAGCGCAGATGTAATCATAATGGAGAATACTATAAGAAATGTCCGGAATTTTTTTTCATAAATATTTTTTAATACAAATTTTAGAATGATACTAATTATACTCACCTCTTGTAATTCAAAAAAGTTAATACAAAATACTCTTTTTGTACTTAGTAGGAACCCTTTCTTATGTTTAATCAAATTCAAACTTAATTTTCTTTATACATTACGTTAAAAGTTTTGCATTGTCTGTAAGAAATAAAATAAAATTGGCTGTTAATAATTCAAAAAAATGAAATGACGGGTGAATATAGCGGAGCAAAAAAGCATATTAAGGTCAAAAATAAGAGATAAAGAAAGATAAATTAAAATTTTAATAAATTCTACTTGACACGCTGACTTACCTGTATTACAATGTTTAAGTGTCGAAAATTTGGTTCACAATTATTGAACTAAACATTAATTTTTATAAATACTAATATTTATTCCGATTTTGAACAGGGAGGTAGGAAATTTCATGAAGACTTATATGGCTAAGCCCCAAGAAGTTAAAAGAAAGTGGTATGTTGTTGATGCCGAAGGTAAACCACTTGGAAGGCTGGCAAGCGAGATTGCAAAGATTTTAAGAGGAAA
>Ga0209723_1004859_pt1 | contig 14449 bp, 18 predicted proteins | sample BiotimSIPDNA_2_FD_185750 | JGI IMG/M metagenome (GOLD analysis project Ga0209723, IMG submission 185750) | Anaerobic biogas reactor microbial communites from Washington, USA - Biogas_R2 time_0 SIP DNA (SPAdes) (version 2) | ecosystem: Engineered > Bioreactor > Anaerobic > Unclassified | place... | reverse complement strand
TAGATTCGTGAAAGGTCGGAGCTATTTGACAAACAGCCGCTGCTGATAATATAATCAGTAAGCGTGTATGGGGAGGCGGATCGGTCCTGGTGGGCCGCCTGGACTTCAAATCCAGTTTGCGCCGTGGTGATCCCACGGTGGGTGTGTTCGATTCGCACACGCCTCCGCCAGTAATATAGGCGGTTTGAATCGCTTTAGCTGAGACATTTGGTTTCAGCTTTTTTGTTGGGATTTTTCCTTTGACCCACATTTTGACCCACGTAAATATCCATCAATTTTTTCCACGGTCTCTTTATCAGTTCCTGGCAGGACATGCTGATAATGAGCGGTCATGCCTATATTGGAATGGCCCAGGCGGTCCTGCACGATTTTAATGTCCAGGCCGGCTTGCAGCATCAGGGTAGCATGGAAATGCCGCAGATCGTGAAAACGGATATGAGGCAGATTGTTGCGCTGGAGAAATTTGCTGAAACGGAGCGAGTAATTGCTGATGTGGGTCGGTTTCCCATCGCGGCTGCATATGAATCCAACCGATTTCCGTTCCATCAATGCAACCATCAACTCAGCCGGAATGCCTATGGTGCGAGCTGACTTCTTGGTTTTGGGTGGCTTCAATACCATATTCGGACCCACCTCACAGACAACCTGTCGGACCCGAAGAGTGCGCTGGTAAAAATCAATATCGTTCCACGTTAAACCAAAGACCTCACCCCGGCGCAAGCCGCACAGGCCAGCCAATAGAACGGGCAGTTCGTGTTCGGTGCCAACGGCTGTGTCCCGAATCTCATAGAATGCCGCCACGTCTGGTATGGTGGGATTATAATCATCCGGGCTCGGAGCATCCACCAGCTGGCAGGGATTACTTCTAATCAAGCCATTTCTTACTGCGTCCTTGAGGGCGCGGGAGAAAATGCGATGAATCTGCAGGATGGTTTTCTCCCTAAATTTCTTTCGCTCCTCGTTATAAAACGCTTCGACAAGGATCGGCTTTAGATCCTTCAGCTTGAATCCTTTGAAATGGGGGATCAAGTGGTTGTATATATAGTTCTTATGGCTGAGCTTAGTAGTATCCGCCAGTTTGCCCTTATACACTTCGAACCACTCCTCCAAATAGCAGTCGACTGTGAGCCGACCAGCATCAGCGAAATCGGAACTTTCCAACTGAAACATCAGTTCGTTTAACTTGCGCTGGCATTCCGCCCGCTTGTTGGCATAGACGGATTTTTGACGGCGCTTGCCGTCGGAGCCGGGCGGCAGGTCCACCTTTCCTTCCCAGCGCCCGTCCTTGCGTTTATGGACGTAGCCTTGCATACATTCACCTCCTTAATGTGGTGTGTACTTAAGGGCGTAATGTTGGGGTCCAGGAAACACTAATCACCTTTGGTCTGTGTAGCAGCAGCCCGCAAGTATTCATGCATCTTGCGCTGGCATTCCAGCTTGTAATCGGCCAAGACGGACTTACGCCGACGCTTGCCGTCCGGCCCGCGAGGCAGCTCTATCTGCCCTTCCCATCGGCCACTCTTGGTTCTGCGGATGTAACCTTTCATATTATCACCTTCCCTAGAATCCGCATCGATTCATACTTCTTAATCTTGTCGAACATCTCATTGACCGGATGCAGCTCAACCCTCCCTCCTTTAGTAAAATACCTCCGGCATGTCACTTGGCCGTCCACCTCCGCTGCTACGATGTCCCCGTTTTCGGCGCTGGACTGGTCTTTGGCGAAGACCAGTGTTCCGGCTTTAATCAGTGGCTCCATCGAGCTCCCGGTGATGGTGATCGCAAAATCAGCCACCTTGGGGATGATCTGGAGATTAGCCTGGTCTTGGCCGCTAGCATCCAGCTCACCCGCCATGTCAGCCGATTCTTCAGCCCGGGGCCGCACTAAATAGGGACTGCCGCCTTCCTCCAGGTGCTCCTCTTTGCTGAGCAGGTACTGGCCGTAGTGATACAGTTCGTTCTTGCCGGTGTTGGACAAACGGAAATAGATGTCGTTGATGGAACCTTGCTGGAATGGGGTGCGCTCGTCGCTCATGCCCCCCAGCCATTCCGGCGATACGTCGAAATGGTGGGCGATCTGGGCCACGATGTGAAACATGGGATCTCTGTCGGGATCGCTCAGATACTTGGAGATGACTCCCGGGCTGACCCCGGCCGCCTGGGCAAGGGCCCGTTGGGTTTGGCCGGTCTCGACCAGCAGCTCGCGCAGCCTGGTGCGGAACTTGTGGTTCATGATTTTCCGTTCAGCGTCCATTCTTGCCATTAATAACCACCTCGAAAAAAGTATATGCCGACCGTTTACGCATGTCATGCTGCCACCGTCAATGAGCTGAACGCTCTGGCAGCGATCGATTGTCGGCGGGGCGAGACGTTGTGCCGGCAAGCCCTGAACCAGCTGGATATGATCCAGACCGCCCGGACCGCCAAGCTCGAGATCGAAAAGTACCGGCAGCAGCTGCAGGTCCGGCTGCAGAATACGGCCGGTATCCAATCGGGTCAAGAATATGCAGGCCAATAGCTGCCGCTCGGTTGACCCTGGCCCGATGGAAAGATGGCCCGCTATAGATGAACAACCGCTGCGGGAGGCAGCAACCGTGTCCTCCATCGAGCGGCTGTTTGAACGAGCCGGCCTGGTGCTCCATTGGCTGACCGCTATTCTTTTATTAGTAACAATCCTGGTTCAAGGCTACATGGTGATCCAACCCTGAGAAAAGACAGCCAGTGCTCCTGGCAGCCAGCGGAATCATTACTTCTCTATCTAATGGGAGAGATCGCTCGGAAGCCAGCCTGGGGCTGGCTCATGTATGTCCGGCCTTTATAATGTAAGGTTGCCCCGGAGGCTGACCAGGCTCCGCTCACTTTCAGTCTCCGGGCCAGCCATACGCCAAACTAAATATTGAGAGGGGTGTACTATGGGCAGAAAACGCAAACCGCAAAATCCCAAGGCGGATTATAAAGACGGCTATACCCGCATACCCAACCTGGTCCTGGAGGCCTTGCCGTTGGCCAGGTTAAACGGAACCCAGCTGAGCATCTGCATGCAGGTGCTGCGGCGCACCAATGGTTGGAACCGCGCCAATGACTCCATCTCCTTAAGTGATTTTGCCGCCACCGGGCGCACCACCACCGCTTACGTGTCCCGCCAGATCAGCCAGCTCTTAAGCAAGAACATGATCCGGCGCCTGGAGTACAAGCCAGGCAAGAAGGCAGTGTATAGTTTCGTAACCAACGTGGCCGAGTGGGAGGGCGGAGATATAATCCTGGAGAAGGTGGCGGCCAACCGGGCCAAAGGAGTTTACCGCGGCTCAGTTGAAGAACGGTCAGGCGATCCGATCAGACAAGTACAGGGGTTGTATGAGAGTGCCGGGGTTGACTGCGGGGGGTTGTCGGAACCGACAAGTAATGGGTTGTCCCAACCGACAACAGTCGCCTTATCTGATCCGGCAATGGTCGATGATGATTCAGCCCTGATTTTACCGGAGGCAGAGCCTGATCTAAAGAAAGATATAAATACATTTGAAATACATTCTTCTTCTCTTAATAGAGAAAGAGAACCATTTCTTTTATCGGAACTGTTGTTGGCCAAGATCAAAGAGAACCTGCCCGGGTTCAAGTCCCCTGATCTCCAGTACTGGGCCAAGATTATGGAACAGATTATCCGGGAAGACCGGCGGGCTCCGGATGAAGTGCGGGAGGTGATCCTGTTTGCCCAGTCCAATCCTTTCTGGCAGACCAATACCCTCGGCGTCGACCGTCTGCGCAAACATTATGACCGGATCAACATGATGAGGATCCAGGAGCGGGACCGGCCCGATCAGCGCGGCATGATGAGGGGAAAAAAATCTTATGCACCTGAAACTGATGAGTACGACAGCTTCTTCCACTAAGGATGAAGGGCGGCTGCAGGCGATATGGCAATCTATCGACATCCCGCCGCGGTTGGCTGCTGCCACCCTGGACAATTATTGGCCGGAGAATTACGACCAGGAAAAGGCTCTCCGGGTCTGCCGCAGCTTTGCCCGCCAGGGCCTGGATAATCTCGTCGATGGCAGGGGCCTTTTCTTCCAGGGGCCGGTGGGAACCGGCAAGAGCCACCTGAGCGTGGCCACACTGCGGGCGGTGGTGGAAAACAATCCCGGGCATTTCGGGAGACCGCCCAGCAGAGCTCCATTCTATGACGAACCGGTCTTCGAGGGCCATTACTGCTCGTTGGTCTCGGTGGTGGAGCTGCTCGATAGGCTGCGGGAATCGTTCAAGGAGGATAAAATGCGGGAGGCTCTCCGGGATGACCGAATCTGGGCCAGTACCCGGGAGCTGCTGCGCCGCTGCCGGGGCGATGCGATAGTGATCATGGACGATATCGGCGCCCAGAAGCCGACCGACTGGGTAGAGGAGCAGCTGTACAGCTTGATCGACCTGCGCTACCGTATGCAGCGCAGCACCTTCTTCACCACCAATTGCAGCTTGCAGCAGCTGGGGGATCAGATCGGTTACCGCTGCGTCTCCCGGATCATGGAAATGTGCGAAGGAATCAAGGTGGAGGGCGAGGATTGGAGAGTAAAGCATAAGTCGCTGTCGTTGTCGCATTAAAGGTAAGCAGGACGAAGGGGGGATCATGGTGATGATCGGTTTGGTCAAAGGGCTGGCCACCCTGGTTATGTGCAGCCTTGTGAGCATGGGCTCGTCAGTGGGCGGGGACATGCTGCCAATTAGCAGCGGCAGCATTCCGGTGTCCAGCCCGGCGCTGATGGCCACTCTCCCGGCTGAAGACCAAGTGAAGGTCCACTTCATCGATGTCGGCCAGGCCGATTCGATATACATACAGCTGCCCGGTGATGATGACGTGCTGATCGACGCCGGCGACGTGAGCGATGGGGAAACGGTGGTGGAGTACCTCCGCCAGCAGGGGATGGACGGCCAGATTGAACTGCTCATCGCTACCCATCCTCACCGCGACCATATCGGCGGAATTCCCGACGTGCTGGAGGCTTTTGATGTGATGGAAGTGCTGGACAGCGGCCTGGCCGCTGAATCCCGCATATATGAATCCTATAAGGAGAGTGTCCTCGCCGAAGGGTGCGCATGGTCTGCCGATGACCGCCAGGTGTATGAATTCGGCGGGATCGAGCTGGCCATTCTTACCGGTGCCGAGGAGTGGGAGGGGGTGAACAATAATTCGGTGGTGGTCCGGCTGGACTGCGGGGAGATCGAATTCCTATTCACTGGTGATGCAGAGAAGGAGGCGGAAGAGATGCTGACCGGTGACATAGGGGCCGAGATCCTCAAGGTCGGCCACCACGGCAGCGCCTCATCCACCAGCGCGGAATTCCTGGCCCGGGTCAATCCGGAGGTCGCAGTGATTTCCGTGGGGGAGGGTAACCGATACGGTCATCCGCATGAGGAGACTCTGGCCAGGCTACGGGAGAATGGCGTAGTAGCCTCTAGGACAGACATAACTGGCAGTCTGATCGTTACAACGTCAGGGGAACTATGTGCTTTTATATACTAAAATCTGTTCGACCATATACTGGACATCATTTACATTCCTATAATCCAGGACATGTTCAATTGTTGTCTCCTGCAACCACACTTTATTGTTTATTATTTCATCCTTTTCAGGGGCTACGAGAAAAACCCCATAATCATAGGCTAGGGAATGTTGGGTCTGGGAATACATGTTCTTCCGCAACAACAAATCAGTTTGATTTTTGTCATATGATTCTAAGAAGGTAATAATTATTATGTTCAATCGACCTTCGTTGAAGTTATAGTTGACATGAGCTTTTCGGCCATATACATCGCGTAACTGAATATATCCCCCATCATCTGTAGAGCCACCTGGGCCTACAACAGATTTTACTTGGTCATAAGTCATACCCCACTTGGCTCCTGCATAACCTAGTGGATCAAACTCGGCGTCTCTTTCTATATTTAAGACCTGAGGTTCTAGCTTATTGTTTGTGGAGAGAGAACCTTCTCTAGCCGACGAGCATCCACAGATTAACGAGCATAACCATATTAAAAGCAACAGGAGAAGAAACCGATTTCCGTGTCTTGGCATAATAACTCCATTCTATGAGAAGCTAAAACGTAGGTAGCAGTTGATAATCTGAGTCTTATTTGAGCTACTCTAAATTATATTGGTGATTCTAAAGGTGTCCAAACTGCGATCCAACAAGGGCTGCCAATAAGCCTTCTCGGTCTCCCTATAACTCATCGTCAAAATGACGAGGCGATCAAAATTCTGAAATCTATACTCCCATACCAACACAGGGGGATTATCTGCTAATTGTCGACGGTAATTGAATACAATGGCGGTCATGCCATTAATATTATCGACATAGGGGGGGGCCCATTCAAGCATCCTGTTTCCCGGAACCTGTTCGATCTGACTGCGCATAGCGCCCATGGTTTGCTGTGATAATGTAGCAAGTTCAGCATCTGTGGCAGTGAAGTTTTGAGTCAGTTTTGCATATTCACCTGTTTTACCCGGTATAGATTCAACTATGACTCTGCAGTATTTATCGCCGTCTTTCTGCCTTGCCGAAAAAAAGCTTTTATCGCTGACAGGAAGGCCGACGGCTTTCTCATATGCTTCAAGAGATTGCATGTTTGCCTCGCCCTGCAACTCCATAGTGCTTGGCAAATCCACACTGCCTATCTGGGGAATGTTATATCTAATCATATCGGAGGAAACTGGAGATAATGGATACGGTATATTTACTCCGGTGAGCGCCAGTTGGTTTTGTTGTGAAATGCCCAGGGCACTGACAATAAATATAATAATGCTGGCGATTGAAGTAACTAGCCACTTTTTCCATCTTGGATTCTTCTTGATCAAAAATACGAGGAAGCCTACAAATGCAACACTTGCTGCTAAAAAACTAATGATAAGTAACGGAAACATCCACAAAATAAATCACGCTCCATTCATTTTGATCTCTTGATAAGAACCCGTGCCCAACACGGCCACATGGATATTTTCCGGCCTTATGGTGATTTCATTGGTTTTCTGAAGTATCCATAAAATAATACGAAACTTTCTTGGAGTGTTGAAACATATAATTAATGTTCGAGCCAACTAGAGAAGGATAAGTGACTTTGCTTTCAATAAATTCTTTTTGATATCTTTTTCAAAAGTTCGTGTCTTTGATATTTGTTAATTCCTCAGCGTTCCCGTACAAGCCACGCGTCATTCGACCTGTGTGGTAATCAACCACCGTATTGATCATTTTCCGGAAGGTAAGATCCGGGATATTTCAAAGGGGTAGTCGAGTTCGTCATAATTGTCTTCCACTCTCCGGCGCACATATTCAGGAAAAAAAGTGTCGGCAATTTGCGGATAACCATTCTTCACATCGCGATAGAAAGCCTGACATCGCGTGACTTCGGCCTTATAAAGCGATTGATATAAGGTATGGTAGAATTCACCGGTCTTCCTAATTGAGGCTCTAAAGAGGTCCTCCCATGCCGTCTGGAAGGTCATCGCCTCATTTAATATTGCCCGGTCTTTCTCGTTAATGCTCGCGGCAAATTCCTCGTCAATATAATGTCGTCAGCCGCGCCAGGTCGGCCAATTGTTTATCCAATCTTAAATTACTGTTTTCCATCATTAATCCTCTCCTATACTTTCTCCCGGGCCAAGCCAACCGCTGCCCGGGCCGTTTCGAGTTACAATGAGACCACCTTGGGCAAATAAAATACGGTTTCCTTGGTTAGTTCAGTAAGGCACGCTAAGCATATATTTTTGCCCCGGTGAACAGTCAAACCCTCAGCGTCTCCGCAAAAGAGGCAGGCTGGCTGATATTTCTTCAGAATAATCTTTTCAGCGTCGGTGTATATCTCCAGGGGGTCCTTCTCCCCGATATCCATCACCTTCCGAAGCTCCACCGGAATGACGATGCGCCCCAGCTCGTCCACCCGGCTTACAATCCCCGTAGCTTTTAACATAATTTGTTCCTCCTTTATTGTTTTCTGGGATATTCTACAAATAGAAACACAATACCTTCCAGATGACTAATAATTTTGGAAAATGTCGGAATTAGTTGAGCCACATGCACAGACAACATGATTTGCCAAAACTGCCTCGTATTAATAAATAGGGGGTGATTAAGATTGAGGTGGGTTATACCTACTATATTGCTAGTCTTTTTGGCAGGTGCTTATGGTTTCAGATGGGATAACGGAGAACAAATAAGCAAAAATGGGGTAAAAACGACCTATTACCATGATCGATGGACAGGTCAGACCTGGACCAAAGCATACGGGCCAGGCGGATATCAGGACGTTCCCTATTTTGATCAGGATCTGGATGTAAATCAAATTAATCGTGCAAAAATACGTGTTTACACAAAGAAACCGGAGTTGCAAATTCGACTCTCCGAAGCAGATGACAAGCTGGCCAGTTTATCAACTTCAAATATTGACCCGAGCTTGATTCAAGCACACAATCAATATTCAGAGTTGTATTCAATGTTTAGTAATCAATTTGAACTTAAATATCCTATTGAACTTGAAAATTCTAATTCCCCATTTTCTTATAGTGTCTATGAAGAGCGTAAGGCTCAGTGGTATAGGAGGATAGGAGAAAAAACAGAATATATCGACGCAAATATGCCTGCAGACATTGCGGCTAAAGAAAAAGCGTACCAAGAAAATGTCAAATATATTAATGCGCAGATATACCAGTTGGTAAACGAGAAGAATGTTATCTATGATTCAGTGGCTGCTGAGGCAAAGAAAGACCTAGAAACCACTGCGTCAACATATCGTCTCGGAGGCACAATATTGTGGGGATTCCTAATGCTGGTGGCGCTCCTTTGGCTGCTATCATATTTTTGGAGGGATAATAGATATCGGGAATATAAGCAAATTCCCGAAGACAGTGAAATAAAGGATACAAGGAAAATGGTACCAACAGAGGATATCCGCAATAAGACCGAAATTATATCACACTCTGAAGCTCCAGTTCCTAATTTTTTCGTCGAAAATCGCATCAGCTGTCCAATGGATCATAATGCCTTTGAAGCCTCCACTGATGGATTTTCGGTTAAGCAAGCTCTAAAATTCGGTTGGCATCAAATGAATGAACACAAAGTGTTTTCTTTGATGTTACTTCTGAATGTACTATTGGGATTGGCGCTATCCCCTATAACTCCCGATATGTTTATAAATCCATTACCAGGCTCATTTTATGGGCATTTAGGGATTTATACCATCGTTGGCCTATTCATTTATGCGGCGCTTTGGAAAGGTGCATTATTGTTAGTTGATAATGTTGCTCCGCAATTTAACAACATCATTAGTTTCCAAACGGTAATCAACCTTTTCCTATTCATGGTTGTTTATATGGTTATTGTCGGTATCGGCTTTATACTATTAATTGTGCCCGGCATTATATGGAGTGCCAGACTTATACCCGGTCAGATCTTGATAATTGACCAGAATGTCGGACCTATTGAGGCTCTAAAAAGAAGTTGGGCAATGACCAAAGGATATACCATTAGGATACTGTCAATTGGGTTTGTTTATTTCTTAGCGATGCAGATTACAAGCTATGTTATTTACGCGTTCGGGACTGTATCTGTTCAAGGGATTTTTAGTATAGCGGGGTTGTCTGTGGTCTTATCTGTTGTTCTTTTTTCTCTCATCTACATAAGTAGAAAACTCAATGCTCAGGCAGTAGCACCATCAGGTGCTTAAACACGGAAAACAAATTAGCAAACATGTTAGGCACCACGGACACGCCCCTCGCACCTGGCAAGCTGGATGCGCGCTGCGGGACTGTGTCCCGGGCCCCGCTCCGGGCCCTGGCTGCCGGATCCGGTCGCGGCTCCACTCAGCTCGATGATCTTATACTGCTGAGTTCCGCACATCGCTCCCTGCTCCGGCCTGGTGTTGCCCTCCGCTCGGTGAGCTGCTCTGTCCCGAAGCTCCATGCCTTCCGCTTCGGTCCGCCGCGGCTGCGGCAGCCTTGTGCAAATTGCTCCTGCAGTGCCGAAGATGTCTCATGGAGCACCGCCACCATCCGATAATAGTGATTATGTATACCCTCCGGAAGTGCCCCCTGCGCTTCTGAGGCACTTTACATAATCACGGATTATCCGAAGGTGGCTACCCCGGCTCCGCAAGTCCCGCCCGGCTGCCGACGACCTGACCATTCAGCCGTCCGGGACATGCTGCCGCCTCGGTGCCCGCCCGCTCGAGCCGCCTGGCTGATTCGGTTTCGGCACCAGCTCCCCGATGTGACGGTAGGGGATGCAGCACTCTGAAATCACGCTCCCATGATCACGCAGCGGGACACGCCCCTTGCACCCGGTGAACCCGATCCTGATCAGCGCCGCGGGACTGTGTCCCTACCCCGCTCCGGCCCTGGCTGCGGGCTGCCCGATCGGCGCTCACCCGCGCGCGCTGCGCGATTTAAGTGCGCGGATGTTCGCGGCCCTCCGCCAGAGCCTGCCGCTCGGTGGTCGAGGAACATCATGCCGCCAGGCCAGGGTTCCGAAGGCCGGCATCAAGTTCCCGCAGATAGCCGCGGCGATGCAGCCCCCGCAATAAGTTCCGATGATTTTCCAGAGTTCCTGCTCCCCGCTGGGACACGCCCCTCGCACCCGGCGCTCCCGATCCGCGCTTCGGGACCGTGTCCCTGTAATCTGCTCGGGGGCCTAGCATCCCGAATCATGGAGCGGCTCCACTCCGCCCATCGATCCTATTGTGCTGAGTTCCGCACCTCGCTCCCTGCTCCGGCTGAATTTCCGCCGATGCATATATCGATCTGCCAGGGTGGGTTGGGAGCGGGTATCGCCTACCCTGCAGTGGAGTTTGTTCAAATAAGCATAAGAATATTACTATGCTTAAAAGGCTCTGGAAGTGGCCTACTACCTGGCTTACGGAGATTTTTGTAATATGGAACACTTGCGCACTAATATATACTTCCACAGATTGACATTTGAGATGGCTGAGCTTATCGTGAAATTAAGCTTTTCGATAGAAGAGTAAGGTTACAAATTAATCATGCGGCTTCTTTATGGACTGCGGCCTTTTGATAACCAGAATGGTCAATTAAATTTGAGGAGGGATTATAATGTCATCGGTCTTTCATTTGGATCTCATTAAGCATAATCAAAACGCGGATAAGTTATTTCGACAATTACTAACATCGTTGGAGCAGCAATATGGCTCAAACATACCTGAATGGTTGACGGTCAGGGAAGTATCAAAGAAGATTCCCATCGGTACTGCAAACATCGACAAAAACTCCAGTTACAACTATGCAATGATAGCCCTTTTCGGGGGTCAGAAGGGGAGGGACTTTTTCAATTTCCAGAAGGCTGGCATTAGAGAAGAATTTACTGCTCAAGCGAATGATCCACTTAGAAACAACCGGTTTTGGACACGGTTTATGGACGAAAAAGTCCAGATAAATCCGAAGTATTATTATTGACCAAACAGGTTAAAAAGAAAGGAGTGAAAATTGGGAGTGACTACTGATCAAGTTATGAGCAATCAGGATGTAGAAAACCCAGCAGTGAGTCCGGGAATAAAAGTGCTGGAACAGATAATCGCATACAGGGCATTGCTGGATGGGGACGAATCACGGGTATTTTCGCTGGACAGCAGAACGAGGAAATATGATCGGCTGAGTTACAGCGAAGAATTTATGGCGTTTATGCATTGCCTGTATGCAACCCGGTTTTTGATTATGTATGATTGGATGCCAAGGCAAATCTGGGGCGAACGATTCCTGAATGACCGGGAGCGCCTTGAAAGGGCTGACCTTTTGACGCTACGCCTGTTGCTTACAGCAGCAGCCAGGAATGACCACTTTTGCGATGGGTACCTTGGCTCACTCTATACAGGTGGGCAACTTCCAACTATAATGGCCCGTTTAGTAGAAATCCACCGAGAGCTCACCAGTGGCCGCCATCGGTGGCGCCAGGTTACTTGCGGGCCGCTACCGAATAATCAGAGTGTTCATCTGTATGGGTACGAGAAATTTGACACCATGTACTGGGTTGACCCAGGCCGTCTTCTGGCGGGAGGTTACCCAGGAGATCTTAATCTGGCCAAGGCACGGGAAAAAATTAAGTTTCTGGTAGATTGCGGTATTCGGCAGGTAGTCAACCTGATGGAGAAAGATGAAGTCAATGGGACGGGTGAACCTTTTCAGCCTTATGCAGCTGACCTTCAGGAACTCGCCCGGCAGGCCAGCAGTGACGTTAAAATTTGCACCATTGAAGTAAAGGATGTAACGGCGCCTTCCAAACTACAAATGAAATACATTTTGGATACGGTGGATCAGGCGCTTGGAGAGGATCGGCCGGTATATGTGCACTGCTGGGGCGGACGGGGGCGAACCGGTACCGTGGCCGGGTGCTATCTGGTTAGACATGATCTGGTTGAAGCCAAGGAAGCTCTTAAATACTTGGAAAGCATTCGCAAGGATATCGTCAAGGGAGAAAAACCATCTCCCGAAACCTCGCAGCAGCGAGCCATGGTTCGGAAATGGAAGGTTGGGGAATAGCTGGCGGGGCGTATCTCGGGCTGTTATTGATTTGCATCTGCTGTGGGCCGTTGTTTATTCTGAAAATTATTATTGTCAATCTGGCGGAAGGGCTGCGGGTTATCATCATTACGGCTTGCATCCGCACCTAATAGGGAGGAGTAGTAATGGCGGGTCTATCGAAAGAGGACAAGGAGAGAATTGAACAGAATTGTCGGGAGTGGCGAGCCAACTGGACGCCGCAGGACGATGTGAAATATGGGACGTTGAAGGAAGCGATGGGCGGCATGATATGCGAAGCAGACCGCAACATGATAGACAAGTATCGCGAAGCGGGGGTATCGGACGAAGAACTCAAGGAATATTTCGAGCTGTTATAGCTGCAAGCGGTGAGTTGCAAGACTAGCCACGAATCCATAAAAGACGACGATGCCTCGGCGATTCAAACTTTGCTTTTAAAGAAACCGCCAACGTATTGAGTGTAAAGAAAAGGCCTATTTACATAGCGCCTAGGGAGGTAATGAATTGCAGCTATATAAAAAGTGGAGCAGCTATATTTCCAGCCGCTCCACTTTCGTGATCCGATCCAGGATATACGGCTCGGTCAACGATAGCATTAAAGGATTCACGCCCTCGCACCAATCGATCTGGATCCGCGCATCGGGACAGTGGCCCTTGTTAGCGTCGGGGCCTTGGCGTTCCGGATCATAGATCGGCTCCGCTCCGCCCAGCGATCCCATTTGGCTGAGTTCCGCACCTCGCTCCCTGCTCCGGCTTGCTTCCGGACAGTTACAGATGCCGGGCGTGGGCGATGATCAGTCTTGATTATTCTTTTTAGTTTCCTGCGGACACGGTACAGAAGTAATTATCGGGTGGGATACAGGATTATGCCGAGATGGGTTGAACCTAAATAGAAGGGGATGATTAAGAAGCGGATTAGAAAGGAGAACCGATGGGACCGAAAGTCTTTATAAGCCATGCTAGTGAAGATAAGCAACGCTTCGTTATGGGGTTTGCGGATGATCTACTTAAAAACGGTGTTGAAGTTTGGTTAGATACATGGGAGATGTTACCTGGGGATTCATTAGTCGAAAAGGTCTTTGAGGGTATTGGAAATGCGGAAGCAGTAATAATAGTATTATCAGCGAACAGTATAAATAAACCATGGGTCAAAGAAGAACTGAACGCCAGTTTCTTTCCCGATTGTCCGAAAATAGATCTAATTCAACCAGCCGCACAAATTGGCGCGACGGGAAACGAAAAACCCTCGAAGAGCAGATTGGCGATTTTATACTTGCCCTGATAAGAATCGCAGAAGAAAGAGAAATAAGGCAAGAAATCGAAGAAAAAGAAGAGCGGGAACGACTGGAGGAACAGAAGCGCCAAGAAGAACTCCGCATAGCCCGTGATCGTGAGCTAAAGAGGTTTAAAGCCTTAGAGCAGGCAGCTGATGCCTGGGCGAGATCTCAAAAAATTGAGCGCTATATGGAAGCGGTATCGCGGATGCTAGAACAGGAGAATATTGAAGGTAAAAAACGAGCTGGCATTGAGGATTGGATAGCCTGGGCGCAACAGAAGGCGGACTGGCTGAATCCATTGAAACAATGTACGGATCCGATATTAGGCAGCAGAAAGTCTAAAGAGGATGAGCCAAGATTTTTGACCACCGATTTGACCACCGGCAGGTATTTTATTAAGAAAAGGTTAACTATCGTAAACAAACGGAAAACAACTAAATTGCAGCTATCCCGTTATTTAGGCGATATGAAGAAGTGAGAAACAACCGCTGTTTACGATAGGAAACAAAAAATTCACCCATGGGACTTCAAATCCAGTTTGCGCCGTGGCGATCCCACGGTGGGTGTGTTCGATTCGCACACGCCTCCGCCAGTAATATAGGCGGTTTGAATCGCTTTAGCTGAAACATTTGGTTTCAGCTTTTTTGTT
>Ga0209723_1004849_pt1 | contig 14485 bp, 13 predicted proteins | sample BiotimSIPDNA_2_FD_185750 | JGI IMG/M metagenome (GOLD analysis project Ga0209723, IMG submission 185750) | Anaerobic biogas reactor microbial communites from Washington, USA - Biogas_R2 time_0 SIP DNA (SPAdes) (version 2) | ecosystem: Engineered > Bioreactor > Anaerobic > Unclassified | place... | reverse complement strand
GATACAACGTGTTCTTTCCAATCGGCTTCGATGCCTTTGGATTGCCTGCGGAAAACGCTGCCATTAAGCATGGCATACACCCAATGAAATGGACCTACGCTAATATTGAAAATATGCGTAAGCAACTCCGCAGCATGGGCGCCATGTTTGATTGGCGCTCGGAGATTATCAGCTCGGACCCAAAGTATTATCGCTGGACTCAGTGGTTCTTTGAGCAATTCTATAAGAATGGGCTGGCTTACCAGAAGGAAGCCCCGGTGGACTTCTGCCCCAACTGCAACACCACCCTGGCTCGCGAACAGGTACAGGGCGAAGACCGTCACTGTGAACGTTGCGAAACGCCTGTGATAAAGAAAAACCTGAAGCAGTGGTTTTTCCGTATCACGAATTATGCCGAGGAACTGCTGAATTTTGAAACCATCGACTGGCCTGAAACAGTGCGCACCCTGCAAACCAATTGGATCGGCCGCTCGGAAGGTGCATCAGTAACCTTCAAGAGCGAGGCTGGCGATCCCTTAGAGGTTTTTACAACCAGGCCGGACACGCTATGGGGCGTTACCTTCATGGTGCTTGCGCCTGAACATCCTTTAGTTGAAAAACTAACCACACCTGGCCAACGTGAGCAGGTTGAATCCTACAGAGAGCAAGCCCAATATCAATCTGATATACAGCGCGAAGCCACAGACAAGGTGAAAACAGGCGTGTTCACCGGTGCCTATGCGATCAACCCGGTGAATGATGAACGCATCCCCATCTGGACGGCAGACTACGTGTTGATGACTTATGGCACTGGCGCGATTATGGGCGTGCCAGCGCATGATCAACGCGACTTTGAGTTTGCCAGGCAGTTTGGCCTGCCAATCCGGGTTGTGATCCAGCCAGAGGGTACAGCGCCAATTGACCCAGATGAGATGGAAACCGCAGTGGATGCCATTGGGATGATGGTCAACTCCGGCCCCCTAAGCGGTACACCCGCAGACCAGACCAAGGAAGCTGCGACAGCTTTTGTTGAAAAGAAAGGCGTTGGATACGGGGCAATCAATCACCGCATCCACGACTGGTTGATCTCGCGCCAGCGATACTGGGGTGCGCCAATCCCGATGATTTACTGTCCACAATGTGGAGCTGTACCGGTACCTGAAGAACAATTACCTGTTTTGCTGCCTGAGGATGTGGCGTGGCTGCCTACTGGCGAAAGCCCGCTTAAACCGCACCCGACCTGGCGCTTTACGACCTGCCCTACCTGCGGCGGTCCGGCTGAACGGGAAACCGATACCATGGATACTTTTATGTGCTCATCCTGGTACCACTTGCGCTACCTCAGCCCAGATTATGACCAGTATCCATTTGACCCAGATCAATATAACTACTGGATGCCTGTGGATACTTACACCGGTGGTAGCGAACATGCCACCATGCACCTGATTTACACACGCTTTTTCCATAAAGCCTGCCGAGATTGTGGCATCACCGAGGGACCCGAGCCGATGCTGCAGCTGCGCAACCAGGGCATGGTCTTGGGCGAAGATGGTGATAAGATGTCTAAGAGCAAGGGTAACGTGATTGCCCCGGATGACCTGGTGAATCGTTACGGTGCTGACACCGTACGGGCGTACCTGACCTTTTTTGCACGCTGGGAACTAGGCGCACCTTGGAACAGCAGCGGTATAGAAGGCGCCTCGCGCTGGCTCAGGCGGGTTTGGTCTACTGTCTTGGAAGAGGACGGCGGAAAGCCTGATGCTAGCACGCTGCGCAACTTGCGCCGCAAAGTGCACCAAACGCTGAGGGCCATCACCTATGATTACGAGCATTTTGAATTCAATACCATCATTTCCAGCCTGATGGAGCTCTTGAACGAGATGAATAAAGCCAAGGCAAACGGCGCTTATGGGTCTGAAGAATGGCGGGAGACTGTTGATATTTACCTGCGCATGATGGCACCCGTCTGCCCACACATCAGCGAAGAACTATGGTCAAGGTTAGGCAAGCCTTATTCCATCCACCAGCAGCCCTGGCCAAAGGTAGATGAAGAAGCCGCCAAAGATGATGAGATCACACTGGTGGTACAGGTCAATGGCAAACTGCGGGATCGATTAACGGTTTCTCCCATCATCAGCGATGAGGCTGCCAAAGCCCTGGCGCTTGCCAGCCCAGCCGTGCAATCACAAATCGGCGATAAGCCTATCCGCAAGGTGATTGTCATCCCTGGCCGGCTGATCAATATCGTTACCTAGTACTGTGAATCCAAAACCTCCTGGCACTTTGTGCGCCAGGAGGTTTTTAATTACAAAGGACACATCTTATGCATTTTGAAGACCAAAACTGGCAGCAAATCGAAGCCTATCTTCAGCATGATGACCGCGTCATGCTGGTATTAGGCGCTTGCGAGCAGCACAGCACCCTCAGCCTGTTGACAGATAGTAAAGTTCCCCTGGCTTTGGCTGATGCTGCAGCCAAGAAAACCTAAGTATTAATTGCCCCACCCTTGCATTTTGGTGTATCACCTTATTTCTTGAGCTACCCTGGTACGATTAGCCTGCGCATGCAAACTTATATTAATGTCGTTGAGGACATCGTACGCTCTTTGCATGGGTATGGCTTTACACGCATCCTAATTTTGAATGGGCACGGCGGAAACACAGCCGCTAAAACGTCTTTGGTAGAATTGGTCAACCAGTTACCAGGCTTGCAGTTGCGCTGGTATGCCTGGTGGCTCAGCCCTGCGGCTGTCCAGTTTGCCCAGCAGCATCAACGCATTAATGCCCATGCTAATTGGAGCGAAAACTTTCCTTTCACACGCATTGAAAACGCCTCAAAGCAAGACAAACCACCTGTTGTTTACGGCCCTGATATCCTTGGCAAAGATCTAACCCGCCAAGACGTTGGAGATGGCTCTTATGGCGGCGCATACCAGGTGCCAGATGAGCTGATGCAGACTTTATTTGACCTTTGCCTAACGGAAGTCTTAACCTTATTGAACTTTGATTAGGCACTAAATGCTGATTATCAAGCCATAGTTACAATTTTGCCTGCCAAAAGTAATATAAGGTAAAATTAATTATCAGTCTGAAATAAGCTGACCCGGCACGGGTGTTTTTTAGCCGTTTATCTCACCAGTGGCTGAAAATTCTTAGCAATTATTAATACCAAAATTTCATAAAGGAGGCTTAATGAAAACCGTAGTGGCTGGCGCATTGGGGGAGTGTGTACATGTTGCAGGCGTGGTCAACTTTCTACGTTTGGCAGAGATGGCTGGTTGGCGAACCGTCTTTTTAGGCCCTGCTGTTCCCATTGAAGATTTTTTGAAGGCCGTTCGAGATGAACAAGCTGATTTGGTGGGTGTTTCTTACCGTCTAACCCCAGAAACCGGCGAGCGTCTTTTAGGTGAATTTGCAGAATCTGCTGATGAACTACGGCAATCAGGCGTACGCTTTGTTTTTGGCGGCACCCCACCAGTAGCAGCACGGGCACAAGCCTTACCGGGCTTTTTTGAACAAATCTATGATGGCAGCCAACCTCCCGAAGACGTGCTAGCTTTTCTTAAAGGGGAGCGCAGGCGGGCTGACGACCCAGCCAATTACCCGCAAGACTTGATCTCGCGTATTGAATGGAAAGCACCTTACCCCGTTTTACGGCATCATTTTGGCCTACCAACCATGCAAGCATCCCTTGAAGGTGTTCGTCAAATTGCTGAAGCGAGGGCGCTGGATGTGATTTCTCTTGGGATTGACCAAGACGCCCAGGCAAATTTCTTCCACCCGGAAAGGCAGGATCCCCGCGCTAAAGGCGCTGGCGGGGTGCCGGTGCGCTCTGCTGAGGACTACAGCGCTTTATACCAGGCTTCCAGAATAGGTAATTACCCCCTCATGCGCACCTATTCCGGCACGGATGATTTCCTGCGCCTGGCTGAAATGTATGTAGAGACCATAAACATTGCCTGGTGTGCCATTCCCCTGTTTTGGTTCAACCTGGTGGATGGACGCGGCCCTTTAGATTTAGCCGAGTCAATCCATGAGCATCAAAAGGTAATGGCCTGGTATGGTCAGCGGGGCATCCCGGTAGAGTTAAATGAGCCCCATCACTGGGGCATGCGCGACGCCCCGGATGTGGTTTTTGTGGCTTCGGCTTACCTCTCAGCTTATAATGCAAAAGCCTTTGGCGTGCGTGATTATATCGCCCAGATGATGTTTAACAGCCCACCTGGCACTTCGGATGCCATGGATTTGGCTAAAATGTTAGCCATCCTGGAACTAATTGCACCCCTGGCAGATAAGCATTTTCGCATCTGGCGCCAAACCCGCACCGGGTTGCTCTCTTACCCCCTGGAAGATAATGCTGCGCGGGCACACCTCGCTGCCAGCATTTACCTGCAGATGGCGCTCAAACCGCATATTGTGCATATTGTTGGGCATACCGAGGCAGACCATGCTGCAACGGCTGATGATGTTATTGAAGCTTCAAAGATGGCCAGGCAAGCCATTGAAAACGCGATGAAAGGCGCACCGGATATGACCGCAGACCCTGCCGTGCAGGCACGCAAAGAAGCACTGATGCAGTCCGCGCAGGTGACCCTCCAGGCGATTCGGAATTATGGGGGCACAGCAGACCCACTGACTGACCCGCAAATATTAGCTAAAGCTATGCAGTTAGGCATCTTGGATGCGCCACATCTCAAGAATAATAAGCATGCTGCGGGCTTGATTCGGACCAGGATTATCAACGGTGCCTGCGAGGCTGTAGACGCCCAGGGTAATGTACTGGATGAGCACAAACGCCTGTCCAAATTTTTATAAGTCAAAGGAGAAAGACCATGACCAAAGAATTAAACTTTACTGTAATTGGGGCTGGCAATGGCGGTAAAGCCATGGCTGCACACCTGGCATTAATGGGAAAACGTGTTTCCCTGTTTAATCGTACTTTTGCCCACATTGAGGTTATCGCTGAGCGAGGCGGCATTGACCTTGAAAACCCAGGCAGTTTGAGCGGCTTTGGTGAGCTGGCAAAAGTTACCGATAATATCGAAGAAGCCCTGGATGGCGCAGATGTGATCATGGTTGTCATTCCTTCATCAGGCCACAGGGATATTGCAGTTCTTTCTGCTCCATACCTTCAGGATGGCCAAATTGTCCTGCTGCACCCCGGCCGCACCTGCGGTGCGATTGAATTTGTGGAAGTGCTGCACCAGCAAGGCTGCACCACCAAGCCAATCATTGCCGAAGCAGAAACCTTTATTTATGCCAGCCGCACTGAAGGACCCAGCCATGCCCGCATTTTTAGGATCAAAGAGTCGGTACCCCTGGCGGCCTTACCAGCTACCCAAAACCGGGTTGTGCTGGAGGCGATCCATACCGCTTACCCACAGTATATCGACGGCGGCAATGTGCTCAAGACCGGTTTGAATAACATGGGTGCGGTATTTCATCCTGCTTTAGCCATTCTCAACTCTGGTTGGATTGAAGCGCGGCATGGCGATTTTGAATTTTATATTGACGGGGTTACCCCCTCAGTGGCACATGTATTAGAAGTGATTGACCGGGAACGCTGTACAGTAGCCTCTGCATTAGGCTTACGCGCCCGCACCGGCCTGGAATGGTTGGAGTTAGCCTATAATGCGCGTGGAGACAATCTTTACCAGGCCATCCACAACCAGTCTGGCTATTACGGCATTAAAGCACCGCCAACCCTCAACCACCGCTATATTTTTGAAGAGATACCGATGAGCCTGGTGCCTATTGCTGCCCTGGGTGAGCGCTATGGTGTTTCGGTGAACGGAATAAATAGCATTATCCGGTTAGGATGCTTTATCCACAGCACAGACTATTGGCGCAAAGGGCGCACTTTAGATAAGTTAGGCATCAAGGAATTGAGTGTAAGCGAATTAACCAAGTATGTGGAGACTGGGTATAGAGATTAATCTCTAAGAAACAAAGATTTATTAGTGACTTTTCTTTGCAGATATTTTTTCGACAATTAATTTAAATAGCAACACCTTGGCTAGGTTGTAATCTGAGGCTGGGAAAGTTTGCCCGGTTTGATGCAGCATGATCTGTTGCAGCGCTGCAAGCTTTTCTTGGTCCGTTTCGAGGAATTGGACGCGGCCTTGTCCCATCAGGCTCTCATAGGCAAAACTGTATGCACAAGCTTTATCAGCGGATATCAATTGGTGCGCGCAGTCCATCTCAAAACTGATCGATGCGTTCTCCCGCAGGGCCGATATTTTCTTCCCCTCAAGGGCACTATGAAAGAACAAGCTGAGCGTTTTACCGTCAAAGCTATAGCCAAAATTCATGGGGACAATATAAACCATGCCATCCACAAGCATGCCCAGGCGGCAAATCTTGCAATGGTCTAAGATCGCCAATATCCCCTGCCAATCTTTCACTTCCCTGTCGTATCTTCTCATGCCATCAATTTTACCTGTGAATCAGTTAGGTCAAAGTTTTGTTAGAAAACAAACAACTTACTATTGCAAAGCGCGTTTTTTCATGGTATAACCTCAATCACAATTAAATAGCCCTAAGCGGCGCACTTATCCAGAGAGGTGGAGGGACCGGCCCGATGATACCTCGGCAACCACCAGGTGAAAGCCTGCAAGGTGCCAATTCCGGCAGATCGATTTTTCTGGAAGATGAGAGGCGAGCGTAAATCCAAAAATATGCCCCTCTCTGCGAGGGGCTTTTGTATAACCAAAAGGAGGTTAATTTTATGACTACAACTTTTATGAAGTCACCGAAGTATTTGTTCACATCCGAATCGGTGACCGAAGGTCACCCCGATAAAATGTGTGACCAAATCAGCGATGCCGTGTTAGATGCCATGCTAAAGGATGACCCATCCTCCCGCGTGGCCTGTGAATGCGTCACCAAGACCGGTTTTGTGATGGTGGTCGGTGAGGTCACTACCAACACCTATGCCGATATCGATGCCCTGGTACGAAAAGTGGTAACCGATATAGGCTATGACCGCGGCAAGAAAGGCTTTGACGGGTCTACTTGCGGGGTACAAATAGCCTTGTCTTCCCAATCGCCCGACATTGCCCGGGGTGTGGATCAGAATGGCAAAACCCAGCCGATTGAATACAGTGAGGAATTTATTAACGCTGGCGGCGCTGGAGACCAGGGCATGATGTTTGGTTATGCCTGCGATGAAACAGAGCAACTGATGCCACTGCCAATTTACCTAGCCCACAAGCTGACCCGCCGCATGGCAGAAGTGCGCAAGAACGGCACGCTGCGCTGGATGTACCCAGATGGCAAAAGCCAGGTGACGGTGGAATACCACTACGGCAAGCCCGCCCGCATCCACACGGTATTGATCAGCACCCAACATGCCGATAAACTAGCTGGCAAAGAAATAACGAATGACCAGATCCGCAAAGACCTGATTGAGCACGTCATTAACCCGGTGTTGCCAAAGGAACTGGTGGATGAGGATATCATCATTTTCACCAACCCCACTGGGCGCTTTGTGGTGGGCGGGCCGCTGGGTGATTCCGGTTTGACTGGGCGAAAAATCATCGTCGATACTTACGGCGGCATGGGGCGGCACGGCGGTGGCTGCTTCAGCGGTAAAGACCCGACCAAGGTGGACCGCACTGGCGCTTACGCTGCCCGCTGGGTGGCGAAGAATGTTGTAGCCGCTGGCCTGGCTTCTCGCTGTGAAGTGCAGCTTGCCTATGCCATTGGTGTGGCACAACCCTTAAGCATCAACGTGGAAACCTTTGGCACCGGTACGATTGAAGATGACAAAATTGCCGAAGCTATTGGCAAGGTGTTTGACTTGCGCCCGCGGGCAATCATCCGCGACCTGGACCTCCTGCGCCCGATTTACCAACCCCTGGCTGCCTATGGGCACTTTGGACGCGATGACCTTGACCTGACCTGGGAAAAGACCAACAAAGTTGATGCACTGCGAAAGGCAGTAGGCTTGTAAACAATTAAAATTAATTAACTGATAAAGCGCGCTCGATTTGAACGCGCTTTATCTCTTTTAAAGTCATCTTACACAAGACTCTATTTCTCATATATAATAAGGCACTTTTCTATCCCATCGTTTAGACAATTCATCCAGTTACACTTCAACGATGATAAATACGAAAAGCAGGGATTTTAACCATGAAAACAAAACTTGGCTTGATTATCAAAGCCTTAGTAGAACCCGTTAGACCCAGGCAAAAATTTAACCTGGTTTACCAGGTGGCACGTGTATTAATTCTATTTTATGCCAGGGTGCTGCTGAGGATGGATATCCTCAAGCATGAAGCCCTTCCTGAAGGGCCAAAAATATTCGTAGCCAATCACCCCAACATCTCGGACCCTTTTCTGATTCATTTGCTCGGCCGCTTAAACGTTATGGTTATCGGTAAAGCTTTTGATACGCCCGTTACTGGCTACTTACTCCATAAAGTTGGTGAAATACCGGTCTACCCGGGCGGCGACGCATTGGCGCAGGCCATCAAACGGCTGCAAGCCGGCCACTCCATCGGCATCTTCCCTGAAGGCAGGGAGAGCCCTGAGCATGGCATTGCTAAGGGGCGCAGCGGCGCAGCAAGAATGGCACTCAGCACCGGGGCATATGTCATCCCAGTTGGCATCCACCTGGACCGCAAACGGCTCAAAGCAATTAATTTCAAAATTTCTGGGGAGCGTTTGCCCAGCCACATCTACCCACGCGGCCCCTATATGGTCACCGTTGGTAAAGCTGTACGCTTCAGCGGAGACCCTGAAGACCGCGCACTGGTCAGCGAGGTCACTGAAGTGATCATGGACCAGATTACAACCCTGGCATATGAAAGCGAAATGCGCATGGAAGACCAGGCTCACCTGCCGCAGGGTGTGCTGCAAATGTTGAAGCGAATTTTTTCATTCAAGTACCTGGGGATGATTTAAAGAAAAAAGGCTGCTGAGCATTGAAAGGCAGCCTTTTTATTTTGTTTGAATTTGCCTTTTTCGCCGAAAGTGTAAGATTAGCGCAATAAGCCCGGTTATTAGTGCTATCGCAGCCAGACCACCCTGTACCCAGCGCAAGGTAGTGATGTTAAGACCCCTTTCCTGTTCGCGCGGCACATCTTTTTCCGCTTCTATCACCTGGCCTTCTGTCTCAGGGCGCAATCCTAAAATCAACGCTTCACCTGTCCCCGGGGAAGCCAGCTCCAATTCCTCTTCTTGGGGTTCAGCCATAAGTGAAGGTTGATCTTGGGGTATTTCTACTTCCAGTTCAATAGGGCTTTCTTCTATGGGCATCATTGGTTCTGCTGAGCCAGCCATTGGCGCACCACCAACTCCTCCCCCGCCACCAAGCCCTTTAGCTTCAGGGCTATAGCCCCATGTGATAATCTGGGGTTGCTCTGCAGCCTGGTCCGGTTCCATGCTCAAAGCCGCCTCCATGGCTGGGGCAGCCGTTTGTAGATTTTGAAAGATCTGGCCTTTGAGCAAAGCCTCGCCTGCAAAAGCAACCAGGAAAAGTATCGTGGCAGCCACGGACGCCAGGCGTAGTGAGGCAAATAGTTTTGTCTGCTGTTTGCGCACCTTGACCATTGCCGGGTTGAGCATAAAATCTCGAGGGGCTTTCTTAGCAGGCAGCGCGCGCACAGCTGCTTTCAAGCGCTGCAGGTTTGCCAGCTCTTGCTGCAGGTCTTTGGATTCCGCTAAGCTTTTATCCAAACGAGCTCTTTCTATTTCGGAAAGAGCGCCGTCGATATAAGCTGATAAGTTGATCCAATCTTTGTTTGAGATGCCGAGTTTGTTGTTCATTTGCCTTCCACATCCAATAGACGGAAGTTTGCGGGTAAAAGTTCCCAAAATCCCTGCAGGCAGTGCTGTAGTTTCTGCCGAGCCCGTGCCAGGCGGCTTTTTACTGTACCGATGGGACTGTGAATAATCGCAGCCACCGATTCGTAATCTTCCCCGGCTACGTCCACCAAAACCACCACGGCGCGATATTTCTCATCCAGGGCTTGGATGCAGTGCTGCAGCGCTTCTTCCAGCTCTGAATTATTCAGGGCTTCATCAGGCTTTGGCGCATCATCTTCCAGCCAGCTGGGCGATTCTACCAGCTCGCCTTCGTCCGTTTCTGGCTCAAGTGCCACGGTTGGTTTTCTTTTGCGCCGGCGCAGCTCATCATAGCAAGCATTCGTCACAATACGCAGTATCCAGGCTTTAAACGAGCCGCCATGATATGTATGCAGTTTTTGATACATAGAGATGAAAGCTTCTTGGGTGGCATCTTCAGCCGCAGGGCCATCGGACATAATGCGGTAGGCTGTGTTGAATGCCATATCTTGATAAGCCAGCACAAGGTGATTGAAGGCGTTCATGTCGCCTTCTAGTGCCATGTCAATCAATGCTTTTTCATCCATGCTTATAAAGCCAGTCCCATTTGTGGTTGTTAACAGTACCTAACCTGATATGATTTTAGCTTAAGAAAAGCCAAATTACCAATTTTTGTGCATAACATGAATCAAAAAGGAGAGCAACTTGCCGCTCTCCATTTAAAATTTTGATAAAAATCTCTAATGCACTATGCTTCGAGGGCGTCCTGGTCTTCATCGCGCTCACGCAGGTGTGGGAAAAGGATTACCTCGCGGATGCTGCGCTTGCCCGTTAGCAGCATGATCAGCCGATCCACGCCAATGCCAAACCCGCCCGTAGGGGGCATGCCGTAGCTCATGGCGCGCAGGTAATCATCATCCATGGGGTGGCGGTCTTCGTCGTTCTCAGCATAAGCCCGCCCCATTTCCAGGAAGCGCAGTTCCTGCTCTAAGGGGTCGTTAAGTTCACTGAAGGCATTGCATAACTCCATGCCACCCACAAAACCTTCAAACCGCTCTACTGTCCTGGGGTCGTTAGGTTTGTTCTTAGCCAAAGGCGAGATCTCGCGCGGGTAGTCGTAAATGAATGTCGGCTGGATGCAGGCAGGCTCCAGAAAGTCATCCAGCATCCCACCAATCAACTTTCCGCGGTTAGCCTGAGGGTTATGATTGATGCCCTTTTCGGTCATGGCTGCGCTGAGCGATTCGGCAGTTGGGTGCTGTTCAATATCCACCCCGGTAATTTCCAGGAGCGCCTGGCGCATGGACAAGCGCCGCCAGGGTGGGGTCAGGTCAATCTCGTGGCCTTTAAAGGTGATCTTTTGGCTGCCTAAGACCTCTTGGGCAGTATATGAGATCATCTGCTCAGTCAGGTCCATAACCTGGTTGTAATCCGCATAGGCCATATAGAACTCAAGCTGGGTAAACTCGGGGTTGTGTTTGTATGAAACACCCTCGTTCCGGAAGTCGCGCCCGATCTCGTACACGCGTTCCAGCCCGCCCACCATCAAGCGCTTGAGGTACAGCTCAAAGCTGATGCGAAGGTACAGGTCTTGATGAAGCTGGTTGTGATGGGTAATGAAAGGCCTGGCCGCTGCACCGCCGTAAATCGGCTGGAGGATAGGGGTCTCAACCTCTAAGAAGTCTTGCCCGTCCAAAAATGCGCGCAGGGCACGCAAGGTGGCTGCCCGCATTTTGAATATCTCGCGTACATCCGGGTTGACCGCCAGGTCCACGTAGCGCTGACGGTAGCGCGTTTCCGGGTCAGAGAGCGTGGCATGCCGGATGACTTCACCATCTACCACCTCGTCTTTGGCAGCCGGCAGTGGCCGCAGGGCTTTGGCCAACATGCGGAAATCCTCCACCTGCAGCGTCACCTCGCCGCGCTTGGTGCGGAACATGCTGCCGCTGGCTTCGATGAAATCTCCCAGGTCAAAATCGCGTGCCAGGTCTGCCAGGCGTTCCTGACCCAGCTCATCCACACGGAAGAGCAGCTGCACTCGGCCAGCGCGGTCTTCAATGTGGGCAAAGCTGAGCTTGCCCATATTACGCAGGGCGCGCAGCCTACCTGCCAGTACAAAGCTAAGCACTTCGCCGCTTTGGGCAGCCTCACTGTTTTCAAAAGCCTGGATGGCTTGGGCGGTGGTGGCGTTTTTATAGGATCGGGCAGGAAATGGCTCAATGCCTTCCCCACGCAGACGTTTGATTTTTTCTAAACGGTTCATTTCTAGGTCTGAGAGTTCGTCTTGCAGCATGGTATTTTCCTCTTCTTGCTTAATAATGAAAACCCCGTCCGGGGGATTCCTGGGCGGGGCATTTTGGGTTAGTTTAGATTAACAAACTTTGAGAATCTCAACAGTATAAGCGCCGCCTGGAGCTTCAACCTTAACTGTATCACCGACCTTATGATTAATCAACGCCTTGCCAATGGGCGACTCGTGCGAAATGCGCCCCAGGCGCGGGTCTGCTTCGGCTGGGCCGACAATAAAATAGGTTTCTGGGTCAAGATCTCCTTCGCGGATGGTAACCCGGCAGCCAACCTGCACTGTTTCGTGCTGTCCGTTGGACTCATCGATTACCCTGGCATTCGCCAGCAGCAGTTCGAGCTCTTTGATGCGCCCTTCTACAAAGGCCTGCTCGTTTTTTGCGTCTTCGTATTCTGCGTTTTCAATCAGCTCACCATCTTCCATGGCTTCTTGCAAGCGTTCGGCAATCTCGCGCCTTTTTTGGGTGCGTAAATGTTCGAGCTCCTGCTGTAGCTTTTCATATCCCTCACGGGTCAGGTATGAAGTGGGCATATTTTCTTTCCTTTTTTAGTCAATTTTTTTTCCAGGGAAAGCCCCTGTTTTGCCAGCAAACGGCTTGGCATATAATATAAATAGCGCCTTGAAGGCCAAAACCTTCTAAACGCCGGTGAGAAATATTATCATACTTTATAAATCAATGCAAGGGATAATTAACAAAAGGTTAAGGGCAGCATCGTTTATAATGATTAAGTGCAATCGTTGAAAGGAAAATTAAGATGAGTATTTTGGACTTAATATTGGGAGACCCTGCTTTGAGGACTTTGGATAAGTTAAAAAGGCAGGAAGTGGATAAATTAATCACTAACCTGGTCAAAATTGGCGTACAAGACGATTTCCTCTCGCTTACACCCGGCGGACCCTTTGATGTGCAATGTCACCATCGCGAAGCCAGGCAGATCGGCAAGCGCCTGCACGAACTGGGCGGCATGGCTTTGATGGAAGCAGCGCGGGGCCGGGTGAAACGCAAGCTAAAAGCCGTGATGGCCGAACACCTGGATCACTGCTGGAAGGGCATTGGCGACTGGCAGGCTTAAAGTGAAGCCGGCCTTCTTAGCCATTAAATATTTGCCCGATATGGGCAACCGCAGCCTGATCGAAGCGCTGACCGCCGTGCTTAGGCAAGCCGGCTTCCAGGCGCTGGTGATCGTGCGAGATATCGAAGAATGGGGGGAAAAATCTTTCAGCCCCCAAGAACTGATGACCCATAGCAAACAGGCAATCCTCAAAAGCGAGGTGGTTTTTGTGGAAGCCAGCCAGAAAGGCGTGGGGGTGGGCATTGAAGCTGGCATGGCCTATGCTCTCGTCATTCCCGTGGTGGTTTTAGCAAAGACAGGGACAAAGGTCTCCCCCGGGTTGTTAGGCATCGCCCAGGAAGTCCTTTATTATTCGCAAGTGAGCGACCTGCTGCCAGGCATCCTCAATTTGCAGTTTGATCTTTAGAATCAATTTTTCCCATATAAAATCTAAGGCTTAGCGCTGGATTTAATGCTATAGTGAATGAACAAAAAGGTCTGTTTACTTAGAAAGGAAATAAAGATGAGCACACAAGATCCATTTGATACCATACCCAATCCTGGCCAGGCAGGTCGTAATGAACAAGAGCCAGCTGAGCTTAAACTGCATCGCGACAAACCTCATAACCAGCGCGACTTTTTGAGCGATGTGGCCTGGGCTTTGATTTTGATTTGGGCTGGGCTGGTGTTTTTGGCTAACAACCTGGGTTGGCTGGTGGGTTGGCAGTTACCACAGTCTGTGATGCCTAAAGGGTTAGAAGCGCTCAGCCTGGGCACCTGGTCATTGATCTTCCTGGGTGCGGGGGTGATCCTGCTGTTAGAAGGTCTGTTGAAACTATTGATCCCATCCCAGCGCAGCGGCATGGGCGGCGCTTTCGTGACCGGTTTTATCTTCCTGGGCATCGCCCTTTCGAACCTATATGATTGGGATGTGATTTTCCCCCTGGTCTTGATAGGCTTAGGCTTGACCGCCCTGCTCAGCGCGCTGGTGCGTGAGCGATAGCCGTTTATAATACCAAGCAGAGGCTATCCCTAGATATTTAGGGATGGCCTTTCATTTTATAACGAGGTTAGCAAAAAGGTGCCATGATTAACTGCCAGGCTAGCCCACACGAGCACTTTTTCTTAATCCTATTCCAAAAATAACCAAGACATTGCCTTAAATAATCCAAGGTAATTGTTAAATATGCCACGAAATGCTTAAGTTTTTAATTAATTTGATATATAATATGATAATGTCTCATAAAGTGGTGTAAAAAGGATTGACAAAAAAGTCATCGTGTGCTTTCTTGAAGGTATCAGAAACCAAAAAAGAAAGGAGAAACACGATGACAAAGATAACTATAGCATTACAAGAT
>Ga0209723_1004846_pt1 | contig 14492 bp, 13 predicted proteins | sample BiotimSIPDNA_2_FD_185750 | JGI IMG/M metagenome (GOLD analysis project Ga0209723, IMG submission 185750) | Anaerobic biogas reactor microbial communites from Washington, USA - Biogas_R2 time_0 SIP DNA (SPAdes) (version 2) | ecosystem: Engineered > Bioreactor > Anaerobic > Unclassified | place... | reverse complement strand
ACAAAGTTTTAGAGTAAAAGACCCTGAAATTAAAGACTTATTTTTAGATATTGCTTCAGAAGAATTAAGTCATATGGAAATTGTTGCGACTATGATTAACTTGCTTAATGGTCATGACTTAGATGCTCAACATGCAACCTTAGGAGGTATTGAAGCACATGTTTTGACGGGATTAACACCTATTCTTGCCAATGCATCTGGATACTTATGGACCGGTGCATATGTTAATGAAACAGGAGATATTGCTGCAGACTTATTATCAAATATTGCAGCCGAACAGCGAGCAAAAGTTGTATATGAGTATTTATATAGACAAATTGATGATAAAGGGGTAAAAGACACTATAGACTTTCTACTTAATCGTGAAGAAGCTCATAATACCATGTTTAGAGAAGCATTTAACAAAATTAAAGACACTGCTTCAAACAGGGATTGGGGAGTTACAGCAGATTCTAAACTTTATTTTGACTTATCCACTCCGGGAACTAACAAATTTAGTGCTCAAAATGCCCAACCTCCAAGCTTTTCAGCACCTAACAGCAAAAAATAAGATAAAAGAACGGTTCTCTCAGCATATTGCTGTCGAGAACCGTTTAACTATAACTACAGCTCTTTTAACGGCTTTACAATTTTCTCAATTAATTCATTCTCATCAGTAATGCTAACAAGCGGCCAGCTGAAGACATATGCTTCTTTAATATGTTTGTATTTGTCTGATTCAAAATGATTGATCCTGCCATCTGCCTTATAGTCATTGTTTTCTTTTTTCTCTGCCCAGCGGAACCAAATATTCCATAAATCCCAATAACCCCTATTGCTTAGATCATTATAAACAATTTTCCCTGCAGTAATAATTGGTTGCTCCAAATCCTTATCCCAAAAGGTTATTGTTATACCCTTGTTAACTAATCCATCCTTTTCATTTTCATAAGTACGAAAAATCGCCTGAATTATCCACCTTTTTGCTGTCTGTAAATTAGCACTTACTTCTGATGTTATTCTATTGCCATACAAGTTACTCAATTCAGGTGCTAACAGACTGTCAATTTTAAATATTAATTGTTTACATTCTTCGCAAACCTGTTGAATGTATTTAAAAACCAATGTTATTTGGTTGCCCTTTTGAATATCACTCATAAATTTTCCTCCTTATAAAAAATACTCTTTTTTAATGATATTTCTACATCTTCCAATTCATCAAAATAAGTTTGTTTTTTATTTTTGTAATTATAAAAAATCGGGTGTTTTAATGATAAAGTTGAAATTAAAGAATTATCAGGAAGAGATATCCCAAAGAAGTGCCGTAGTCCAAGTTTATCCATATACATTATCAAATCATCTGCCATGGCTTTTTCGTACACTGTATAAAATGGATACATCTTTTCAATTGTTTCAGTTAACTGGTGCCATCTTAATTGAAATATTTTTCCCCCAATACCTGGATACTTTTTTTGAATAATTTTATTAGATCCTTCCATTTCCAAATTAGATTTAGCTTCTGTTAAATATATGATATATCCTTTTATGCCTTTAAAATTTGATACAGATGAATCCGAGAAATTTCCTATATCATCATTAATAGCCTCAAAATAACGTGCTAATTGGTCTTTTTCATCTGTTCCGCTTTTATCAGATTTAAACTTAGCTTCAATAATAAGAAGCAAGTCATCAATCCCATGGATATGATTTCTGAATATTTGTACAAGGTCAGGTTCTCCATATTTCTGATTCCAAGCCCAGAATACATATTCAACTTCCCTGTAGCATCTCATATCGATTCCTTCTAAAAATAGTGCTTCCCATAAACTTGTTTTTTGTTCATTATATAAAAAAGCAGATTCAATGAATGGAATGAGAAGCATATCAGGTCTTATGTATTTTAAAATTCCGAAAACTGTCGAAGTAAGAATATCCTCTTTCCATTCATAACCTAATGATTTACCTTTAAGTACAGCTTGTATCAAAATTTCACCTCCTTTAATCCAAAATATCGTTTATAACAATATCGCATTTTTATCAAAATTATCTACATCCATGTTTAGGTGTATTGTATAATAAAAACCATATAGATTTGTTGGAATTATTAATGTTCTAATTTGATTAATATTTAATTTCAACATTTGTCCAAAAACTACAGTTACTAGAAGGGATGCTGCAATACAATTATTTAGATGATACTTTTGGGTAAGTTAAAACCCCATATTTATAACCTTTTTTCTTATTCCATATTATACCAAATCAGTTTCCATAATTCAACATTATAGTAAATATATTTACATAAATTAACAACAAAGTTACTATTTTAAAAAAGATAAAATGCCAGAGGATATTTCCTCTGGCAAATATAAATATATAAATAAATTTTCCAGTACCAAATTACATGGTGCTTGGCTCCCGTCATGTGTGAGCATCTATTTCAATATCATACTTGATTCCATCTTTTACTATTTCTATCTCATATTTAATATCATCATCAGGCTCTGGCCTGTTTGATCTCATTGAGTTTATCTGCCACCGCACCATAGCCGGTGAAAAAACTGCATAGCAGAGGGGTCTTAACATCGGTCAGTTCGGGCAGCAAAGCGCGCATGGAGACCTGTGCCATGACTATGGCATCGAAGCCCATAGTATCAAGCTTGCGGATGTTCTCCAAAAGGATCCTGTTATGCTCCTGGATGTTACCTGCCTGCAGAGCATCCCAGGCAGCAGTCTGGAGAAACTGGGTACACTCCATAACCTTACCCTGCTTGGCACCCTCCTTCTCGATGAGGCGCTGGCTGGGTCCGAGAGTGGTCTCCACAGTAGCAATGAGTGCAATTTTGGTACCCAAATTCACGGCCTCCTGAGCCATGGGCAGATCCACCTTCATAACAGGGATGCCCACTTCCTTCTCATAGATATCAGCCACCTCGCCTACAGTTGAACAGGAGTTGACGATGAGATCTGCTCCGGAAATTTCAGCAGCCTTGGCGTACAGGATCATGCGGTCGATGACGGCTTGTGTGGGGCCTCCGTTGGCACGGACGTCGTTGAGCAGGGTGCTGTCGGTTATGAACTCTACCCGGACGCCGGGGACTCTCTCCTTCAGGAATTCTATAGTATCCTCTCGCTTGGCGAAGCTGGTTTGCAAAATACAAACATGAGGTTTTTTCATTTCTTTCATTTCTTTCATCCTTTCTTCTTTCCGACCAAAGCTTTGGCCTTTTTCACGATTGAGTCAACATCCATCCCATGATCCCGATATAACAATTCCGGGTCGCCGGACTCGCCGAAGCGGTCCTGAATGCCCACGATCTCCATGGGGACAGGGCAGTTCTGCACCACCGCTTCGGCTACAGCGCTGCCCAGACCACCAAAAATGGTGTGATCCTCAATTGTCATGATGGCGCCTGTATCTCTGGCGGCTTTGATGACAGCCTCATTATCCAGAGGCTTGATTGTGGACATATCCAGCACTCGCACACCGACACCCTCTTCCCTAAGAATGACGGCGGCATCCAATGCCTTTTTCAGTAGAATTCCGGAAACGATCATGGTCATGTCGCTGCCGTAGTCAGCTACGGTCTTAGCCTTGCCCCACTCAAAGTGATAGGTCTCGGGATCGTAGATGTCAGTTACGGGGTTACGGTGCAGGCGTACATAAAGAGGTCCCTTGAAGTTGACAGCTGCATGGGCAATGGACCGGGCTGCAATGGCGTCTGCGGGCTGCACCACCGTCATGTTAGGGAAGGAGCGCATGATGGCCACATCCTCAATAGCGGCATGGGTGGCACCATCGCCGCCCACCTGCAGACCGGCGTGAGTTCCAATAACTGTTACATTCAGGTTGGGATAGCACACAAAGGTTCGTACCTGCTCGCAGGCCCGCATGGAAGCGAACACTGCAAATGTGGCTATAAACACCTTATTGCCGCAAGCGGCCAGACCAGCTGCTCCGCCTACCAGATTCTGCTCGGCAATTCCGAAGGAAAACTCCCGTCCGGGAAAGTACTGTCCAAATTTTTCAAGGCCGCAAGTCTTAGTGTCTGCGTTACATACCACAAAGTCCTCCCGGGTCTTGGCGATTTCGATAAGCTCATGGCCAAAGGCCATTCTTGTTGCTAATGACATTATACCACTCCTCCCATGTTGATCTCACTGATGGCCTTAACCAGCTCCTCTTCGCTGGGAGCTGCGCCGTGCCACTTGGATTCGTCCTCCATAAATGAAACACCTTTTCCCTTGACGGTGCGCATGAGGATTGCAGTAGGCTTGCGCATAGTATTGGCAGTATGCAGGGCGGTAAGGACATCTTTCATGTTGTGTCCGTTGACCTCCACCACAGCCCAGCCAAAGGCTTTCCACTTGTCTGCGATGGGTTCCAAGGCCATGATATCGTTAGTCCATCCATTGATTTGCACACCGTTACAGTCCACGATGGCAACCAGATTCTTCAGGTCGTGGTGGTTAGCAGCCATAGCTGCCTCCCAGACCATTCCCTCCTGAATCTCACCGTCGCCTAACATGACATAAGTGGTGTAGTTCTGGTGGTGCAGCTTGGCAGACAAGGCCATGCCAAGGCCTATGGATAGGCCGTTGCCCAGAGAACCGGTGCTAATATCCACGCCTGGCACCTTATTCATATCAGGGTGCCCCTGGAGTATGGACTTGTACTGACGCAATGTATTCAAAAGGGCGGGGTCGAAATATCCCCGGCGAGCCAGTGCCGCATACAATACGGGACAGGCGTGACCCTTGGACAAAACGAAGCGGTCCCGTTCAGGCCAGTCGGGGTTAGAGGGATCTATGTTCATCACATGGAAGTACAGAGCGGTGACCATTTCCACTGCTGACAGGGAGCCACCGGGATGGCCGGCTTTGGCTGCATAGATCATTGAAACGATATCCAGACGCAACTGCTGGGCTTGACTCTCCAGACGCTGGACATCAGTCTGTGTAAAGTGAAAATTACTCATGGTGTCTTATTTCTCCTTTCATAGCTGTATTTATTTGATGCTTATTAATGTTTCTATTCGGTTTCATCGGTCTGTTTAATGAATCTTTCTAATATCTTTATGTATATTTCAATTATAGTCCAATTCCTAGTGTAAGTCCAATTCCTAGTGTAAGTCCAATTAATTATTCATCACATGCTGTAATTCTGTAGCTGTAATTTTATAACAAATTCTAATAACAATTCTTTTAATCTCATAATAATACCTCCATTGAATTTGTACTAATATGACAATTCAGTAATGAAGGTATATCATCGCTCATTAATTATTTTGGTTGATTTCAAGTTTAAAAAACTCTGGAAGCATTGAAATTCTTTACTCTTCGTCCTCCTCTTCCGGCATATCCCAGTTGTGGTACACTTCTTGAACGTCATCATTTTCTTCTAATGCATCAATTAATTTTTCAAGGTTTTTTATTGCAGCCTCATCTTCAACTTTCACGTAAGTTTGAGGAATATACATGATATCTCCTCTGATATTTTCGTAGCCTGCTTCCTTTAAACTGTTTAGAACTTGGATAAAATCTTCAGGTATGGTTGTTATTTCATAGCTGTCATCTTGAACTTCAAAGTCTTCGGCACCTGCTTCAAGTGCTGCCATCATAAGTTCATCTTCATCAATGCCGTCAGATTCAACGGATATTACACCTTTTCTGTCAAACAAATAGCTTACGCAGCCAGTTGTTCCTAAGTTCCCGTTATATTTGGAAAAATAATGTCTGATATCCGCTGCAGTTCTATTTTTATTGTTTGTTAAGCACTGAACCATAAATGCTGTTCCGCTTGGTCCGTATCCTTCATAAGTAATTGTTTCAAAGTTTTCTCCTACAGATGCTGCAAGTCCTGCTTTTATTGCTCTATCTATATTGTCATTGGGCATATTTTGTGCCTTTGCTTTTTCAATTGCTGTTGCCAATGATGAATTATAATCCGGGTCTGCTCCGCCTTCTCTCACTGCAACAGTTATTGCACGTGCAAGCTTAGTAAATATTTTTCCTTTTAATGCATCTTGTTTCCCTTTACGATTTTTTATATTATTCCATTTTGAATGTCCAGCCATATTTTCCTCCTTACTTTACTGTTAATTGCGATGTGACATTTTATCATCTTATGAGATCCTTCGCTTCGCTCAGGATGACAATGACCTTCGCTTCGCTCAGGATGACAATAATCAATCAACTATCTTTCCATTTTTTGTGGAATAGTATTTTGCCTGTCCCACAGAAATTTCAGCTTTACCGCTTGAAATCTCTCCTACCAAGGCATTGATTTTGTCCAAATCTTCCTTTTCGACTATCAGTTTAAAAAGCACTTGTTCTTCATAAACTTTATCTTTGACAATAACATTATTTTTCAAAAGCTCATTATCCATTTTCCCTAATAATGTGTAGTCTAACTTAAATAATACATCATAAAACAATTTCTTGTCTACTATTATTCCACTTTCCAAAGCAATTTTTGAGCTTTTTGTATAAGCTCTAACAAGTCCTCCCGCTCCTAAAAGCACACCGCCGAAATACCTTGTTACAACAACTGCTGCATTTTTAATATTTTCCTGCTTTATTACATTTAAAACAGGCATTCCTGCAGTTCCTGAAGGCTCACCGTCATCGGAAAATCTTTGTATGTTTGAATTCTCTCCTATTACATAAGCATACACATTATGTGTTGCATCCTTGAATTCTTTCTTAATTTTGTCTATGAATTCCAATGCTTCTTCTTCCGTTTCAACGGGACATGCAGTACCTATGAATCTTGACTTATTAATAATTATTTCGTCTCTTCCTTCTTTATGGATAGATTTATAATTACTCATCCTTTTCTCCCATAAAATCTTTGTACTTATCCTTTTCATTTTCGTACAATAAAACTCTAAGCGAAACACCGTCACCGTCAAATTCAACATTTTCAGTCACTCTGTTTTCATAAAGCCAGTAATAAATTTTTATATTATCATTCGGTATTTTTAAAATATAAAAGTTTTTTGGACCGTTAATCTTATTATCCACAGCTTCTAGCAGCTCACGAATATTATATTTATATTTTGCTGAAATGTAAATAATACCATTGTTTAAAACGGATATTTTTTCATTCAAAATTTTATCCACCTTATTATAAACGGTAAGAATAGGTATTTCACTTCCAGTAATTTTTTCAATCAGCTCAATAGTAGTTTCCTTGTGTGCCGACAAATTTTCATCATTTATGTCAATTAGATGAATTATTAAATCAGCATACTTGATTTCTTCCAACGTTCCCTTAAAAGCCTCAACAATTTGAGTGGGAAGCTTTTTAATGAATCCTACGGTATCGGAAAAGACAGCACTCCTTCCCCCGGGCAATCTCACTCTTCTAAGCTCCGTATCAAGGGTTGCAAAAAGCATATCATGGGCGAAAACCTTCTTGTTTTCTCCTTCCTCCTTGTATTCATTATCCATCAATGCATTTAACAACGTTGATTTCCCTGCATTGGTATAACCCACAATGGAAACTATCGGCACCTGATCCTTCATTCTTTTCTTTCTTTTGGTTTCCCTCACCTTTTCCAATACTTCTAATTGATTTTGTATATCGGTGATTTTTTCTTTAATTCTTCTTCTGTCAATTTCCAGCTTTTGCTCTCCGGGTCCTCTTGTACCTATCCCGCCGCCTAATCGAGACAAATTTTTATTTACTCCGATAAGTCTCGGAAGGCTGTATTTTAACTGTGCCAGCTCCACTTGAAGCTGCCCTTCCTTGGTTAAGGCTCTTTTTGCAAATATATCAAGTATGAGGTTAGTCCTGTCTATTACCTTTGCTTCGACAATCTCCTCAATATTTCGTATTTGAGTACCGCTTAATTCGTCATTGAAAATTACTGTACCAACATCTAATTCCTTCACATAATTAGCTATTTCTTCAATTTTCCCCTGACCTGCATAAAATCTGTTGTCAATATTTTGTTTATTTTGAACAATGCTTGAAATAACTTCGCCGCCTGCAGCTTCAACCAATTGCTCCAATTCTTCCATATCGTTTTCTTCTTCGCCCGGCAGTTGAACTGCAACCAGCAAACATCTTTCTTTTTCCATTAAACCTCCGTAATATATGGCAATCTAAAAATCCCTTTATGTCATCCTGAAGATGCCCTAATCAATGAGACTGCGGGATTATATATAATATAACATTACAAATGCCTTTTTGCAATTACTCTTTATTTCTTACGATTTTCATAATTTTTCCTGAGTAAATTTTAAACTATTGCTTTCAAGCTTTTTCTATTATATAATTATTAAGATGAAAATCTTTGACAATATTTGCTTTAAATGTGGTATACTAACTAATGCAAACGCGGAGGTAGTTATGTCAAAAGAAAAAAAGAATAATGAAATAAATGAAAATAATTCAGATTCTATAAATAAAAATGACAAGAAAAAAAGAACAGCAAAAAAGAAAAGGAAGGTTGTTATCAGAGTAACCCTTCTTTTAATACTTGTGGCAATGATTATTGCCGGGGGAGCCATTTTGGGAATGGTGATGGGAATAATAAGAAACGCTCCTGAAATCGATCCTAGGAATGTACTTGGTACTCTAACGGAAAGTTCGGTTATCGTTGATGAAAACGGAAATGTTATTGAGCAAATCCATGACCCAAACGAAAACAGAGAAATAGTACCGCTAAAACAAATACCTAAATATCTGAAAGATGCTTTCATTGCAATAGAAGATCATAGATTTGAAGACCATCCCGGTATTGATATAAGACGTATTATGGGAGCTGTTATACATAATGTGCGAGAAGGAGACCCCACTGCACAAGGTGCCAGCACGATTACCCAACAGCTTGTAAAAAATTTATACCTTACAAGCGATAAAGTTTGGGAGCGAAAAATAACGGAAATTTATTTGGCTATTAAGATGGAAAGAGTTCTTTCCAAGGAACAAATTCTAGAAAATTACCTTAACACCATACCCTTAGGACAAAGCCAATATGGAGTTCAAGCTGCATCATATGCTTATTTCTCAAAAGATGTAAGTGATCTTACCTTAGCTGAAAGCGCATTATTGGCAGCGGCTGCAAAAAGTACGGTGAGATATGCTCCTTTTAACCGTTATAACTTGGAGGATATAAGTAATATTCCCGAAGAAAATATAGTAGGAAATGTATTTATCGGCTCTGTTCAATATGCCTGTGTATACAATCAAAACGCAATAGACAGACAGCATACAATATTAAACAGAATGCTTGAATTAGAATACATTACCCAAGAAGAATATGATGCTGCGATGGCAGAGGATATGCGGGCTGCATTAAATCCGGGGCAGACAAAGATGGAAGGTATTTCATCAACACCTATGGACTATGTGAAAGAAAAGGTTGTGGAAGACTTAATAGCTACTCGAGGCATGTCTTATGAGGAAGCTGAAAACTATCTGTATAAAGGCGGTTTAACCATTACTTCTACAATTGATGTAAATATTCAAAAATCCTTAGAGCAGTCTTATGATAATTTCCCTGTATTATATCTGGGTGCCGAGCCTACAGGAGATAAACCTATTGCTCAGGACTGGAGATACTTCAGATGGTCAGGAGGGGAAGGAACCGGAATGCTTGATGCAGGATTAAATATCTTGAATGAAAACGGCCAGCATATATTCTTTGCCAAAGAAAATATAATGGATGAAGAAAACAACATTTACTTGAATCCTGATGAGTACAGCATTGATGAAAACGGAAATTTGGTAGTTAACTCTAAAAAATTCGATATATATTCTTCAACGATAGATATTGTTGATGCTTATACAATTGACGATAAAATGAACTTTGTTTCTCACACCATAGGAGCCCTCAATGTGGGAAACAACTATGAAATAATTGAGAAAAAAGGCTCAAAAGGGACCTTCTTGATACCTAAAAATTATTTGGATAAAAATAAGGAAATGTTCAATATAGGAAGTGACGGTATTTTAAAAATACCGGAAGGATATTTCTTCTTCCAGGAAAAAGGTATTGTACAGCCTCAATCAGCAGCTGTAATAATCGATTACAAAACAGGAAAAATTAAAGCAATGATTGGCGGAAGGCAGATTGAAGGCAGCAAGACTTTCAATCGTGCTGTTGATGCGGCAAGACAGCCGGGCTCAACAATCAAACCGTTATCGGTATATTTGGCGGCTCTTGATTTAGGATATTCGGCTGCTTACCCCATTGACGACCTTCCAAAATACAATCAAAACGGTGAAAGATGGCCTAAAAACTGGTATGAACACAGAAATATAAAATACTGGGGTATACAAACCCTTAGAAGGTCGATAGAACAGTCAATAAACACAAATGCTGTTACCATGCTTGAAACAATCGGACTTGATGCTGCCATAAACTCATTATCAAGATTAAAACTAATCGACCAAGATAACCCTGACAAAGATACCTTTGTATCTCCGCAAGAAGATCCTTATTACAATGACGTGAATTTGGCATCTCTTGCTTTGGGAGGACTTACTAAAGGATTTTCTCCGTTGGCAATGACTGCTGCATACGGCGCGATTGCCAACGACGGTGTATATGTAGAGCCGATAGTATATACGCGGGTTGTTAATACTAAGGGTGAAACAATATTGGAAAATATCCCGGAAACACATGTGGCATACAGTCCCGAAGTCGCTTCACTGATGAAGGATATTTTAAGAACAACAGTAAATCCCGGACTTTCATATAGGGCAAGACTTCCCCAGGAATTGGGTATCGAAGTTGCAGGAAAAACAGGTACAACACAGGCAAACGGAGACTTCTGGTATGTCGGTTTTTCACCATATTATGTAGGAGGAATTTGGGTTGGTAATGATAATGTTCAGATGAAGCTTTCCGGAGACAGCGGCAATAACGCAAGACTTTGGAGTGCAATAATGACTCCGATTCATCAAGGTCTGCCTCCGGCAACATTTACACGAAATCCAAACCTAATACCAATAAGTGTTTGTAAAGTATCAGGAAAGCTTCCGGGTGACCTTTGCGCACTTGACCAGAGAGGAAGCCAGATTATTACGGAATATTTTATACCCGGAACTCAACCTACGGAAACCTGCGACGTACATGTTAAAGCTGAAGTATGTACCAGCTCAAATATGAAAAAATCAATATACTGTCCGGGTAATTTGGTGGAAGAAAGAGTGTTCTTTATGAGAGACCCGCTTTTTGACCCTGAAGAAAAGACAGATAACTATGAAGCAAAAAAATTATATCAACAAATTTTAGAAGACAGAATTATTTTCACTATGGAAGAGCTTCAGCAAATATATGCCGGTCAGATGTCAGTTGATGAAAATTATCAAATAACTCATGTTTTAGGAATTGAAGTTGAAAAGTTGGGTTCTTCCGGATTTACAACGGAAGACTATCAGTATCAGGTTCCTACCAGGACTTGTTATTATCACACCAAATGGCATTATGACCAGTGGTTGAATGAAGGCGACGGAAACGGTAATAACGGTAATGGAAACGGAAACGGCAATAACGGCAATGGGGATACATTGGAAGATATTATTAATCAGATAATCGATGAATTTGAAAATTCAGAAGAAGACCCTGATAAACCGATAGATGAAATATTGGAATCAATAGAAAATTAAGCAGACGACCCAAATCTTTGATTTGGTGTAGGTCGCTTATCCTGAGCAAAGCGAAGGATCTCATACGTCATCCTGAGCAAAGCGAAGGATCTCATGAGATTCTTCGGGCTAAAGCCCTCAGAATGACACTCACAGAATAACAATTATTTATAATGGTAATTATGAATATAAAAGAGTTCAGATTTTCTATTCTGAACTCTTTTTATTTATCACCATGAGGATTGAAAATAACAGCAACGATATAGCCGAATATCAATGCTGCAGCAACTCCTGGTGCTGTTTTTATCACTCCTCCGCTCAATGCTCCCATAAACCCTTTATTTGCGGCTTCTTCCATAGCTCCCTTGGCTAAGGAGTTGCCAAAGCCGAGAAGAGGAACGGTAGCTCCCGAATGCCCTATTTCTACAAGCTTATCATAAACTCCGAAGAATCCCAATATTGCACCTGTCACAACGAAAAACACAAGCAGATAAGCATTATTCTTTTTGAATGTATCGATTATTATCTGGCCGACTACACATATCAAACCGCCTATTACAAAACTCATCAAATAATTCATATGCCCTCCTAAACTTCAATACCCAAGCAGTGAGCGATTCCGGGTATACTTTCACCCTGAAGATTTGCAGTAGGCGAATGAAGTGCTCCCGTAGCTGTAAACAAAAGTTTTTTTATTTCATTATTCAATAATTTCTTGTATAAAAAGGAGCCGAATACTGCTGCTGAACATCCGCAGCCGCTTCCTCCCGCATGCACATCCTGTTTGTTAATATCAAAAATAATTGTACCGCAGTCATCATATTTTGATTCGATACTCTTATTATCTTCATTAAACATCTTATTAACTATGCTTTTGCCAACTGTTCCCAAATCTCCGGTAACAATTAAATCATAATCAATGCCTGTATCCTGAAGATGCTGATTTAATGAGTCGTAAGCAGCCGGTGCCATGGCAGCTCCCATATTATTTGCATCTTTGACACCTAAATCAACTATTTTACCAAAGGTAACATGTTTTATTTTTGGTCCCTTTCCGCTGTTTGAAAGCCATACCGCAGCTGCGCCGGTTACTGTCCACTGCGCTGACATATGGCGCTGTCCTCCCATTTCAAGCGGAAGTCTGTACTGCCTTTCTGCACTGCAAAAATGGCTTGAGGTAACACAAATTACATTTTCAGCAAATCCCCCGTCTATTATTAATGCGCCTAAACCCATTGTCAATGTCATGGTGGAGCAGGCGCCGTATACTCCTATGTATGGCAGTTCCAAAGCCCTTGCAGCAAATGAAGAAGATGTGATTTGGTTTAATAAGTCTCCTGAAATTAAAAGATCTATATTTTCATTTATTAAACTATTTTTGTTTTTCAAATTTTCTACTGCAATTTTCTGCATTTTTAATTCACATTTTTCCCATGTGTCTTCCCCCCATAAATCATCTTCTATTACCATATCAAATTTATCTTTTAATGGTCCCTGGCCTTCCTTTTTGCCGACTATGGTGTAAGTATCTCTTATTACTACATCATCTTTAATTATATAAGTTTTTCCTGTCTTTTTCATTTTTCCTCCTTACTTAAATAACATACTTAATAAACCTGCTATAAATGAAGAAAAGTACCCGAATACCAAGACAGGTCCTGCTAACTTAAAAATATTTGCTGCCGTACCTAAAATAAATCCTTCTCTCTTAAATTCCAAGGCAGGAGAAACTACCGAATTTGCAAATCCGGTTATTGGAACTACTGTACCGGCTCCTCCTATTTTGCCTAATTTATCATACCAGCCTATACCCGTCAAAAGTGCACTAATGCCTATTAATACCACAGCTGTCATGGGTGATGCTTCTTCATCTGATATTCCTAACCAGGCAACAAAAGAGTCATTGATAATTTCTCCTACCAAACATATGGCTCCCCCAAAAATAAATGCCATCACACAGTTTTTAAGCATTTTATTTTTAGGCGTAAACTCATCAACTACTTGTTTATAGTTGTCTTTATTATATTTCATTTTACCTCCTAAAGAGTATAATTAAAGGTATTATAGTAAGACTGCACTTTCAGGTATTCTTTTCAGGGATCTGTCAATTCCGCTGCCGAAATAAACAGCTGTTAAGCCGATAATTAAAAGTATTACTAATAAAAATATCTTTTTTTTCATATAAATCACCTCATAAGTATTATTTACAAAAATAGTTTTTTGAATACTAAAAAAAAGCACTAACAGTGCCTTTTTTTTTAAAAAATGTTAAATAGTACCTTTTGAGTCACATAGATATTTATATTTGCTCAAGATGAAAATTTCAATTTTGCTAAATTATTTATTAATCATCTTCTGGTTTTTCATCATCAATTTCTTCATTTATAGTCTTTTGTTTTTTTTCAGATATTTTTTTTCTTAATATAACTTTTGTTCCAACATCCTTTTCTGACAAAACGACCAATTCATCCATAAATGATTCCATAACAGAAAAACCCATTCCGGAACGCTCCAGCTCCGGTCGTGTGGTAAATAACGGCTCTCTTGCCTTTTCTACATCTGCAATTCCGCAGCCGAAATCCTCAACTATTATTTCAACTACCTGCCCCTTAATTCTACATTGAATTTCAATTTCTCCAATTTCATTTTCATAGGCATGTACCACTGCATTGGTTACTGCTTCGGACACTGCTGTCTTAATATCGGATATTTCGCTCATTGTTGGATTCAAGCTTGAGCAAAATGCTGCAACCGCAGCCCTTGCAAAGGATTCATTAACAGATAGACTTGGTATTTTAATATATACGTAGTTATTATGCATTTTGTCCCCCTATTTTATTTTTATTATTTTTCCAATGCCGCTCATGTCCAAAATCTTTCGTACCTTTTTGCCTGCATTTATTATTTCTAT
>Ga0209723_1004844_pt1 | contig 14499 bp, 4 predicted proteins | sample BiotimSIPDNA_2_FD_185750 | JGI IMG/M metagenome (GOLD analysis project Ga0209723, IMG submission 185750) | Anaerobic biogas reactor microbial communites from Washington, USA - Biogas_R2 time_0 SIP DNA (SPAdes) (version 2) | ecosystem: Engineered > Bioreactor > Anaerobic > Unclassified | place... | reverse complement strand
CGATCAGCGGCGCGATGGTTCACTTGTGGCAAATTTTCCACCAGTGTTTTCCCGCTGCCGGCAGCGGGTGAGCGATCAGCGGCGCGATGGTTCTCGTGGTTTTGTTGTGGCAAATTTTCCACCACAGATTTCCACCGCACCCCGCACGCCCGGATGACCCTGTAAGGCCGTTCACGTTTTTCGCGGGTGTCACTGACACCCGAAACCCGCGTTTGCGAGAGGCTTGCAGAGGCTTGCGGAAACGAAGCTGACACCCGCTAGACGGCGAGAAATACCGCGTTTTGCCGTGTTTTCTTGGGTTTTCGGCGATAGCAAGAAGCAAATTCCCACTCGGCCCTCGTCGGCAGATGATAGCCGTTTGCCTCCCCCGCAGGTCGAAAAACGTCCGCCTCAAACTCACAGTCAACACGCTTTCCGTCACTATTGATGCGCCACCACTTCTCCTTCTTCCGTTCATGTTCGTAGCAGGGTGTCAACTCTTCCTTCCAGCTCAGCCAATTACAAAATGCTGCCGCGTGATACCAACTGACGCAATTCATCGGATGGTCCGGTGTGGGGCTGCTCGACTTAATCCAGGAATGGGGCTTCAGCTTCTCCTGCTGGTACTCGGCGTCATCAAGGTATTGCTGGAACAAACCCACTGATATTTCCCGGTCGGACAGGAAGAACGGACGAGTCATCCTGACTTCCGGCTCAGATGCGCCGTCGCCCCGCATCGCGTCACCGGTCGAGAACTTACCCGCCGGGATGCCTAACATCGTCATCCCTACGCTGTTGACGTACCACTCGCGCCCCTCCATCGGTTCAGTAGAAGCCGCAATCTCCGGCGGTGGCAATCCCCATTGCCGAAGCGCCCAGCCGGCGGCGCTATGCACCCCAGAGTCGAGTTCCGCCTGATACCATTCAGAAAGCAGCGGCTGCCACGCCTGCTTCACCTCGTTTGTAACTTCCTCTGGCTGAATGCTGCCGACCCCAAGGCACACGCCAGATCGGAATGTGGCGTCAGGAGTTCCTCGGGCGACCGTTGCCAGTTGTCCGAAGTCGCCGTGCCAATCAGGAAGCGTGTGGATGAGCGTCGTGCGCTCTATCGGGTTCGGCGCCAACTGCAGCATTTCCCGCGCCACGGATGCTTCTCCAAGATGCATCGCGACAATCGCCACGCGGGCTTTGCCACGCCAGTCCTTCTTTGCCTCGGCTTTCCCAGCCGCTCGTCGCAGAGCGTCCCCCACAGAACCCTTCGACTGCCCCAGCGCCAATATGATGTTCGCACACTCACCGGCAGGCGAGGCGACGATGCTGTCACTTAAGAACTCCCGTTCAATCTGTCCGAAGGACGCCAGCGCCAAAGCCGCATGGAGGCGACAAAGCGGATCGGTCTTTGCGTCCGAAAACCGACTCCGCAAAACAGGGATCGCGTAATCGGGTATTTCGCGCAGGTTGCCAATCGCGTAGGGCATTACTTCGGGAGGAGCTGTCAGCACTGCTTCAATCAGGGACTCGGTGCGTTTCTGTTGTTCCTCCTTCGCCAAGACTTCGCTGCGCTGCGCCTGCAGGGACTTCTCGGTGGCCACACGGCTCGATTCGGTGGCCTTCACGCCGAAGATCGTCGACACGACGGTTCCAACCACGAGTGCCGTGGCGGCCGTGGCGATCAAGCTGGAAACCACCGGGTTGCGGCGGCACCAGCGCCAGAGGCGTTCGGCTCGCGTCACCGGTCGTGCCAAGATGGGACGGCCTTGGAGAAAACGCTTCAGCTCCATGGCCAGATCGCGGGCGGAACGGTACCGACGGGCGGGATCCTTCTCCAGGCATTTCAGGCAGACCGTCTCGAGATCCCGATGCACCCGCTTGTCCAGCTTCCGCGGACTGGGCGGTTCGTCGTTGATCACCTGTTGCAGCAGCATCCGCAGCTCGCCGCGAAACGGCCGCTCGCCGGCGAGCAGCTCGAACAGGATGACTCCGAGCGCGTACACGTCGGAACGCCGATCCGCCTCGTGGCCGCCGCCGCGGGCCTGCTCCGGAGACATGTAGGCGGGCGTGCCGAGGATCTGACCCTCGACGGTCATCGTGATTTCACCCGTCTCTCGTTTGGCCAGCCCGAAGTCCATGACATGCGGCTCGCCAACGCGATCTATCATGATGTTGCTGGGCTTGAGGTCGCGATGCACGACGCCCTGCTCGTGCGCGTGGTGCAACGCTTCGGCGAGCTTCACGCATAGCGCTGCGGATGCTGTCTGGCCAGGTCGCTGACCGGCCAGCCACTTGTCGAGCGATATGCCGTCGATCCAGTCGCTGACGATGTACACCACATCGGCGTCGACGCCCACCTCATGCACGCTGACAATATGCGGGTGGCGAAGCTGGGCCGCCATGCGGGCTTCGCGCAGAAAACGATCGACATCGTCCGGACTCAGCTGCGTACGGCGAGGGATCTTTACGGCTACGATCCGGTCGAGCTGCGTGTCACGGGCCTTCCACACCGTCCCGTAGGCGCCGGTCCCAAGTGGTTCGAGTAACTCGAAGTGCGCAACCGAGCGGCGGCTGGGCAGAGCCGCGCCCGTTCGCCCGGTCCTGTCCAACGTGGACGCCGCACCCAAGTTGAACTCCGTGCCGCACGATGGGCACTTGATCTCCTCCAGGGCGACGGCGCCCACCAGTTCGATCGGGTTCTGGCAGTGCGGGCACGTGATTCTCAAAGCGTTTTGGGTCGGCGGCCCGGTACGAGTGGCGGTCTCAGTTTCACTGGCACCACTTTCGCCCTCCACGGGGCGTCCTCCAGCCGCTGGCACCTGCCCGATATCCGAGAAGATCTGAGCGATCAGCGAGCGATGTTCGGGAAACCGTGCGAGGTACTCTTCGGCCGTCGGCTGCTCGCCGCGGCGACCGCGGTAGTCGAGGTCGAGCACCAACAACTCGCGTAGCAACGCCGGCCGGGCCGATTCCGCGACCTGTCCCAGGTAGTCCTCGATGCGCGGCACCTGCTGCGATTTCCAGACCGCCTCGAACTGATGCCGATGCACCACCCGCTCCACGATCGCCAAGTGTCGCGGAAAACGGCCACGGTAGGCATCCGCCTGGACGACTTCGCCGCGTTGGCGACACTGGTCAACATCTTCGCCAAGCAATTCTTCGAGAAGCCGTGCCTTGCCCGCAGTTTCGATCTGCTCGAGGTAGTCCTCGATCCGCGGTCGGCCTCCCGATTGCCACTCGGCCAAGAACGCGTCGCCGAGTTCGTCGATTCTTCGTTCAATCTCCAGAGACGGTGGACTGGCTTGGGTTCCGTGCGTTTCCGGAGAGGGTGAAGTAGGGGGCATTGGGGCTCCCTTCGCAGTCCTAAGCTGGAGCCTCGTGGGCCGACGAGGGCTAAGATGCAACGCAGCAGGTATTCGGACGCGTTTCAGTATCCGGTGGGAGTAGGAGCATGTCAAGACGATTGCCAACCTCCGGTTCTTCCCTAGAGATAACCGGAAACGACGCTCGCAAGCCGCCAACGGGAAGGAGGAAACCACGCTGATTTTCGACCAAGGATGCGCGCGGGAAGCCCCTGCTGTAGGGCGGTGCCAGCCCGTGATGCACCTGGACGCTTGGCAATGATCGGTCACGCACTACGCGGGCCGCTTCCCGTTGCGAAGCGTCGCCGCCCGTAGTACCATCCCCTGCAGGCCTCGGTTTCCAAGATGCGAGCGGACCAAATGAGCGACCATTCAGTCACACGGTGGATTGGAGAAGTGAAGGAAGGCGACGAAATAGCAGCCCAGCAGCTGTGGGACCGCTACTTCGAGCAACTCGCTGGGTTGTGTCGTAAGAAGCTGCAGGGACACCCCCGCCGGAGCGAAGACGAAGAGGACGTGGCGTTGAGCGCTATTGCCCGGGTGTTTACTGGACTTCAAGACGGCGTCTTCCCGCAGGTGACCGACCGCGACGACCTCTGGCGTTTACTCGTCCGTATCGCTGCCAACAAGGCGGTCGATCGCATCCGTGCCGAGGCCGCCGCGAAACGCCATCCGCACGGGGGTGTGGCAAGGATTGCTCCACGGAGTGCAGAGACCTCCATCACGGCCGACGAACTGGACCAGGTGGTCGGCCGTGAGCCTACACCGGAATTCGCGGCGATCTTGGTCGAGGAGTCCGATCGACTCCTGTCACGATTGAGTGGCGACAAGTTGCGGCAGGTGGCCATACTTAGGATGGAGGGCTGCACGGTCCTGGAAATCGCTGCACGACTCGGAACCTCGGAACGCAGCGTGCAACGAAAACTGGCGTTGATTCGACGGGAGTGGTCGGGGCAATAGTCCTGCGAGTTGATAGACGCGTGGTCACCCCCCCCTCACGCGATGCGACGTCGACAGGTCGCAGAAACCGCGAACTGACGGCGAATCGCAGTCAATGCTCTTAGGCAGCCGGATCGCAGTTCCGCATCGGACACGATTCACACCGCTACCGCGAGCGGGGTTCCCACCAGCTTATCCCTAATCCATCGATTTCGAGGAACCGGTACTGTTTCCGGTCCTTGTGCCAACGGCACAGAGCGAATAGCGGCAACCTCTCGGTCTGCGACGGACTTTCCGGGCCACTGCATGTCTTCGTCTCGCCTACGAGAAGCCACATTCCGGCTTGGCCGAGGAAAAATGTGGCAGGTCAGAGGGCCGCTTTCCGGTTGACACATTGGGGACCGATCGTTGGCCGGCTCGGCTTCCCGTGACGACCATCAGCAATCAAGGAGACAGGCGATGAGACTGCTACCACTCTTCCCGGTTCGGCGTGGGTCCGGTTGGGGCGTGCGAAAGGACGAGGCTAGGCGTCGCAGGCGGGCGGCGAGCGGCAGGCGACTGGGGCTGGAAGCCTTGGAGGACCGTCGGTTGATGACGGCTGGTGTCGGGGATGTGGGTGGCGACACCACGCCGCCAACGGCCACCGTGGTGATCAATGGCGACGCGACTTGGACGAATTCACGCAGCGTTACGGCGTCCTTGACTGCGACCGATGACCTCAGTGGCGTGACCGAGATGCGCTACGCGATCAACGGTTATGCCGAGGCACAGTACAGCCCGTGGGAACCGTTCGCCACCACCAAGGTCCTGCAACTGCCTAGTTGGCAAGGGGCGAACTACGTCAACTTCCAGGTCCGTGATGCGGCCGGAAACGTGACCTGGGTTTGGGATTCCATCGCGTTGGATATGGTGGCTCCCACGGCGAACCTGCAAATCAACCAAGGCGCGGCGATGACGAATTCGCGGATCGTAAGCCTGGCCCTGACCGCGGCCGATGCCAACAGCGGCCTGGCGGAAATGCGATTTGCGATCAACGGCCAGGCCGAGGAGAAATACAGTGCATGGGAGCCGTTCGCCGCGACCAAGGCCCTGACGTTGCCTAACTGGCAGGGAACCAATTGGGTCAACGTGCAAGTTCGCGACCGTGCGGGCAACGTCCGCCTGGCCTACCGGTCGATTATTTTGGATACGGTGGCTCCGACCGTGAGCTTCAACATCAACGGCGGCGTGGCCTTGACCAACTCGCGAACGGTGAACTTGGGTCTGACGGCCACCGACGCCACCAGCGGTGTGGCGGATATGCGGTTCGCGATCAACAGCCAGGCGGAGGAGAAGTACAGCGCGTGGGAGCCGTTTGCCACAACCAAGACGCTGACGCTGCCCAATTGGCAAGGAGCCAACTGGGTCAACATGCAAGTCCGCGACCGGGCCGGCAACGTCCGGTTCGCCTATCGGTCGATCGTCTTGGATACCGTCGCGCCGACGGTTGCCCAAGCTGCGCTTGCGGCCGACAGTCCGGTGACGGAAACCTGGACGGTGCTGTCGGTCTTGGGGGCGGACGCGAGCGGAGAAGCCAAGCTTGTTTATACCTGGACGGTTTCGGCGATGCCCAGCGGCGCACCGGCACCGTCGTTCAGCATCAACAGCAGCAACGCGGCCAAGAGCACCCAGGTGACGTTTTCGCAAGCGGGCACGTACGCCTTTACGGCCACGATTGCCGATCCCGCGGGCCTTTCGGTCAGCAGCAGCGCGACCGTGTCTGTGCTCCAGTCGTTGACCAGCATCCAGGTGACTCCCGGCAGCGCCGCCGTCACGATCCAGACAACTCGCCAGTTCGCAGCTCAGGGCTTGGACCAATTCGGCAGGCCGCTGACCAGCCAGCCGGCTTTCACGTGGACGGTCGGCGGCGGCGGTACGGTCGATTCTCGCAGCGGGCTGTTCACGGCGCCCGGATTGCCGGCCGTTTCCACAGTGACTTCCGCAGCCGGCGCGGTCACCGGCACGGCGACCGCGACCGTTGTCCTGGGGCTGAACGACCTGGACCTGGACCTCCTGACGGCCACCCGCTTCGCCAACGACAGCAGGATCGATCGAACGGAAATGCTGGAGATCCTCCGCAGCACGGGCGCCGACGACCAACTGGTCGATGCATACGAATTTGCGGACCTCAAGGCGATCCTGAACAAAGCATCGCTGCTGCAGATCCCCGGCTACGCGCGTGTGCTGGCCGACGATGTGGTCAACGGGAACCCGGCCAACGCACGCTATCAGGGGCAGACGCTGGGCAACTTGGCCGCCGGCAGTTCGGCGACTCAGTTGAACATGTTGGTCGACAAGTGGTTCCTGGGGGCGGATCGTCCTGCGGCGGCTTTTCCCTACCAAAGCTTCGCAGGGTCGTTGTTCGTGAACAACCCCACGTACACGGACATGAACCAAGGAGGCGTGGGCGACTGCTATTTGATCGCCGCCTTGGGCGCGATCGCCAAGAGTTCGCCAGCCGCAATCGAAAACATCTTCATCGACAACGGGGACGACACCTGGACCGTCCGCTTGTACGTCGGGACGACCGCGGATTATTTGACCGTAGACCGCTTGCTGCCTGCGTTGCCGGACGGTTCTCCCGCTTACCATGCCGTGGGCGGTGGCCGCTTTTCCAACCCGGCCAACGAATTGTGGCTGGCCCTGGCCGAGAAAGCCTACGCCCAATGGAACGAGACAGGCCGGACGGGGCGTAGCAATCCGGAGAACAGCTATGCGAGCATCTCGAGCGGATGGATGGACACGGTCTCCAATCAGGTACTGGGCAATGCAGCGACGACTTATTGGTGGCTGCCGGATTCGCACAAGCAGTACCTGATCGCCGGAATCCGCGAGAACAAAGCCGTAACGTACGCAACAAAGAAAGCTCCCGGCAACGGACTGGCCGGGCCACATGCTTACGTTGTCACTGGATACGACAGTACCAACGACACCTTCCAACTCTATAACCCGTGGGGCGATACTCACCCCGGACCACTTACCTACTCGCAGTTAAGAAACAGCGGCCAGTGCTTCACAATCGCAGACGCGTGGAGCACGTTGCCGCCGACTGGTCTGCCATCTGGCGCCGCCGTGGGGCAGACGCCGATCCTCAGCCAACCAGATGACGCGGGGGTGTTTCTTTGGCACTTGCGCGGGGTGATTATTGCCGACTCGCCGTTCCGCGCTCCGTCACATCCGGCACACATGGCAGCAGATCAGACCGCGAGTCGAAAAATGGAGTTGGCGAAACACCATGCGTCGTTCCGCCCATCCGCCCCCGCGGTCGATGCGTGGTTCCGGGCCGTGGCGGACGACGAGTCGTTCCAGCCGGCCGAATTCGCCCAATCCTGGGACGAACTGTCAATCATTGCCGCCACGGCCGTCGCGGACGCATTTTCTCCGAAGACATAAGACATGGACACGGGAAGATCTTCCGGAGCGAAGGACCAGGACACACTTTTGCGTTGCCGTTGCTCGAACGGACACGCAGTGAAGGCACCGATAGGGACTTGATCTTGCAGTCACAATGGGCCATTCCGGTAATTGATGGGCTCGTCGTGTTCGCCTAGAATCCATGCTGCTGTTGCACGACGAGAAGAACCGCTTGAACCGAGGACAGAGGTTATGGCCAGGCAGCCACCCAGCAGCTTCTTGCAGCGAATGTCCGAGAGCCGAACCACTTCCGTTTCCGCCCCCGCCTCATAACCTGCGGGTCGTCAGTTTCGTAACCCTGTCCCGGGTTATGAGCCCGCGAGACATTTTTTGTCTCTGTTTTCATTTCGAAGAGTGTCCGGCCCGCTCAACTCGACCCCCAAACCGCGAGCTAGAACGCGGCCCACGGGTTAGCAGAAAAGCCGAGGTGACCCAGCCCCGGCTTTTTTCGTTTCAACGCCAGTTCCCGCAATACTTTACGACGACCGCCTATCTCGCCCCCCGTCTCTCTGGTTCGCCCGTGGAGACTTCCGACCAACCCCCTCGTCTGGCAAAATCGGCCCCAAAAACGCCCGTGTCTCGGAAGGCTTTTTTCTGGGTTAAGTGAGTTGTCCGGTTCCCTATAGGGAACCGGAAAGTGGTTTCCGGCTCCCTTAGCGGGCCGGATACGAAATGACTGGCGGGTTATGGGGCGAGGGGTGTGGCGTCGGTGATTTGCATTCCCCCACAGCGATCACCGATGACGGTCTGACGTGCCGTCCAACGGCGGGATTCGTTGCTATCCTTTGGGTCTCCTGGGGTGTTTTGTTTCTTGCACCCAAAACAGCACAAGGTCCGGGAGCCATTACGTTTCCATCAAGTCAATTTCAGGCCATCGTCAGTTCACTCGATCCACATCGACCAAGAGATCAAGCAAATCCTGCCCGGAGGGCGTCGTCTTGGCGAAGAACCAATCGGCGTCTCCGTCACCCCAGAGGCTGTCGACGAACTTGTCGTTGGTAATGGTCGACGAGTTGAGTTTCGGCAACCCCGCGATGCCGGTCGTGCCGGTGGCGAGTTGCTGCGTGCGATCGGCAAAGCTGAGCCCTTCTGTCCAGTAGCCGCGGAGCGCGTCGAGCACGGCCCAGTTGGTGTCGAACGTGGTCTTTCCGTTGGCGATCAGATCTTCTCCCAATCCGCCCCAGATCGTGTCCAGTCCGTCGCCGCCGAACAGCAGGTCGCTTCCGTCGTTGCCGGTCAGCGTGTCGTTCCCGCCGTTCCCCAGAAAAACGTTATCCTGGTCGTTGCCGGTGAGGGTATCGCCTAGCGTGCCTCCCGTGGCATCCTGAATGTTGGCGACGCCCGACGTATTTGTGGCGGTTCCAGCCGGAAGGTCAACCGTGACCGGCGTCACATAGGCGCGATAGTCGAGCCGATTGCGCCCCCCCCCCCCCCCCCCCCCCCCCCCCCCCCCCCCCCCCCCCCCCCCCCCCCCCCCCCCCCCCCCCCCCCCCCCCCCCCCCCCGCCACCGGCGACCTGCCCCGAAATGCCGATTCCTTTGGCGAACACGAAGGCGTCGGCCTGCGCGCCGCCAGTGAGATTCTCGAACCCGGTAAAGGGCATGGCGTTCAATTTGCCGGCATTGGCGGCCGACACCGTCCAGACGCTCGCCTGGTTCGGGCCGACCAGCGTGTCCGACATGCTCGTACCTCCCACAAAACTGCCGAAGTTGGCAATGCCGCCCGTGACATTCGTCGCGGAGAGTGTCGTCAGATCGACCGTGATCGGCATGGCATAGGGTGCGTAGCTGAGGACGTTAGCCTTGCCGGCTCCGCCATCGATCTTTCCCGAAACCTCGCCGTCAGCCAGCACAAACGTATCTGCCCGCGTTCCGCCACTGAGGTTGCCCACATTGGCGAACGCCGTCGCCCCGACGGTACCGGTATTGTCGGCCGTAATGTTCCACGTAGACGTAGAATTCCGTCCGACCAGCGTGGTGTGAATGCCTGCCCCGACGATCTGCTGGATATTGGCGAAACTCGCCATGCCGGTGGCGACCTTCGTTTGCAGATTGACCTTGTTGTCGGCGGTGTCGCCCGAGTAGTCAATCGTGTTGGCTCCCTTTCCGCCGTCGACCTTGCCAGTGACGCTCGCGTTGTCCGCCACGGCAATCGTATCCTCCAGGGTACCGCCGGTGAGGTTCTCGAAATCAGCGAACGCTGTCCCGTTCACGGTGCCCGCGTTGGGACCCGTGATGGTCCACTGATTGACCTGATTGGCGCCGATCAGCTTGTCGGCCTTCACGCTCCCCACAAACGATTCGACGTTGACAAAGCCCTTCGTCCCGGTGGCGGAGAATGTCTGCAGGTTAACGGTCACGGCCGCCCCGTAATTGGCGTAGTTGAGCGTGTCGGTGGTTCCGCCTCCGCCATCGATTTTGCCGGCCAGTTTCGAGCGGGGCGACACCGTAAACGTATCGGCGTCGCTGCCGCCGGCGAGATTTGGAATTTTGACAAACGAAACGGTGCCGCCCAACGTCCCTCCGGTGGCTGACGTAATCGCCCAACTGTTGGCCGCGTCGGGCCCTTGGAGATTGTCGCTGCCCCCGCCGCCTGAGAGCGTCACCGGGAAGGCGGGCAAGCCGACGACGGTGAACGTGTCGGCAGCCCGTCCGCCGCTGACCGCCAGATTCTCAAGGTTGCTGAAGTCGTCGACGACTCCGTTCACGGTCAGCGCCGTGGTGTTCAGACCAAACGTGCTCGCGGTCTTGGGACCAGTGACGGTCAGCTTGTCGCTGTCCGCTCCGCCGTCCACCGTGACCGGCCCGCCGAGATTCGTGAGCGTGATCGTATCGTCGCCGTTGCCCCCCGCGATCGAGAGTCGCTTGTTCAGGTTGCCGACGGTAACCGTGTCGTTTGCCTCATGTCCCAGGATGGCGATCCGCTGAATCGCCGAGAGCAGAACCGTCTTGCTGATCACCAGCCTGTTCAACGTCACCTGCAGTTTCGCCGTGGTGCCCGTGCCGGCCGGAGCGAGGTCGATCGTGTCGGCGGCGTTCGTTCCGCCGACAATGAGCACGCCGCTGGGGGCGTCGAACAGCGCTTGATTACGCACATCGGCGACCGTCAGGGTGCCGTGGGCGATGACGGGACCAGAGTCGATCGCTGCACCCGTTTCGTAAACCCCAGCCTCAAAGCCAGCCAGGCTCACGTCGCTGAGCGTGGCCACGCCTTGGGAGTTGGTCGCCGCCGTCCCCAACGGCTGACCGGCCGCGCTGAACGTGATCTCTTGTCCGGCGACCGGCACCGTATCGACCGTCAAGGTGGCGGAGATCGTGGTTGTACCGCCACAGAAGCCCGAGGCGGGATCTACGACGAAACTGCTGCTGCCGACCTCGAAGGCCCCGATGTCGACCGTGCCGCTGACAATCCGCGCATGTTCCGGCCCTCGCTGGTCGTAGATCACGCCCGCGGGAACAAGGCTATTGCTGCCGGAGTCGATGGCCGGACTGCCGGGCAAGAGGGGCAACGTCTGGGTTGGGCCGCCGTAGTTGCCCAAGGGCCCCAACACGGCCGGCTGGCCCAGGATGTTGCCCTCGGGTGCAATCCACACGTCCGTGGTGTCTTGGATCAGGCAGTGGTTGGCCGTGAAATACCCATAGACATCATGGGACTGAGACGCCGTATTGCCGGCCACGATCGTGTTGTCCAGCACAGCCGTGGCTTGACTGTAGATGCCGCCGGCGTAGGTGTTGTCCCCAACGGCTGCGTTTCCCGACAGGGTACTGCCCGTGATCGTCAGCCCACCAACGGCGCCGTTGTAGATGCCACCGCCGCGGGAAGCAGTCGTGTTTCCCGACAGGGTGCTGTTCGTGATCGTCAGCCAGCCAAAATAGTGTTCGATGCCACCGCCTTGTTTAGTCGCCGAGTTTCCCGATAGGGTGCTGTCGGTGATCGTCGCTGTGCCGGAGATGATTAGAATGCCACCGCCGCCATAGTCGCTGCCGCCACTGGCTGTGTTACCCGACAGCGTGCTCGCGGTGATCGTCAGCGTGCCGTCATTGAGGTTGAAGATGCCGCCGCCGCTAGCCGCCGAGTTGCCCGACAGGGTGCTGTCGGTGACCGTCACGGTGCCGCTGGAACTGATGCCGCCGCCGCTAGCCGCCGAGTTGCCCGACAAGGTGCTGTCGGTGACCGTCACGGTGCCGCTGGAACTGATGCCGCCGCCGCTAGCCGCCGAGTTGCCCGACAGGGCACTATCGGTGATCGTCAGCGTCCCCGAGTTGGCGATGCCGCCGCCGTAATCGGTAACGCCCGCCGAGGAGTTCCCCGACACGGTACTATTGACGATTGTCAGCGTACCGCCATTCAGAATACCGCCACCGCTGCGCGTCGCCGAGTTGCCCGACAAGGTCCCGGCCTCGATCGTCGCAGTGGCGGAACCAATGTAGAAGCCGCCACCGGTGCCTCCTGTAGCCACGTTTCCCGAAAGGGTGCTGCGGGTAACCGCCAGCGAGCCGGAGTTGCCGTAGATGCCGCCTCCGAAGCGAGCTTGGTTTCCCGACACCGTGCTATCGCTGATGGTCAGTGCGCCTTCGCTCCAGATGCCGCCGCCATAGCCGTTGCTGCCGATCGCCGAGTTTCCCTCCAGGGTACAATTGGCGATCGTCAACGTGCCGCAGTTGTAGATCCCGCCGCCGAAAAGAACGGAAGCCGAGTTTCCCGACAGGGTGCAATTGGCGATCGTCAGCGAGCCGCGGTTGTCGATACCGCCGCCGCGGTCAGAGGCCGAGTTATCCGAGAAGTTGCTGTCCGTGATCGCCGCTGTGCCGGCGGGCAGAATGCAGATGCCGCCGCCCTGGGAAGCCGAGTTTCTCGACAGGGGACTGTTCGTGATCGTGGCCGTCCCGGAAGCAATGTAGACGCCGCCACCAACACCGTCCGCCGAGTTCTCCGACAGCGTGCTTCCGGTGATCGTCGTTGTGTCGGCCGACGTGTAGACTCCCCCGCCGAAATTGGTCGCCGAGTTCCCGCACAGGATGCTGTCGGTGACTTCCAACGTCTGAGAGCTACTGAAGATGCCGCCGCCGCAGGCAGTGGCGTACCCAACAAACAAAGCACTGGAAGCAGACGCGGAGTTCCCCGACACGGTGCTCTTGGTGACCGTCAGAGCAGCGCTATGCCAGATGCCGCCGCCGTAGGCCATGGCGGAGTAGTTTGCGGTCGTTGCCGAAGCCGAGTTTTCCGACACGGTACTATCGGTGACCGTCAGCGGACTGCTGCTGTAAATGCCGCCGCCAAAGGCGTACGCGTGGTAGTCGCACTCAGAAGACGCCGAGTTCCCCGACAGCGTGCTGTCCGTGATCGTTAGTGGGCCGGCGTTGTAGATGCCGCCGCCAAAGGCGTAGGCGTTCTGGTTGCAGGTGGAGTAGACTTCGTTCAACGACACGGTGCTGCGGGTGACCGTCAGCGGACCGGTGCTGTAGATGCCGCCCCCATAGGCATAAGCATAGTCGTCGCTTGTGGAAAAAGCCGAGTTTTCCGACACGGCGCTCTCGGTGATCGTCAACGTACCGGCGTCGTTGTAGATCCCACCGCCAGCGAACGCGGCCCCGCCGGCAATCGTCACCCCGGTCACAGTGACCGTCCCTTGGCTGTATAGATCGCCGCCCCACCTTGGTTTGCCCAGGTCCGTGCCGGTTTGACGGCCCCCGGTCAGCGTCAGGCTTTCGGCCTGCAGCGTAGCGCCATAGAGAACATCGAATATCCGCTCGCCGATTGCCGAGGCACTGATGATGGTCGCCCTTGCGCCCGCGCCGACGATCCTCAGGCTCCCATTGCCACTGGTCACGTCCAAGTCCCCGCTCGCTGCGGCGTCTTCGGCGGGGCCGCTGAGGCTGAGCGCGTACGTGCCGGCGGGCAGGTTGATCGTGTCGTCGCCAGACCACGCGTTGGCCTCCATGACCGCCGCGCGGAGCGTGCAGCGGCCCAAGGTGTCGGCCGCCACGCCGTCGCCCAAATTGGCGTCCACGGAGTCGTCGAAGGAATTGACCTCAAAGGCGGTCAGCAGCCTCCGCCCTTCCAAAGGTTCGACGCCCAACAGCCGGCATCGCCGCGAACGTAAAACCGACGGGCGAGTTGCGAACCGCTGGAGACGGCGACGCCAGACCCGCGACAACGCAAAAGCCATACGGAACAACATGGTCGTTCTCTCTGTGAGAGGCTTTGCGGAACCTTCCAACAAGCTGACACCGTTTACCATTATAACCGAAACGTAAGAATCTGTAAAAAACCCCGACAGCACCGTGAGCCTGGGGACGCCACCACGCACTCTGCGGACATCAATCACCTGCCGGATCGCGGCCAAGCGGCTGACGCTCACGGGCGGTGCCGATCGTGTGGGCGTCCGGCTGCCGGATTCTGGCCAGACGTCTACGTCGCCTACGTCGCGACGCTGGCCACAGGGACGCACCTACCAGATCGCTGCCAAGCGGCTGACGCTCACACGCGGTGCCGGGCCGGATGCCGGAGTAGCTTGTGGGACACTGTGTCCCACAAGCTACTCGGTGGCTCGGACCAGCATGGCCGCAACCCCGTGGCCAGCACCCCGCCGGATCGCGGCCAGGCGGCTGACGCTCACAGGCGGTGCCGATCGTGTGGGCGTCCGGCTGCCAGCACCTGCCTTACGCTCACAGGCGACGCCAGTCCCGCTGTGGACAGCAGGCGTGACTTCCGCCCGTGAACCCGGATCGCGGCCAGCGGCGACGATCAGCGAGATGACCACGGAGGCAGAGAA
>Ga0209723_1004843_pt1 | contig 14502 bp, 14 predicted proteins | sample BiotimSIPDNA_2_FD_185750 | JGI IMG/M metagenome (GOLD analysis project Ga0209723, IMG submission 185750) | Anaerobic biogas reactor microbial communites from Washington, USA - Biogas_R2 time_0 SIP DNA (SPAdes) (version 2) | ecosystem: Engineered > Bioreactor > Anaerobic > Unclassified | place... | reverse complement strand
TTTTATTTTCCTCTTTTAGTATCAATTTTTTTATTTTTATACTTTTTTATCACATCAGCTAAATGATCTTTAACTTTATCAATCGCTTTATAAATAGTTTTTTCAGTTTTTTCTACTCGTAAAACAATTCCCGGAACAGAAAGATTTACTTCAGCTCGATAAATATTACCACTGTTTTGACTCTTAATAGCTTTTTCTAATTCAACATCACAATTAATAACAACTATATCACCTAAATATTTATCCAACATTTTCATTTTATCTTCAACATATTTTCTTAATTCATCATTTAATTCAATTTTAGCTACTCTAATATTTGTTTTCATATTTTTATATTATTAATTAAACAATTTTATTATATCTTTCAAAGTTACCCAGATAATTAAAGCCATTAATAATAGAAATCCAATATTATTAAAAACAGCTTCTATTTCTTGTTTGACCGGCTTACCTTTTATTTTTTCTATTAATAAGAATAATAATCGTCCACCATCCAAAGCTGGAAAAGGTAAAATATTAATAATAGCCAAATTAAGAGATAATAAAGCGGTAAATTGAATAAGATAAATAAATCCTAAACGAAACATTTGTCCAGTTAAATTAGCAATACCAACTGGTCCAGCAACTTCCACGGCTACATTAGAACCGATAATAAGATTTCTAACTAAATCAAAAAGAGAATAAATAATAGCCCATAAAAGTTGTCCAGTCATTTTTATTCCTTCCCAAATAGCTAAATACCATGGATATCTAACGGTGGCTGAATCTAAAAAAGCTATACCTATTGTTTTCACATTGTTTTCAGGCTTAATTTCTGGACTTACTTTTATTTCCTTCGTTTCACCAGATCGATCAACTACTATAGAAACTTCTCCAGTACTAGAAGCTATTATATTAACTACTTCTTCTCCCGTTTTAATTTTTGTATCATTAATACTCATTATGTTATCAGAAACTTGAAAACCAGCTAAGGCAGCCGGGGAATCTTCCATTACTTCAACAATTGATACTTGTTCATTTTTTACAATAACCGAATCTGGAAGTTTTTCATCACTTAAATAACGAGGTAAACCTATCATTAAACCAATAGAGATTAAAACTGAAGCTAAAACCACATTCATTAAAACTCCTGAAGATAATATTATTGCTCTCTTCCATATTTTTTTAGAAGAAAAACTATCACTATTATCTTTATTATCTCCATCCTCTCCTTTTATTTTAACAAAACCACCAACTAAAATTCCATTGATAGAATAAATAGTATCTGAATTATCTTCAACTTTTTTATTACCCCAAACCTTTTTCCATTTCCCATTTTTATCTTTATACACTCCAAAAATTCTAGGTGGAAAACCAAAACCAAATTCTTCAGCTCTTACTCCTAAGCGACGAGCAGAAAAAAAATGACCAAATTCATGAACAAAAACTAGCAACGACAAAACTAATATAAAAACAATAATTGTTGTAAACATAATAAATAATTTTTAGTAAGTATTAAATTTCCATTATCTCGGCTTCTTTTTTATCTCTAATAGATTTTATTTCATCATTTAATTTTCCTATTTCTTCATCCAATTCTTTTATGAAACGAAATTTATCATCTTCACCAATTTCTTTTTTGGTAAAAACATCTTCAATAGTTGTTTTAATTTCATCTCGTAATTGACGAACTGATATTTTAGCTTTTTCTTGTTTTTCATTTAATTTTTTAACTGATTCTAAGCGATTTTCTTCAGTCATTTGAGGAATAGTTATTCTAATTTTGTCACCTTCATTCATAACCCCAACACCCAAATTAGCTTCTATAATAGCTTTTTCTATACTCTTTGAAACATTTTTATCCCAAGGACTTAGAATAATACTACGAGCATCACCAATACTAATATTAGCTACAGTATTAATAGGATTTTTAACTCCATAAGCTTCTATTAATACCCCATCTAAAATAGACGGATTAGCTCGACCAACTTTAACATTAATAATATCTTTTTTAAAGAAATCAATTATTTTATTGAAATCTTCTTTTTTGTTTTGAATATAAATATTCATATTTTTTATTTAATTATAATTATTCTTCTTCTATTTTTTTGACACCTAAATAAATATTATCAGTATTATTAAAATCTATTAACAAAGAAACTCCAGCTCTAATAGTTGGCAAACTCTTAACAGTCCAAGTTGACCCCCCATCGCTCGAACGAAAAAAAGAGGTATTAGTAACATAATATATTTCTTGACTATTTTTAGGATTAATTGCTAAATCATTAATACTAGAATCTTTTTCTGGAGTTAATAAAGATAATTTAGTCCAAGTTTTTCCATCATCATAAGATCTTAAAATAACTTTATCAGTAGCTAATAATAAAGAATTATCAGAAGCTGAATAAACTAAATCTTTAAAATTTAAACCTAAATTAAATTCTTTTAAAGAATCATTATAGTTTGTCCAATTGGTATCATCAAAAGTATTATTATATTGTTCTAACTCTTCTAAAGTAGCTCCACCGGAAGTATTAAATTTATGAACTCCCGCTTTATTAGTAACTACAAAAACTGAACGACTATCATTAGAATTAATAACTATTTTAGCGATACTATCCTTTAATCGTTGAATAGCTTTCCAACTATTTCCACCATCAAGACTACGTAAAACATCTCCTCGTGATGTTCCTAAATAAACTATATTATTATCATAATGATCAACAGCTATAGCAGTGACTGAAACACCGGTATTATTATCAAAATAAATTTGAGAAAAGGTACGACCACAATCAATACTTTTATATAATTTATTAGCTATAGCCACAAATAAAGCACATTTATTTTTACTGGCTATACTTATATCCTTAACAGTAGCATCACCCGGTAAAGATGTAATTTTATTCCAACCATTAGAAATATTATATGTATAATAAAGACCCCCTTCAATCATAGCTAAATAAACTGCCTTACTATCACTTGGATCCATAACCATAGTATTTATATCAATACTAGAAATATTACCTGGAGTTCCTGAAATAGTTGGAATATATGGCATTTGACGCCAAGTATCTCCCTTATCAGCACTTACGAAAACTCCGCCATAATCTTTACCGGAAGTACTATTATTTTTTACATTTAAAGAACAAGCACTAAGTAAAAAAAGTCCTAATAAAATTGACAATAATTTAACTTTTTTCATATTTTTTAATTAATTTTAATTTTAAATCCATTAGTTATTATATATTATTTAAACATTTATCGCAATGTATTCAAGGACTGAACGAAGGTTAATATTGGAAGACTGATACGATTCAGCCATGCTTATCACTGAAGCTTTATCATTTAACCTTAAAGCGTCTAAAGAATCAGCTTTAAAAGATTTTAACCTCTCTAAAGCAAAATCATTTCTTACATAATCATATTGTTCATAATTTACAAATATTAAATCTCTAACAACTGATTGCCATATTTGAAGAATATTGAAATTTTCTAAAACTTCATTTTTTTTCATAATTCTATCAATAATCTTCAAACGTTCAGAAAAGATTAATGGTAAAAAGTCTAAAAAATCAAAAACAAGTGATTGATAATCATTGTATAAAGATTCATTTTCTAAAAACTTAAGAGCTAAACCAGGACGGCCATCCGATAATCGTGATAAACTTTTAGCTAAACTTTTATTAACTGAATGCTTATCAACTAAATTTTGATAAATTAAATCATTACTAACCGAAAAAAGATTAATTATTTGTCCACGAGAAACTATTGTTTTCGGTAAAGAATCTACATCATTAACGGTTAAAATTATAATGGTTTTATTATCAGCTTCTTCTAATATTTTTAATAAGGCATTAGCTGAACTATCATTTAGATATTGTCCTTCTTTTATAATAGCCGCTCGATAAGAATTCATAAAAGAACCAGAACGAAAACGAGAAATAAAATCTCTTATCTGATTTATGGATATATTTTTTTTATTAGCTTCTCTTTCTATTATTGAAAAATCTCCATTAGTTTCTAAAAAATTATCTTTAATTATCAAGTCAGGTAAATCATTAAGAAAGATGTTGGTTATAAAATCTTTAGCCAAAGAAAATTTTCCGACATCATTTGGGCCGGAAAAGATATAAAAATTAGCGATTTGATTATTAGATAAACTCTTATCTAAATATTCCACCGCTTTTTGATTACCTATTGTTTTCCACTTAAATTTCATAATTATATACTCATAATATCAAAAAGATATAAAAAAAACAACAAAAATTATTAGTTTTTTATACCTATTGACATTTTAAAATTAATATGATAAAAATGACACACAAAATAATCAGGCAATGGAAAACAAAAAAGAGTTACTTCATGAGGCCCTTAAAGTCGTTAATCTGCAATTTGATAATAATGTATTTACATTATTAAATAACAAAAATAAAAAAATAAAAGTAGATGTAACGAATTTTAAAAGAGAGTTATTAAAGAATAACCCTCAAGCCGTTATTTTCTCCTCATTAAATGAGAATCAGATCTATGAAGAAGCCAGAAAACTAATTCTGGAAATGCTAAGAAAAGAAATTCCAAAATTACCTCCTTCCTAAAGAAGGGGGCTATTTTTTATCATCATTATTCAATTTATCGTTTAAGGTTGTTAAATCTCCGTACATATCAAGAGCCCAATTAGCTATAATATTTCTTTCTAATTCAGGATCCATTCCAGCACTATTAAGATTTATAAATGCCCCTTGTTTATATGGAAATTCAACATACTCTCTTTGTGATATTATTTCTTCTAATTCTTTAGATTTTAAACCAGCTCTATCAGGCATTTTAGATTCAAAATTCAATCTTGCTTCGTGTGGAAAATCTTTATTAAAATTAATATTAATAGAACGAATTAATATTTTTATATCATTAATTAGAGCATTATGATAATTACGACGTTCTTGATCTGAAATTGACATAATTTCTTGAAATCTATCTAAATCACTACCATAATCTTTTAATTCTTGTATTTTTATAGCACTAATTGAAGACATGTATCTTTTTATATCTTCTAAAACTTTAGAAAAATATTTAATTATAAAATCTTTTCTTTTTTCAATAATTTTTTGTTCCTTTTCATTATCAGAAAATTCAGTTTTTAAACCAGCCGATTTTACTAACTCCATGGCTTGATAATATTTATCAGCTGTTGGACCCATTTTTTCAATTTTTTTACCAAAATTTTCCTTATTATATTTTTCAATATCTTTTTTATCTTCTTCTGATACATGTTGTCCATACTTATCAGGATATTTATTTAAATCTCTAAAATGTTTTATTTCATCACTCATCATATTTTTTATTTTAATTATAAATATTATCTTGTACTAATTTTTTATACATATCTTGGTATTGTCCACTTGTTTTCTTTATATCAAATCTTTCTCTTATATCATAACTTAATTTTTCCCCTAATTTCAGTAGATATTCTCTATTATTAAAATCTAAACAACCATTCAACATATCTGTTAAATCACTTAAATCATTATTATTAAATAACAAACCATTTTCTTTGTGTTTTATTATATCAACTATTCCTCCAGTAGCTGAAGCTAATACTGGTAATTTAACTAAACCAGCTTCTAATAAAGTAATTCCTAAACCCTCCCATTTTGATGGTAAGACAAATAAATCAAGTTTATTTAAAAAACCATTAATATTTGATGTTGTTCCTAATAATTCCACTTTATTACTTAAATCTAAATCTTTTATTTCTTGTTCCAATTGAGATCTAAGTTCTCCTTCTCCAACAATCAAACATTTAAAATTTCTATTTTTCACTTGATCTAAAGCTCTCAGTAATAAAGAAAAGTTTTTTTGTTCAGTTAAACGACCCACTGAACCAATAATTATAGTATCGGATTCTTTTTTTATTCTATCTTGATTTTCTTCTTTTTTAAAATTATCAACGTATAAGCCATTATAAATTAAATCTACTTTTTCAGATGGAATCTTATACTCCCTTAATATATCTTTTTTTACTGATTCTGATATGGCCACTATTTTATTTGACCATTTAGCAGTTAATCCTTTTAAACGACGAATTATTGTTTTATCATTAATAGCTACATTATGCTCAGTAGAAACAATAATTTTAATCTTAGCTATTTTAGCCGCTATTTTACCATAAATATCACCACCTAATCCAGTATGAACTATATCTGGTTGAGTATTTTTTATATATTTATATATTTTAAAAAAATTAAAAATATCAAACTTAAATCTCTTTTTAAAAATAACAACCCTTAATCCGTGAGATAAAGCTTCTTGATGAAAAAATCCTCCACCATTAAATAATAATAATTCAGGAGTAAAAACTTTTCTATCTAAATTATAGATAAGATCTAAAGTAACTCTCTCAGCTCCTCCTGAGGATAGAGATGGTAAAATATATATAATTTTTATTTTTCCATTAATCATATTATTTCTTATTCTTATTTGAAATTAAATTAACGGCTATTAAAGCTATAGCTATCGGTAACCATACTCGTCCTTTGTAATAGGAAGTATTAAAAATTTGATAGAAAAAAACTCCAAAAGAAGAAATGAATAAAGGTAATAATAATTTATAATCCTCCCTATTATTTACAACACCTGAATAAATTCTATTAAAAATAACTACCACAAAAAGAATAAAGGCTATAGTTCCTAATATTCCGTTCTCGGCTAAAACTTTTTGACCAAAACCATGAGAATCTAAAGGATCACCATATTTGGCTACAAATCGTACATTATCCTCTACTAACGAAACAAAACTACCACTACCCCATCCCAAAAAAGGTTTTTCCAAAAAAGCTTCCCAGGCTATTTGAGTTAATAAAGTGCGATTTTCGGTGGAACTATAATTAGCTTCTTGTAGACTTATCATCTTTACTGAAAATGGTAATATCATTACAAACATTAAAAATAGTACTAATAAAATTTCTTTAACATTTACTTTATTTCTTTTGATAACAAAGTTATATATTAAAAAATATAGAATTAATTGTAAAGAAACAGTAATCCAAGAAGTTCGGCTAAAAGTTAAAAAAACTAATAAAATAAAGAAAGCTGATAATAAATTTAAAAAACGATTAACTCTTAAATCCTTAACCCAATATTTTAAACTTAAAATTAAAAAAGCTGACATTGATAAAAATTCCGATAATAGATTATAATTTTCACCAAATATCCATTGACCAAAAATAGGTAAAGGAGTTACCCGTGAAAAAGTATCAGACCAATCTTGTAAAAACAAAGAAACTAGACTCATAAGAGCCACAACTGAAGCACCTAAGGAAACAAAAATAATAACTTGATGTAAAATTTTAGTATTTTTAATTAAATTAAAAGGCATGACTACAAAGGCTAAATAAAAAAACAAAATCCAACGAAAAGAATACCAAAGATGAGTTATTATCCCATCACTCAACAGGCCAGAAATTAAAGTAAATATGAAAAATAAAAGAAAATATATTCCCCCAGGAAACTTTAATCCCTCTTTTTTATCAGAAAAGAAATAAAGATAAACATGGCGAACAGTAAAAGAAATTAAAACAACTACTGATAATAAATCAATAAATGGTAATTCAAACCCTTTATAATTTACGGCTAAACCGGTAATGGGCAGGAATAAAGATATTAAATATAAACCAGATAAAGGTTTTAAAAAAAACAATACCACTATGAATAAAAAAGCTAAGATAACAAAAGAAACAATATAGTTGTAAGCACTAAAAATTATAGCTACCAAGAAAAGTATTGATAAAACCGAAATGAATAACCATCTGTCTCTAGAATATAAAATATTATTCATATAAATTAAAACATTATTTCTAAATTATAATCTTTATCTAAAGAATTAGACCATAAAACTTTTTTATTTTTTATCTCGACCGAACCTTCCCCTTTGAAAGATTTAACACTTGAATAAAAATTTAATTCAGCTTCAAATTTATCAGCTGTATTACCTGATTGTTTTTGCAAATATAAAGAATATTTTTTATTCTTAATTATTTCTTCACTTATATCTGTCGGTAAATAATATTCAAAAACAACCTTTTTCTCTTCCTTAGGTTCCACTACTATAAAACCAGACCAATAAGTTTTAGGATAAGAAATATCATCATCATAAATTGAGGAACTCACCTTTTCAGTTAAACCAATCACATTAACAAAGGAACTATTATATGGAACATAAACTCGAGTAAAAGTTCGATATCTAGTTGTTTGCCAATCTATCCAACCATTATTTTTATATGATATTTCAATTCGAGCTTTAAATTTATTATCAGCTTCCTGATCTAAATAATATTTAATACTCTTAGCCATAACTCGATCTGTTTTTAAAGCCGCTAAATTAGCATCTACTACCATCAAATAATCAAGCGGAGCATTTTCTATTTCTCCATCCCAATTTAAGCTAGAAGATGTTTGACGATTATAATCGTCTTTTAAATAAACAAAAATATTTTTTCTACTAATATTTTGATTTAAAATATTACCTAATTCTAACCATTTATCAGCTGATAATTTATATAACCTATTTTTCATTTCTTCTAGAATATCATTAATAACTGACTTTCTATCCCATTCTGAAATATTTTTGTTCTTAAAAGCCATCTCCACTTCATATTGTAAAATTTCAATAAAATTATCTTTATTATAGACTTGTCCATTAATTTCAATTGGACCAACAAAATACAATAAATCAGTTATAACTCTAGGATTAATAGCTATAACTCCAGAAAAATCAATTATTTCTGATGATCGACCAGCTGCTATCATTTCTTGTTGATAAAACCATTCTATTTTTTTAGCACTTACTGTCCAATCAGGTGACCAATTAGAATCACGCATATACCAAGAATCAGTTCCAATATATTTCTTTATGGCTTCCGGTGGTTCAACTTTAAAATCAGGGTTTAAACTAGCTGGCATATCTAAATGATAAACATCATTAGTTTGAAGTTTAGTTATTTCTCCAGATTTAACCTCTATAATTCCATAAGTACCAATAAATCCTCCCGTAGGACGAAGTTCATTACTATTTTGTAAAATAACTAAATACGATACTGGTTCTGGATAACCAGTCAAAACTGGAATAATAGAAGCTAAAGATATTATTTTACTCAAAGAATCAGAAACACCAATTAACTTCCCTTCTAAGTTTTTTATAGAATCAGAATATGGAGATAATAATTTATTATTTTCTATCTTTTTTAAATAAAATAAACTTAAATCAATATTGGCTTTTATCCCCTGCATTTCAGGACTACTTTCATATAGTTTTTTTAATATCTTCATTTTATCATCAATTGATAATTCAGAAAAATTATTAACTGTCTGACCTGACAAAAGATTATTGGTTTCATTTACTAATCCTAGAGAGCTATCAGCTGAATCACTTAGGGTTTTAGCTATCTTAGCTAAATAATTAAAATCAGATAAATTATCATTTAAAAAACTTATATTTTTTATTAAAAAATTATTTTGAAGCTTAGATAAATCATCTTCAGCTGAATCAAAATATTTAGTAGCTTGATTAGCTGATTGTTTAGCCTTACCAAAATTACCCTCACTAATATAGGTTAAAGCATAATCTAAATTTTTTCGGCCAAAAGAAATATCACTATAAATTGATTTAATTCTCAAAAAAAATAAAGCAGAAAAAATTATAAAAATTAAAAAAACAATAGCTGTAACAATAAAAATAGTTTTACCTAAACTAGAACCTGGTAGAAGTTTTTTAATTTTCATAAACAGATTTTAATTATTGAATTCACTATAATTTAAAATTTTATCCAATAAAATAACTTTTTTTGAATTTAAAACACTATGTATAAAAACATCGGCTACTTCTTGACGATATTTAAATTCTTTTTCATCCATTAAAGTAAAATTAATTTCCCGACCCAATTCTATTTCTAAATCATTTATAACAGGAATTAAACTTTCAGGTTTAATATCGGCTACTATTAAAATATCAGTTGGAGCATTTTCATTATTTAAAAACATCCCACCTAATAAAATAAATTTGGGATGACAAATTTCCTTTAAATTATTGATAAAATTTTCTCCAGCTAATATTTGTGATTTCACAATTAAAGATTTAATCTCAGAGAATAATATAAAATTCTTATCAACGCTGTAATATTTTTTTTCTTTTAAACTTTTATTTACTTCTTTTGCTTTCTTTTTTCCAGAATTGTTTTTATTGGACAAAATATCAGAATTTATGCTATCATTATCAGTAGAAGTCAATAGACCAAATTCTTCTAAATTGTTCAATTCTCTTCTGATAGAATTGACTTGGGTTTTTAGATTTCTGGCCAATTGCCTTATATAATATTTTTCGTCAGGATGAAGTAAAAAAATCTTTAAAAGTTTTACCCTGGTTTTAGAACCAAAAAGTTTTTCTAACATTTTTTTATATTTAATTTCAATATAATAATATAATATTTATAAATTTTAGTCAATTTATGTCTATAAAAACATCTATAATAAATATTATCAATAATCAGAACAAAAGTTTTGTTCAAGCTGGATTCGTTGAACCAAGCATAGATAAAGAAAAAGCAAAAAAAGCGGGTCTTTTATTCTTTTTAGTAGAAATAAACCAAGCTGATAAAATAGCTGAAAAAATGATGTTTATCATAACTCAGTTATTAGAAAAAAACTATTATTTAAATGAGAAGATATTTCTAGTTGATGAAATAAATGGCTTAAAAGTAGAATCAGTTTTTGAATCAGCTTTAGTAAAAACTAATCGCGAATTATTAGAATTTATTGATCAAGAAAGAATTAATTTTAATTTTAAAACACTTAATTTAATAGTTGGTTTAGAATATAACGAAAGAATATATTTTTCCAGTATCGGACAGAATAAGTCTTTTTTAATAAGTCAAAATGAAAAGGGTTTTAATATTAGTGATATAAATCCAGAGGGAGATGAAAATGAAAAAGAAGAATTAATTTCTGGAAAAATATTCTCATCTATTATTAGTGGAGAAATACCAGAAAAATCATATATAGTTTTTACTAACGATTCCTTATCTCAATACCTTATTAACGATAATTTCATAAAAATACTGAGTGATTTAAAATTAGATGGAGCCACTGAACAAATGAAAGTTAATTTAGCTAGAATAAATAATTATTCTAATTTTTGTGGTCTATTTTTACAAAATTGTCCTCAATGCCTGGAAACAAACATCTTTCATTATTCAGAATCGGATTTAAATAGTACTAAGGAAAATACTGAAAAATTATTAGAAACCCCTGGTAATATAAATAAAGAAATAATTAAGAAAAAAACCGTTAATATTTTCAAAAAAATAAACATATTCAGACCATTAATCAAGACTATAAAATCATTATTAAGTAAAATAAAAGTAAAAAAAGAAGATACTAATAAAAATCCAGATATTATAGCTGTTCCTCCTAAACAAAAAAAGGTTAGAAAAATATTATTCATTATTGTTTTATTATTATTAATCGCTTTACTATTGAGCATCTTCTTAAAAAAGAAAGATCATAATGAAGTATTAGAAAAAGAAAATGTTTCTAATTATGAAGAATTAATAATCCAAAAACAAAATCAAATAAAAAATTCTCTATTATATGATAATAAAACTCAAGCCAGTGAAATTATTGATGAATTAAAAGGAATATTAGGTTCCTTGAGTGATAAAGAAAAAAATAAAATAAAAGATTATCAAGCTATTGAAGAAACATTAAATGAACAAATAAGAACAATTCAAGGAATGTATAAAATTGATAATCCAGAAGAAATAATAAATTTTAAAAATAATAACGATCAATCTGATATTAAATCTTTCTCCTTAAATTCGGCTAGTCAAAAAATATATGCTGTTGATGGTAAAAATCATATTATATATTCATTAAACTTAAATGATAAAACCTTTAGCAAAATTAGTCAGGATGAAAAGATAAGTGGAGATACTCTATCTGGTATTGAAGGAGATATTTATTATTTCTTAGCTGATAATCAATTAATTTCAGTTGGTCCAGAAGAAAAAGTTTCTTTCTCATCTATTAATACAGAAAATCGTCAAAACATCAGTTCCTTTGATATATATAATGGACGAGCATATCTATTAGATAAAGAAAGAAACCAAATTTTAAAATATGAAAAAGATGGATCTAAATATACTGATTGGTTAAAAAAGAATGACAATATTGAACCAATAAGTTTAATTACTGATTATGATATATACCTATTAAATGAAAATGGCATTGTTAATAAGTATTTATCAGGAGATAAAGAAGAATTTGAATTGAAAACTATAGCTCCAAAATTAGAAAAAGGAGATATTATGAAGATTAACAACGATTATATATTTATATTTGATAAAACACAAAAAAGATTAATAATTTTCTTGAAAAAAGATGGATTATTTATTAATCAATATTCTTCAGATAAATTTACTGACGTAAGAGATTTCGCTATAGATGATAAAAACAAAAAAGCTTATTTCTTAAATGATAATACTGTTTATTCTATTGATTTAATACTTTAACTTAAAAAAATAAATATACAAAAAAAGAAGTATAATAATCTATACTTCTTTTTTATTATGTAGAGAAAAATTATTTTAAAGTTACTTTTCCTCCAGCTTCTTCTAATTTCTTCTTCATAGCCTCAGCATCTTCTTTCTTTACCCCTTCTTTTACCATTTTTGGAGCTCCATCAACTAAATCCTTAGCTTCTTTTAAACCCATTTCTGTTAATTCTCTAACAACTTTAATAACAGCAATTTTATTAGCACCACCTTCTGTTAATTCAACATCAAAACTGGTTTTTTCTTCAGCAGCTTCAGCTCCGACAGCAACTCCTGGCATAGCACCAACCATCATAGCTGGAGCAGCAGCTGACACACCAAATTTGTCCTCTAAAATTTTTACTAATTCGGATAAATCTAAAACACTCATTTTTTCGATTTCTTCAACTAAAGATTTAAATTTAGCTGGAACTTCGATATTCTTTTTTTCGTCTTCCATAGTTTTGTTAATTTATTTAAAATCTAAAGATATTAAATAAATATTAAATTAATTATTATATAAAAATTATTTTTTTTCACTAATAGCTTTTAAAACAGTAACTAAACCTCGTAAATTACCAGATAGAACATTAACAAATCCAGAAACAGGAGCATTTAAAGATCCAACTAATTTGGCATACAATTCTTGTTTACCAGGTAAAGTAGCTATTTTTTCTACATCTTCTTTATTAATAACTTTTCCATCTAAAATTCCTCCAATAAATTCAATTTTACCTTCATGTTTCTTTTTAAAATTTAAAACAACTTTGGCCGGAGAAACTTCATCTTCATAAGCAAAAACTGTTGCTATCTTACCAGGAAGGTTTTTTATATCTAAATCATTCACTTTATTATTTTTAAAAGCTAGGTCTAATAAAGTTTTTTTAGATACATAATATTCACCTTTTTCTTTTTTTAAATTATTACGTAATTCTTCGTTATCTTTAACTTCTAATCCGTCAAAACTAGCAAAAACGATCGATTTAGATTTCTTTATTTTTTCATCTAAATCCCTTAATATCTCAGCCTTTTGTATTTTACTTTTTGGCATATTATTTAAATTAATTATTAAACGTATAAAAAAAATCTGCTAAACGCAGATAAAAACAAAAAATGTTTAAATCTCGGCAAGTCTTATATTAAGCTTTAGGCTTAAAAGCTGGCTGTCTGCGATTTGTGTTTATATTATAGACAAGATTTAAAATATTGTCAAGAATGGATAAATTATATAATAAAACTCAATATTAATTAATCTTTTAAACAACGAATATAAAAACCTTGAGTCCCTGAAGTGTTTATATATACGTAATTCATATATTGTAAAAAATGATATGTACAAGCATAACAATCAGAATTCCAATAAGATGCTTGTGCTCCCATATTACCAAAAGCATCAACATTATAAAGCTTAAATCCAGCTGGCAGAACATTAAAACCAGTAGCATTATTAGTTTGTTGATTATTACCAATCATACAATTAGTTGTAGTTGAAATCCAGCCGTAACTTGAAGACAATGATTTAGCAATATAAGCAGGATTGCCACCACATTGATATTGAGAATTAGATGGAGACGATAAAAAAGAAGTTAACTCGTTTATTTCATTACGAGTTGGAATATGCCAACTATCAGGGCATACTCCTTGAGCTTCAGCTTGAGGAGTAGTTGTTCCATCCATAGCAGCACTCCATTGATATAATTTACCATAGGTATCACATAAAGTAGAACTATTATTATAGCAACCACACCACATAGTATCAGTATAAGCAACCCAATCAGTACTATCGCAATCTCTATCATAATTTAAATTCTCTTGCATCCAACACTGATTACCTATCTGAACTGTCGCATAAGATTGATTATCTCTCTCATCTAATAATCTTTCACCACAAGTCCAGACTCCTAATCCTCTAGGGGAAGCTACTACTTCTCCAGCTGGTAAG
>Ga0209723_1004839_pt1 | contig 14507 bp, 14 predicted proteins | sample BiotimSIPDNA_2_FD_185750 | JGI IMG/M metagenome (GOLD analysis project Ga0209723, IMG submission 185750) | Anaerobic biogas reactor microbial communites from Washington, USA - Biogas_R2 time_0 SIP DNA (SPAdes) (version 2) | ecosystem: Engineered > Bioreactor > Anaerobic > Unclassified | place... | reverse complement strand
TCAATAGTTGATCATCAATTAATTCAATAAGATAACGATAAATCTGTACAACTAGCGTATCGTTATTTCCAATTGTCTTAGATTGAAAAATTTTGTTATCGATTTCGTTTGACATGTTGGACATCATACATCATTTTATCAAATTTTATTAGAATGTCAAGCAGATTCAAGCAAATTTTAGAGGATGCTTTTTCCGGGAATTGAGAGTTTTACCAGTTAATCAAGCCAATAGTCAGGGACTCTTTCCATTAAAATTGTTTTTACTATTACAAAGGTTTGGCTAAAATTTTCTTACAAGTGTCATCTTGTTATGCTGTCTATTAATCAATATGTCTTTCGAGACCAATTTAGACCCATGTCACGAATGCAGCGCAACTTATTCTAGAATGGTCCCGTTTTGTCGCTGGTGAGCAACGTCAGAGTTAATATTGCTCGCCTACACAGCAACAACCCCACACCTTAGCAAGACAAGGGATTTTTGAAACGGCACAAGCTTACTTAAACTGGCAGAAAAGTCATGATATGCAGTCCTTCCTTGGGCTAGAATAGGGGAAAGAAGCCAGGTGAATAATCCAGGTAGAAATGTTGTCTTTTGAACCCCAAACAGTTTTAAAATGAACTTTGTGTTAAAATTCTTTGGTTATCGAAACCTGTGCAAAAAGGTATAAAAAGGAAATAATGGCAGACCCCGAGCAATTGATCAAACCACCTCTACAGCCCCTTACCACCGACCTAGTTTTAGAGCTTTGGTCGCGCACTTACAATACCAATGGCAAGCCTGATTGGTCGCACATATTTCCTTATTACCATGAAGATATCACCTTTCAAGATACAATTCAAACGATTCACGGCAAATCGGATTTCACAGCCATGTGCGCCAGGCTCACGGACCGGTGTGAAGAGCTCCAGATGGAGATCCTGGATATTGCAGCGGGTCAAAATGTGATTTTCATGCAGTGGATCATGACCATGATTTTCCGCAAAACTCCCAGCACACCGCTCTACGGTTGCACAAAACTCACGCTCAATCCTGAAGGCTTGATCATTCAACAACGGGATTATTATGACTTGTGGGGAGATATCTTTGCCAATGTGCCTTTTATGAAGCGCGCTTATCCCCGTTTAATGCGGCGCTTGTTTGGATAAAAAAACATGATTAAACTGCCAGATGAATTAGCCTATATTACCAATAGCCTCAAACCGCAAAAGACAACCGATGCCCGCCTGGACGGCAAGCTTTGCGTTATCTCGGGCACGACCTCTGGCGTGGGTTACCAGGCTGCCAGGCAGCTTGCTAAAGCCGGCGCGCAGCTGGTGATGATCTGCCGAAACAGGGAAAAAGCACTCAAGGTGCAATCTGAATTGGCGAGGGATTTCAATGCCCAAGCTGATATCATCATTGCTGATTTTCAGAGCCTGGCCGAGGTAGCTCGCGCTGGCGACGAAATCGCCAAGACTTACCCCAAAGTTGATGTGCTCATCAACAATGCAGGCGTGTTTAATAAGCAAAGGCAATTGACTCTGGACGGCCATGAAATGGTGTTTGGGGTAATTCACCTGGCTTCTTTTTTGCTGACGCACAAGCTTCTACCAAACCTAAAAAACGGGGCACCTTCGCGCATTATTGAAATTAACTCCGAGGCGCACCGCTTTGGCGGCCTAAACATGAAAGACTTGGACTGGTCAAAGCGGCCGTATATTGCCCTGCAGGCTTACGGCGCAGCCAAAATTGCACAGCTGCTGACAGGGCTGGAACTGGCAAAACGCTTGGAGGGCAGCGGGGTGACGGTTAATATGATGCACCCTGGGGCTGTACGCACCAATATTGGCATGAACAACAACTTTTTTTACCGTTTTTACAGCCGTTATATTATTGGTTGGTTTCTCAAAGACCCGCTTCAATCTGGCAAGGATATTTACTACCTAGCCGCAGCGCCAGAACTGCAATCCCAGACAGGCAAATACTTTAACCAGACAAATGAAGAAAAGCCTGCCAGCTATGTTATGAAAGAAGGGCGGCAGGAACAGGTTTGGGAGCGCAGCCTGCAGATTATTCAACCCTACCTGGGAGGAACGCATGAAATTTGATGCTGTGATCGTTGGCGCTGGGGCAGCTGGTTTAACTGTCGCAGCTTACTTGGCAAAGTACGGGCGCAAGGTCTTATTGGTTGAAAAGCAGCCAGTATGCGGCGGCCTGGTGAATTCTTTTGAACGCGATGGCTTCACCTTTGACAGCGGCATCCGTGCCCTGGAGGATGCTGGCGTGCTCTTTACCATGCTGCGCCAGCTCGGTATTGAAATGAATTTTGTCAAGAACCATATCACAATGGGCATTGAAGACCATGTCTTCAAGGTGGAGGATGAGGGCAGCATTGACGACTATGCTAACCAGCTGCTAACCCTGTACCCGCAGTCTGCGGCTGAAATTGAAGCAATCATTGCAGACCTGCGCCTGATTACCCGCTATATGGATATCCAATATGGCATCAACAACCCGCTTTTCTTAGACCCTAAAGAAGATATAGCATACTTTGCGAAAAAGGTTTTCCCCTGGATGTTCAAATATGCCCTGAACGTCCGAAAGGTGCAGTCTAAGGATAAGCCGGTTGGGGAATACCTGCGCCAATTTACCGCAAACCAGTCGCTGCTGGATATCATCACCCAGCACTTTTTCACAGCTACGCCCGCTTATTTTGCACTCAGTTATTTCAAGATTTTCCAGGAATATTACTATCCCAAATCTGGTACAGGCGCTTTCACGAACCAACTGGTGAAGTATATCGAGGAGCACGGCGGCCAGATCCGCACCAGCACCGAGATCAGCCAGGTTGATCTCGGCAGTAAGACCCTCACAACCACTAGCGGAGAACAGATCCAATACCAGCAGTTAGTATGGGCTGCAGATCAAAAGCGACTGTATGACAGTATCCAGGTTGATGCGATAGAGGATGCTAATACACTCGAGGCGATCAAGCAAAGGAAAGCGTTAATTACCGACATGCGTGGTAATGATTCGATCTTTACCCTGTACCTTGCGGTTGACCTGGATAAGCATTACTTTGAAGCCATCTCAAGCGGGCACTTCTTCTATACGCCCAGCCGAGTTGGTCAATCAGCGGCGGGTGCCATCCCATTGAGTGGTTCTAAAGCAGAAATCCAGGGGTGGCTGAGACGCTATTTACCCCTAACGACCTACGAAATTGCCATCCCTGCCCTGCGCGATGAGACTTTAGCGCCAGCTGGCAAGACTGGCCTGATCATCAGCCTGCTGTTTGATTACCAGCTTACTAAGGTCATTGCGGAGCAGGGCTGGTATGAGGAATTTAGGGAATTGGTTGCAAGCGGGGTGATTGAGACCTTAGAGGGCAGTGTCTACCCGGGGTTGCGCAAGGCCGTCATTGACTATTTCACGTCTACGCCGCTGACCATTCAGACGATTAACGGCACTAGCGAAGGTGCTATCACCGGTTGGTCGTTTACAAACCAGCCCGTCCCGGCTGAAAGCCGCCTGGTGCGCATTGCCAACGCGGTGAACACGCCTTTGCCCGATGTCGCCCAGGCCGGCCAGTGGACCTACAGCCCAGCCGGCTTCCCGGTCTCGCTTATCACGGGCAAATTGGCGGCGGATAAGGTCAATAAGCGCTTGGGGAAAATGAAATAAATTTCGCCGCGAGATTACTTGGGAATTTTGAAAAAAGAGATTGCTTCACTGCGTTCGCAATGACAATGTTGTGTCACTGCGAGCTCACGAAGCAGTCTAACCATGTTTGGAATGATTTCTGTAAAAACATGACCCAAGACATTAATCGTCACTTCGTGACAAGTCACGTTGCAAACGTGACCTACATGCTGCGTTTGTTGCAGAGCAGGTAAGCAGTCAATAAAAGAGAGATTGCTTCACTGCGTTCGTAATGACAATGTTGTGTCACTGCGAGCTCACGAAGCAGTCTAACCATGTTTGGAATGATTTCTGTAAAAACAGACCCAAGACATTAATCGTCACTTCGTGACACGTCACGTTACAAACGTGACCTACTTGAAATTTGCCTTAGGTGGCTACCTGCGGTAGCCGGACGAACTGAAGTTCATCCACCATTTTCCATGGTTGTGCTAGCAATCTACGTGACAATTAAGTTGTAAACGTAACGAAAAATAATCGTCATTTCATGACACGTCACGTTGCAAACGTGACCTACTTGATTATTGGTGCGATCAAGTCTGTAGGTCACGTATGGATGCTTTAGCAACTTACGTGATAACATTAATTAATCCATAATGGTTCTTGTAGAGTAAATTATTGTTTCATGGTGAAAACGTGACCTACGAATCTATTATTACTCGCCCGGTTGTTTAGGATGCGCGCTGAAGAAGTCCCACATGGCCTCAGCCGCGTTGAACTGGTAGGGCTCGGGTTGGGCGTGGCTGAGCCCGGCAATGGTGTAAAGCGAGACAGAGCTTTCATCCTTGCATGCGGTGTAGACAGTGTGCGTGATGCCGTTCTCTAGGGTTTCTATCGACGGGTTCGGGTCGCACTGGTAGAGCTTGGCAAACTCAGACAGAGACTGGCTGATAGAAGGTACGTAGAATTGGTCTTGCGGACTTCCTTTGCCCTCAAACGGGATGCTGCTGTCTTTTAGCCCATGCACATGCATGATTGAAACGGGCTGTGCGGGCTGGCAGTATGGGATGGCCGGCGTGCCGGCGATGGGCGCGATGGCGGCAAAGGTCTCCGACATCTCACACGCCAACCGGTAAGCGAACATGGCGCCGTTTGAATGACCGGTAGCATAAATGCGGTGGGGGTCGAGCTTGAATCGGGTCTGAAGATCTTCGAGGATAGCCTGCACGAAGGCGATGTCGTCCATGTTTTTATTGACTGCAGCGCCGCAGCAAAAGCCAGCATTCCAGGATTGGGCATTGCCAAAGCCGTAGCCAGAGGGTTTGACGATTAAAAAGCCTTGCTGGTCGGCAAGCTCAGCCAAGCCTTTAATTTTAAATATGCTTGCTACGCCGCCCAGCTCGTGAAATGCAAACACCACGGGCACAGGGATATTTGGATCCAAGCCTGGTGGGGTGTGCAGCCAATAATTGCGTTCCAGCTCGTCAACCAACAGAGTGTGCTGGCTGTCAACTGCCGGTTGGGTGGGCTCTAAGGTTGGGGTTAGACTTGGGATAGGGGTTGGCTGCTGCGTGGGCACGCTAGGGGTAGGCGTGTCTTCCTGGGCAGTGGGGCTGGGTGAGGGTTGTGGCGGGGTAGAGACACAGGCAGGTAGGCTAAGCAGGAGGGTCAGGATGAGCAGGGTGTAAATGGATTGGCGGGAGGTTGATTTTGCCATAACTAACCGGGCCCTCTTAAATCTTATCTTCTGGTTTCTCATATTTTCCTTATGTTTATACCAACCTGGCTGGTCCCCCCGGCTGGCTGACCAGCACTTCCAGCACACCGGGGATGGCATGCAGCGCTTGCAGCATGAATGACTTGGCTTCAGGAAGGCACAGCACATGTACGTTGGGACCAGCGTCCACCGTGGCACAGGCCGCGTAGCCCTGCTTGCGCCAGGACGTGACGCTTGCCAGGATCAGCTCGGTGAGGGGCAGGGTGTACTTTAGGGCTGGGGTTGAGGTCTGCATCACGGCGTGCATGGACTGCGAATCGGCTTCGACCAGCTCGGCAAAGGCCTCAAAGTCGCATGCCAGCAGGGCTTGCTTGCAGGCGGCCAGGCGGGCGGGCAGCTCTGCTAGCCTTTGCCCCAAGCGCGGGCTGGTGTGTGCCAGCGCCATACCAGAAGCAGAGCCCGTGCTTTTATGCCCTCGGTCAAGGATGGTAACCAGGTCAAATAGCTGCCAGTGTTCCGGTGGGGCGATCGAGACGGCATAAGAGTCCAAGTCTGTACTTCCGGGCAGCCACGCCACGAAACCCCCGGGGATTGAGCGGCAGGCAGAGCCAGAACCCAGGCGTGCCAGGCGGGATAGTTCCTGTTCAGATAGGCTCAACCCGATAGCTGCAGAGGCTGCCAGCGCCAGGGCGGCAAACCCGGATGCGGAAGAGGCAATGCCCGCGCCAGCAGGAAAATTATTAACACTTTCTACCTGTGCGTAAAGGTTCTTGCCAGCCAATCCACGGATATTATTAAGGAAGGAAGACACCCTTGCAAGGCTAATCTCATCCGCAGGTAGGCTGTCCAGGCGGAGTTCGTCTGCTTTCAGGCTCGGGTCGAAGCGTACCGTGGTGGTACTCGTCAACCCATACAAGCACATCGAAAGCGAGCCATTCAAGGGCAGGTGCAGCATCTCATCGCGGTTTCCCCAATACTTGATGAAGGCAATGTTAGGGTGGGCAATTGCTGTGGCGCTCATCTGGTTAAGCTCCGGGTTGAGAATCTTCTCAGTCATGCTTATAAGTATACTGCAGCAAGGATACCCAATGACATCAGTCATTAAAATTAAGCCTGGTACCTGCTTGATTCTTGCAAGAGTATTTTCAAAAGTGATGAGTTGAATTTAAAAATTGTTAAATATACAATTAATGTATTGACAAAAGGAGTCACTTATGAACAAACAGCGCATTATTCAAATAAGTATTTGTGTTGGTTGTGTGTTAACCTTGTTGATCTTGCCAGCATGTTCGTCTGGTTTGGGTAAAAAGAGCTTGTGCCAATCTGTGCCTGAAGGCTTACCCAGTAGCTTAGACCTGGCCGAACCTGGGCCATTCTTTGCCGGAAAGATCACCTATAAGTTTACTGATCCAGCCCGCAAAGACCGCCCGGTCAATATCACAGTCTGGTACCCAGCCAAATTAGAGAAAGGCGCAGAGCCGGACCACAGCAGCGTTATCGTCAAGCGTGAGCCAGATTTTAGCTTGGCTCCATATCCCTTGATCCTTTCATCCACCATCATGGCAAGAACCTTTGCGCCACACCTGGTGAGCCATGGCTTTGTGGTTGCCAGTATAAATGACATAAACACCTATACCGTAATGAACAAAGAGATGTACCAACAACCTTTAGATACCCTGTTTGCGTTGAATAAGGTTACCAACGAACCACCTGAGAACCTGGCGGGAATGATCAATGCTGATATGGCTGGGGCGATGGGCTATTCCTTTGACGGGTTTAATGCTTTAACCCTGAGCGGTGTTCGCTGGGACCCAGACTGGTATCTAGCGCAGTGTGCAGACGCGGAGAATCCAGCCGATTGGGGGTATCTTTCTTCCTTTTCTTGCGTGCCTGCCCGGGATTGGGAAGGCTTTGCTAGCTCACTTAGCCCAGAGTTGCGCGAAAGCCAGGATGGCTTGTGGCAGCCCATCACCGACCCGCGCGTCAAGGCAGTGATCCCCATGGCGGTTGAAGGTTACTGGGCGTTTGGCAAAGAGGGACTCAGCTTTGCGGACCGGCCAACGCTGATGTTGGATGGAGACCGCGACTCTCTTTACCCAGAAAACCAAATGATCTTTAAGGACCTTGGCTCGTCAGATAAGACTTTTATCACCTTCCGTGGGATGGAACACATGATGGTGTATGAAGCAGAGCAAATCTCCCAAATGAGCCACTTTTCGGTAGCATTCCTTGGCTATCACTTACAAGGTTGCCAGGACTACGCTGTTTATTACTCTGAGGACTTTATGGCGCAATTCGAAGACTTCTCCTGGGGCGTTGGCAACTAAACTGTAAACTGGCTGAGCCAGCAAGTCATTTCCGAATTGAAAATTTACCTAACGTACTGGTTGGGCTTGTAATTGGGTTGCCTGCGCAGCAAACTTTTTGGCAATCTGCTCTTTCCAGTTTATAATTCAGCCGTGCAGTGCTGTACTGGCTGCCAAATAAGCTGCGAGGGAGCATTCATCCATGTTTACTAAAGACTTATTAAAGGAAGAGTTTTATGCCATAGGCGTGCGGCCAGGCGATGTGTTGTTTGTGCATAGCGCTTATTCTACCTTAGGCAAAGCGCCGGGCGGCGTTGAGGGCGGGCCGTCTACGGTCAACGAGGCGCTGTTGGAGCTGCTTGGTCCGGAAGGCACGTTAATCATGCCGACCTTTAATTTAAACTTCCTCAAAGGCGAGGTCTGGGATATCCGCCACACGCCTTCACAAATGGGCATTATGACCGAACTGGTACGCCTTGACCCGCGCGCGAAACGCATGTTTCACCCCATCTACTCCGTGGCAGCCATTGGCAAGCTGGCTGATGAAATTGCTGCCATCCGTTCGACGGACTGCTTCGGCGAAACCACTATCTATAAGAAATTGCTGGATTGGAAAGCGAAGGTCTTGGTGATTGGCTTGCCTTATGGCAAATCGCTGACTTTCCTGCACCACTGTGAACAAGTTGCCAAGGTGCACTACCGCTACCTGAAGGCATTCAGCGGGGTGGCTATCGATGAAGAGGGCCGCCGGCATGAGATCACCTGCACTATGAACGTGCGCGACGTGGAACAGGGCATCGTCGCAAACTACGCCCCCATCGGGGACTTGATTGATCAAAATGTGGCCAGCCTGCGCAAGATTGGCTTGGAGGTCTGCCGCCTGCTGGACTGCCAGGCCACTTATGATTATTCCGTGCCGATCCTGCGGGATATCAAGGGACCTGGCCTGACTTACGTGTTGGGCAGCACAGAGAAAGCCATGAATTGGATCCCTGAGATGAAACCCATCAGTAGCCTGAAAGAGGCCTTGGGGGAGATCCTGCCCCTGCACCGCACCCTGGCTTCCGACGGCATGGACCAAGCGCTGGAGATTATCGGCTCTTACCTGCCTGCCTCGGCAAATTACAAAATCGAATCCTTCGTCCCGGGTTCAGAGGCCTGGACCTGGCGTATCCCTGAGCGGTACGTCGTGCGTGCGGCCTATTTGGAAAGCGAAGACGGGCAGCGCATATTGGACTTCAACCATAACCCGCTGCACCTGGTCTCTTATTCCCCACCTTTTGAAGGCACCCTGACCTGGGAAGAACTGGCCCCGCACCTCTATACCAGCGAAGCACAGCCAGATGCGATTCCATGGAAATTCAAATACTACGAGCGCGATTGGGGTTTTTGCCTCCCAAAGACGCTGTTTGACTCGCTTTCTCGATCCCAGCGCTACCATGTGTACATCGATACCTACTTTGACGGCGCACCGCAACCCGGCTTCAAGGTGGCAACTGCACTGGTGCACCCGCCCACAGGCCCTGCTGGCGTGGGGGAATTGTTCGTGATGGCGCATACCTGCCACCCCAACCAGGCCAATGACGATGCGGCCGGGGTGGTGACGGCCATCGAAGTAGCCCGGCGCCTGGCTGCTAAGCCCCTGCCGCCTGGCGCGATGAGCGTGCGCTTCTGGTTTGGGCCAGAAACGATCGGCACAATTGCTTACCTAGCAAATCACGAAGACCTGATTCCCGAGATGCGCGGGGGCATTTTTATCGAGATGACTGGCAATGACAACAATTTAGCCTTGCAGCACAGCCGCCAGGGGCAGGCCGTGATCGACAAAGTTGGCCAATACGTGCTCAGGCGCCAGGTCGAGAGCTTCCGTGAAGGCGCTTTTGCCGAGGTGATTGCTAATGACGAGCGCGTGTTGAACGGCCCGGGGCTCAACATCCCCACCATTTCGCTTAGCCGCTCCCCCTACCTGGAATACCATACCAGCGCTGATAACCTGTCTATCATCCATGAAGAGAAGCTGCAAGAAGCCGCTGACGTGATCGAGGAGATCATCCGCATCTACGCCACCAACAAAATCCCCAAACGCAATTACCGCGGGCCAGTGTTCCTGTCTGGGCACGGTTTGTTTGTGGACTGGCAGGAAAATTGGGCGTTGAACCGTGCCATTGAAAAGATGACCATGCGTTTTGAAGGCGAAGCTTCAGTCTTTGAAATAGTCGATGAATTAGGGCTAGAGTATTGGGAGACCAGGGCTTATATCGATAAGTTTTGGCGCAAGAATTTGATTGAATTCTTACCCATGCCCAAACTTGCCGAAGAGAAGTAACCCCCTAGGAGAGAAAAGATGAGTAACCATATTGCTGCCCAAGCTGACCAAATTGCCCAAAGCATCCTGCTGCCCGGGGACCCGTTGCGGGCCAAGTTTATTGCAGAAAGCCTGCTGGAAGATCCCTTTTGCTTTAACGAGGTGCGCGGCATGCTGGGTTACACCGGCACCTACCAGGGCAAGCGCGTCTCGGTAATGGGTACCGGCATGGGCATGCCCAGCCACGCCATTTACGTGACCGAGCTGCTGCAGGATTACGGGGTGCAGACCTTGGTGCGGGTGGGCACCTGCGGCGCTTACCAGCCTGAGCTGAAAATTGGTGATATCTTGTTGGCCATGACCGCCTCAACCAACGCCCAGGCTAACCGCCTGCGTTTTGGCGGCTGTGATTTCGCGCCTGCGGCAGATTTCGAGCTGCTCTTGGCGGCTTACCAGGCTGCGCAGTCAAAGGGCATCCCGGTGCGGGTGGGCGGCATCCTTTCTTCGGATGTGTTTTATGAGGACGACCCGCAAGCCTGGCACAAATGGCGAGACTACGGGGTGTTGGCGGTAGAGATGGAGACCAATGCGCTCTACACCCTGGCAGCCAAGTTCCATGCCCATGCGCTGGCGATATTGACCGTCTCGGACAGCTTGGCCAACCTCGAATTTGCCACCCACGATCAGCGGGAACGCGGCTTTTTGCAAATGGCAGAGCTGGCGCTGCAGGTGGTGCCATAAGCACCTGATTCTTTTGATAGGGGGAAAAATTAAGATCTCTGACCCCAACTTAGGGATTTGTTTGGTATAGATATTGCATCCTGTTAACTATAAATTAGTGTGCCGCAATGGCATTGGGTTTCTTCTAGGTAGGTGCAGGATGCAGACAATCAAACTGAAGTATAAAATTGCGCTGGGTGTGGTGATATTTTTGATGACGGTGGTGGTAGGGGTGGGGGTGGCAAGCTATCCAGACCTGCGCCAAGACCTAGCCATCAGCGATCCGCAGGAACACCTGGTTTACCTGCCGCTGGTCAGCAACTTCGTGGCTGTGCAGGTATTGCCAAATCACCGGGCTTACGTGGAGAGCGGGGACTACGGCAGTTATCTGCATGTGGTGGGCGAGGTGCGCAATGCGACGACGGAACCCATGCGCCATGTGACCGTGCAAATTGTGGCTTTAGATAAGCAAGCGCAGCCGGTCTGCCAGTTTAGCGGGGTGATTTACTTGGAGAGCCTGCAGCCAGGCCAGGAAAGCTGCTTTCACCTGTTTGCCTATGAGCCTGTAGACTGGGATAGTTACACCGTCACGATAGCAGGCTATGAGCCCAGCCAGGATCCTTCGGTTGAGTTGGCGGTCTATGAACCCAGCGGGGCATTTGAGGCAGAGCATGATTGGTATCACCTCTCTGGGCAGGTTGAGAATTATGCCGGCCAGCTATGGGATGAGATCAAAGCGGTGGGCACGCTTTATGATGAAGAGGGTAGCGTGTTGGCTTGTGAGGAGACCTACGTGGTATACCACGAGGAAGACCTGTATGAGACAGGAGTGTTTAACCTATTTTTTGAAGGACAGGATTATGCCTCCCCGGCTTCTTACGAGGTGCAACTAGGCGGGAAGATGTTGGGGGAATAGAATATTATAGGTCACGTTTGTCACGTGACGTGTCACGAAGTGACGATTATTATTTGTCACGTTTGCAATGTGATTGTCACGTAGGTTACTGGCGCAAGCAACCGTGACCTACAAGTTTTTGTGACCTACAGACTGCCGCGCAAGCTCGCAGTGACACCCTGTTTGTAGGTCACGTTTGCAACGTGACGTGTCGCGAAGCGACGAAATTGGTTTGTCACGTAGGTTGCTGGCGCAAGCAACCGTGACCTACAAGTTTTTGTGACCTACAGACTGCCGCGCAAGCTCGCAGTGACACCCTGTTTGTAGGTCACGTTTGTAACGTGACGTGTCGCGAAGTGACGATTATTATTTGTCCCGTTTGCAACGTGATTGTCACGTAGGTTGCTGGTGCAAACAACCGTGACCTACAAGTTTTTGTGACCTACAGACTGCTCACCTGCACTGCAACAAACGCAGTGAGGTGCATGTGCCCCTACGGGACGCTACGCAGTCGCAAGCTCGCAGTGACACCCTGTTTGTAGGTCACGTTTGTAACGTGACGTGTCACGAAGTGACGATATTGGCTGTTTCCAATTGCATTGTGATTGTCACGTAGGTTGCTAGCGCAATCATACATGACCTACAGACTGCCGCGCAAGCTCGCAGTGACTTATTTTTCCAAGCGTTCTTTTTCTTGCTTAAGTTTGTGGGATTTGCGGACCAGGTGCAGGATGTAGCCGCCCAAGATGAGGAAGATGACCAGGTAGCCAGCGATCATGTAATTCAGGGTGTCTAACATAGTCTAATAGTCCTCGTTTTCAAGCTGGCGTAGCCTATCCACTTCTTCCTGCAGCCTGCCCAGGCGGAAGCGCTGCCACAGCAAGGCCAGGTACAGCACACTGAAGCTAAACAATCCCAGGAATAGGGCACGGTACATAGCCGAGTTCATGGCCATCTCGGGGTTGCTGCCTAAGAAGATGACTGGGTGAATTGAGCGCAGCAGATGCGCGGAGAGAAAGGTCAGCGGCACACTCAAGACGCCTAATATCGCATAAATACCGCTGAAACGCGCGCGCTTCTCAGGCTCTTCGCTGCTGCGGCGCAGTAACAGGTAGCCCAGGTAGGTAAAGGCCATGATGGTGATGGTGGTCAGGCGCGGGTCCCAGGTCCACCAAGTGTTCCAGATCGGGCGAGCCCAGATCATACCGCTTAGGATGGTAATCACCGTAAACAGCAGCCCAATCTCCACACTGGCAGCTGCCAGGCGGTCCCATTTGAGGTCAGCTTTGCGCAGGTAAAAGATGCCAAACAGGGCGGCTAAAATGAAAGCCAGCATGCCCACCCAGGCCGCGCTGAGGTGAAAATAAAACACCTTCTGCACTGCCCCCATGGTCTGCTCGAGCGGGGTCAGAAACAGCACCACCGCCAGCGCAGCCAAGACCAGCAGGGCAGCCAATGCACTCAGGGCTTTTAAAAGGATTGTCTCATTCTTTAATAACATATTCAAATACCAGGTAAGCAGCAGTGCTGAAAATGATATCATAAACTATGACCAGGTTCAGCCAAACTTGGACTTCCGACAAGGCTAAGCCAGACAGGATGGCGGTTGAAGCCTTGACCACAGCCATCAGCAAGGGTATCAGGAGCGGGAACAGCAAAACCGGCAGGAGCAGGTCGCGCAGGCGGGTCTGCACGGTCATGCTGGCAATCAGGGTGCCGACCGCACTGTACCCCCAAGACCCCAAAGCCAATACCAGGAATAAGCCTGGCAGGAACAGGGACTGGTTGTACAGCAGTGAATAGAGGGGCACGATGAAAACCGCTAATGCCAGCATAAACAGGAAGTTACTGATGGCCTTTGCCAGGTAAATCAGCGAGAGATCCGGCGCTGCCAGCAGCAGGCCGTCAAAACAACCCTGGTCTTGCTCGGCAGTAAAGGAGCGGTTCAGACCCAACGAGCCGGCAAAGATCAATACCACCCAGATGATGCCCGGGGCGATCTCTGCACGTGCCTTTGGGTTGAGGGCCATGGCGTAATTGAACACAAACAAGACCAGCACCGCGAAGGCCAGCATGGCGGTCAGCATCTCACGGCTGCGCCATTCGTGCAGCAGGTCCTTCCAGATCAGCGCGCGCAGTGCTTTCAACCAGGTTTTCATGCCGCACCGCCTTTGTTGGCTTGTAGGCTTTCGAGTGTTTGCTGGTACCAGGCTTGCAGGCCGTCCAGGCTGAGCTGGTTGGCTGGCTGGGAGGCGGCGATGCGCCCGCGGGCGAGCAGGTCAAAGCGGGTAGCCACCTGCAGGGCATAACCCAGCTCGTGGGTGGTCATCAAGACGGTGTGCCCAAGCGCTAGTTCCTCCTGCAGGAGCTGGTTGAGGGCCAGGCTCGATTCCTGGTCGAGGCCGCTGTAAGGTTCATCCAGCAGCAACAGCTGCGGCTTGGGCAGCAGGGCGCGTGCCAGCGCTAGGCGCTGTTTCATGCCGCGCGAATAGGTGCGCACCAGGCTGTTGGCAGCACGCTCTAGTCCGACTTGTTCCAGCAGAACTGCGATGCGCTGGTTTGCCTGGGATAGCCCATAAAGGTCGGCGTAAAAACGCAGGTTTTCGGTCGCGCTAAGGTGTTCATAAAGCAATGGCTGGTGCAAGACGACCCCCCAGTTTTGGCGTTCAGATTGGCTGGTTTCGTTCAGCGGGGTGCCCTGCAGCAAGACCTGCCCGCTGCCGGGCTTTAGCAAACCGCTGAGGATGCGCAGCAGGGTGGTTTTACCGCTGCCATTTTGCCCCAGCAGGGCGACTAAGCTGCCAGGTGGGGCGTGCAAGTCTAAGCCAGCCAGGACTGTCTTATGCCCAAAGCGTTTAGTGAGCTGCCGGACTTCAATCATCTACTTGTCTTGTGCTTTCTTCGTATAGGTAAACATTACCAGCAGTCCACCCAAGACCAGCGCA
>Ga0209723_1004835_pt1 | contig 14535 bp, 11 predicted proteins | sample BiotimSIPDNA_2_FD_185750 | JGI IMG/M metagenome (GOLD analysis project Ga0209723, IMG submission 185750) | Anaerobic biogas reactor microbial communites from Washington, USA - Biogas_R2 time_0 SIP DNA (SPAdes) (version 2) | ecosystem: Engineered > Bioreactor > Anaerobic > Unclassified | place... | reverse complement strand
TATGCTTTAACAATGTTGTTGCCCGCGAGCGGGTTTTTTGTTTGCGTTTGACAATGGTTGCGGGCTGGCTATAATTCTATTGTTTTCGGCTTGGATTATGAATATATAGCCATTACGATAATTTAAAATTAAAAAAATTCCTATGGTTAATTGGACAAAAAAAGTGCAGGATCGCATCGCCAGAGTGCCGGTGCGCGGCGGGCGGTCGCAAAAAGAAATCAAAAACGGATTTGACGATTTGGTGTTTGTTCCGGCGCAGTTGGCGAAATGCCCCGTGGATTATTTTAAAGAAAAAATTTCTTCCAAAACGATTTTGGGAAAAAACAGTTTGCGGCCGGTGGAAATTGAAACACCGATATTGATTGCGGCGATGTCTTTTGGCGCGCTGTCAAAAAGTGCCAAAATCGCGCTGGCGAAAGGGTCGGCGCGGGCCGGCACCGTTGCCAACACCGGCGAGGGCGGGATGTTGCCCGAAGAACGGCAATTTGCCGATAAATTGACAATTCAATACAGCACGGGCCGATTCGGTATTGACGAGGAAATTTTAAAGAAGGCCGATATTATTGAAATTAAAATCGGCCAAGGGGCCAAAGGCGGTCAGGGAGGGCTTTTGCAAAAAGAAAAACTGACCGCCGAGGTGGCGGCGGCTAGGGGCGTGAAAATGGGGCGGGATGTCCATTCGCCGGCGTATCACTGCGACATTAAAAATGCCGATGATCTGAAAGCCAAAGTTGATTGGTTGCGCGAATTGTCGGACGGCGTGCCGATTGCGGTCAAACTGGCGGCGGGCGATATCAAAAAAGATGTTGCCATTGCCGTCAAGGCAAATTCCGATATTATCGCCGTTGACGGCGGGTGGGGCGGCACGGGCGCGGCGCCGGAAGTGATGCTTGATGAAATGGGAATACCGGCTTTTCACGCGCTGGTTGCCGCGCGCGAAATTTTGGATAAGCTGGGTGCCAAACAGGAATTGTGGATCGCCGGCGGATTTTACACCGGTGGCGATGTGGCCAAGGCGCTGGCGCTGGGCGCGGACGCGGTATTCATGGGGTCGGCGATGCTGGCCGCGCTGGGATGCGTGGGGTGCAATTTATGTTATACCGGCCAATGCCCAAAGGGGGTGGCCACGCAGGATCCCGAATTGGCGAAAAATATTGATGTTGAAGCGGCGGCAAACAATGTTGCCAACTTTATCAAACATTGCACCGAAGAAGTGAAAATGATCGCTGGCGCCACCGGCCATAACGATATCCACAATCTCAACAAAGACGATCTGCGCTCCCTGACCGCCGAAGTTTCTCAAATCACCGGCGTCAAACTCGCCGGCGAATAATCCAGGGGAAAAATAAGTGGAAGTCAAACCTCCACTACCTCCACTCAAATTTTTGTTTTTTTGGGGGATGTTTGGTATAATGCCGTAATATCTGAGTTTATTCCCATATTTTTATATTTATGATCGGATTGTTTTTTGAGTGGTATTTTAATGAAATTCCCGTTAAGATTAAAAAAATCTGGGGGAATTATTTGTGGTTTTTTTCGCGTTATTTTGCGATCCCGGATTTGGCGCGGGAATTTTTCGCGCCATGGAAAGGAATTATGTTCCAGCGCGAAAAGCTGGGCCTGGATATCGGCGATATTCTTTCGGCGTGGTTTGGCAATGTGATTTCGCGGATTGTCGGCGCGATCATCCGGACGTTTTTCCTGTTCGTCGGCATTGCCGTTGAAATTTTAACTTTTCTTGCCGGCATCGCGGTTTATGTTTTTTGGGGGGCGGCGATCGTGCTGGTGCCGGCATCGCTTGTTTTCGGATTGTATCTGCTTTTTTATTGATCTTTGAGGCAATTTTATGGCTAATAATTTGAAGTATCCTTCCACTTTTCGCGCGATTGACAATGTTGCCGCGGTGCCGGCAAACGTTTTTGCATGGACCAGAAGAATCAGCTGGTTTTTTCTGCTTTGGCCGTTGATGATCGCGGGCGCGCTGGGATTGATTTCCCTGATTCCCGAAGAGTTTTCCGGGTTCATTTTGGGAAAAATCCCGTTTCCTCTGCCTGAGATCAAGATAATGCCGTTTTTGGGAGTCGCTCTTATCGCGCTTTTTTTCTGGATTCCGAGCAATTTGGTGCTGGGATTCGTCCGCCAGAAATTGATGCGGGCCGGCCGCGATTTGAATCCGGATATGCCTCGGACGGAAAGCGATTTGCTGGAGAATCTTGATTTTGATGCGGCCGGAATCGTCAAATCCGCGCTGGGCCTTTCAAACCTGCCCGTGGCGAAAGTCTTGCTCTACAAAATACTCCGCCGCCGGCGCCTTGATTTCGCCCTCAAGCGCTTGATGATTGACGATCAAACTTTCGCCGGGAATCTTTTGGCGGAAATGAAAGCGAACGCCGGGACGCTCTCAAAGCAAAACGATCCGGCCATGCGTGCGGCGAATCAATCCGCGCTCTTCGGAATTTTGGAAAAAGCGGCCCGGCTGTCCCTGGAAAACGAAGAAAAAAGAATTTCAATCTTCACGATCTTTTTGACGATTGTCAACGAGGATGAAAAATTTCAGCGCTTGATGGATTCAATGCAAATGCTGAAAGAAGATCTCTGGTCGGTGGTATTGTGGCAAATGAGAATGGAGGGATATCGCGCTTTCCGGGCCAAATTTTGGGAGCGGGACAATTTGAGAAGGGCGTTTATGACCAGTCCCGTGGACATGGTGGTGGGCGGATACACCGTGCTTTTGGATCAATATTCCCATGACATTGCGCTTACCAATCCGTTGCGCCAGGGGGGCGTGGTTTTACATATGCACGAGATTGAACAATTGGAAGAGGCGTTAATCAAGCAAAGAGGCAACGGCATTTTGCTGGTTGGGGAAAGCGGTGGCGGCCGAAAGAGCGTTGTCTATAATTTTGCCAATCGCGTGGCGGCCGAACAAGGCCCCGCCGCTTTGAAAATGTTGAGGATTTTGGAGGTTAATATGGTGGCGCTGATCGGCAACAATCCCGACAAGGCAACGCTGGCCGCGGTATTGGACGGGATTTTCGCGGAAGCAATCCGGGCGCAAAATGTGGTGTTGGTCATTCCGCAGATCCACAATTATATCGGTCGCGGCCATGGCGGCGATGCCGTGGCGACGATTGACATCAGCGGCGTTATCGGCACGTATTTAAAACGGCCGGGATTTCGCCTGATTGGCATTGCCGATTATGAAGGCTTGCACCGGTCAATTGAGCAGGCCGGCGAAATTGCGGCGCAATTCACCAAAATTGAAGTGGAGCGCGTTTCCATCGCCGACACGATGAGAGTCCTCAAAGAAGAAGGGTTGCGCCGGGAAAAAGATTCCAATATCTTCATTCCCTATGCGAGCTTGAAGGAAGTGGCCAAGCTTTGCGATTATTTTCAGGGGGATATGGCATTCCCGCTGAAAGCCATCAATCTTTTGGACGATTTGATCGCCAATAAGGTAAATTATGGCGGCAAAGAAGCAAAAATCATTTTACCGCCCGACGTGGACGAATATTTCTCCCGGAAATATCAGGTTCCTGCGGGCGCGGCCGGACAGCAGGAAAAAGATATTTTGGTCAATCTGGAAGAGCGCATTCACGAGGGATTGATCAACCAAAAAGAAGCGGTGGAAGAATTGGCCAATGCGATGCGCCGCGCCCGCGCGGAGATTAAAAAACGCAAACGCACCATCGGTAATTTCCTGTTCTTAGGCCCCACGGGGGTGGGCAAGACCGAAACCGCCAAACAGCTGGCCAAGGTTTATTTCGGTTCGGAAAAGAATATGATTCGTTTGAATATGTCCGAATACCAAACGATAGAGTCAATGGAAAAATTGGTCGGCGGCGCGCAAGAGCCGGGAGTTTTGACCACCGCGGTGCGGGACAATCCTTTTTCCATGGTTTTGATTGACGAGATTGAAAAGGCCCACTCCGGATTATTGAACATATTTTTGAATATTTTTGATGAAGGGGAAATGAGCGACGGCATGGGGAGAACGATAGATTTCAAGCACACGATCATTATCGCCACTTCCAACGCCGGCGCCGATTACATCAAAGAAGCGGTGGATCGCGGAAGCAGTTTGGCGAATTTTAAGGATACTTTTGTTGACAATATTTTGCGGAAAAATCTTTTCAAGCCGGAATTTTTGAACCGGTTTGACGCGCTGGTGCTTTATCGTCCGCTTGATGCGGCGGAAATGCGGCAGGTGGCGGGATTGATGCTCAAAGACATTCAAAGCGGATTGCGGGAAAAGAGGATTGAATTGGAGATTACCGACGAATTGATGGAAAAAATCGGTCGGCTTGGTTTTGATCCGTCATTCGGCGGCCGGGCGATGCGCCGCGCAGTGCAGGACAAAATAGAAAATCCGCTGGCAAAGGCGTTATTGTCGGGAAAAATCAAGTCGGGGGACGCTTGCGAATTTGATTGCGACACTTGGGAAATATTAACGGGAGACGAGCGGACGGCTTATCATGAACGCAAAAAGAATCATCCGATCAAAGAAGACGAAGAAGATCCGCTGGCGCCGCTGTTGATGAATTTGGAAGAACGCATCCATGAAGGATTGATCAATCAGAAAGAGGCGGTGGCCGAGCTTGCCAACGCTTTGCGCCGGGCGCACGCGAATCTGAAAGAAAGCAAGCGCACCATCGGTAATTTCCTGTTCTTAGGCCCCACGGGGGTGGGTAAGACCGAAACCGCCAAACAGCTGGCCAAGGTTTATTTCGGTTCGGAAAAGAATATGATCCGTTTAAATATGGCCGAATACCAAAATGTCAATTCTTTGGACAAACTAATCGGCAATTTGCAATCGCCGGGATTGCTGACCACGCAAGTTGTTGAACGGCCGCAATCGCTGATTTTGATTGATGAAATAGAAAAAGCCAGCCCGCAGATATTGAATTTGTTTTTGAGCGTGTTTGACGACGGCCAGCTGGCCGACGGCAATGGCCGGATGGTTGATTTCAGAAGCACGATCAATATCGCCACCTCAAATGCCGGCGCCGGATTTATTAAAGAGGCAATTGAAAGGGAGGTGCCGCTGGACGGCGATTTCAAGAAGTCGTTTGTTGATCGCCTTTTGCAGGGAGGGATATTTACACCTGAATTTATCAATCGGTTTGACGCGGTGGCGCTTTATCGCTCGCTTACTGCCGAAGAAAACAAGCAAGTGGCGGAGTTGATGCTCAAAGACATTCAAAAGGGGTTGACGGCCAAAGGGATTGTTTTTCAGATTACCGATGATTTGATCGGCGCGCTGGTTGAACTCGGTTTTGATCCGGTGTTCGGCGGCCGGGCGATGCGCCGCGCGGTGCAGGACAAGGTGGAAAACGCGATCGCCAAATCGTTATTGTCGCGGACGATCCGGCGCGGCGACACAATCCAAATTGATCCGAAAACGTGGCAAACGGCCATTGTCGGCAACTCGGCGGGCAATGCGGAACAGAATTGAGAATTAATCTTCGCGGTAGGCCTGCCATTAATTTTTATAAAAATGGCAAATAAAAACAGAGGTGCGGGCAAGTTCGCATTTTCATTATCTGCGGCGGGTGCTTGTCTGTTTTTATGTCTTTTTTTGGCGGTGGATATTGTGCTTGCGGCTACAACGCCCAAGTATGTTGTTGTCCACGCGTGGAATCCCGGGCCTGACAATCCAAATTATTTCAAGGGGTGTTCAACGCAATGGATTAAACCGATGTTGGATGCGATTGGAAAAAGGGGAAACGGCGCGGTCCAGTTGGGGATTTCGGATGTGATATACGCTTTAAATACCAGTGATGCGGAAATTCAATCTTGTCTGGATGATTTTTTCAGTTCTTCCGAGAAGTATAATATTCCTTTTATGTTGCATATTGACACGGAGCGCTTTTGGGATTCCCGCCCGGATCTGTGGAATTGGTTTGATTCGGCGGCGTCAGGTTACAATCCGGCAAATATTGATAATGTTGAATGGAGCGGCTGGAACGAGGGGACTAAAGAATCATTCATTAATTGGGGGTATCCGATTAGATTATCTCCCAAGCCTTGTTACGAAAGCTCCGTTGTCAAGCAAGCCGTTGAGGGTAAATTCAGCATCATCTCCGACAAGATAAACAAATGGCGCGAAAAACTGGCAGACGAAGGGAAAGATTATCTGTTTTTGGGGGTTAACTTGGGATGGGAGACCGGGATTGATGATTATCGCGGTGCCAATTGGGCGACCGCGCCCTATAAATATCAATTGGGCTATAACGCGCTTTCAAAAAAAGGATTTGGCGCCGCTAATCCTCCCGCTGACATAAATTCGGAGCTGGTAAAAGTTGTCGCCGATTTCAATAAATTTCGGGCCAAGCTTTTGTATGATCGCGGCATTCCCAAAGACAAAATATTTACCCATTCCTGGGCGGCGGAAGATAAAAATCCTCCCGGTTCGGACGGTTATACCCATAACGGCCCGATCTCAAGCGCAAAAAACGATTACAGTATTTTGGGAGTGAGCTTGTACCCGCCCGCTTATGACACAAATCGGGTAAAAAACGAGATTGGGACGGCGCCTTGGGCGCTTGTTGAATCCCCTCCGGGCGCGATACTGACTGCGCCGGCAGGTTATTTAAGCGTCAAGGATTGGCTTAATTTCGGTAATTGCAAATTGGCGGTGGTTTACGGGTTAAGCGCATCCCAATCCGACACCTCACCTCAAATACGCCAGCTGGCAACGCTACTGCCGGACAATAACAATCCGATCGGCTTTTTTGATCACGCCGATTGCAACTATGCCGGCGGCTGGGTTTGCGATAAGGATGATTACGGCCGTTTCCTTAAAATTAAAATTTTTGCCGATGGCGTTATCGGACAAGGATCATTGATCGGCACGGCATTTGCCAATGTGAATCGCGAAAGCGCGGTGGCCGGATTATGCGGGGGCGACAGCAAGCACGGATTCAATTTTCCGATGCCTGCTTCCCTCAAAGACGGCAAAAGCCACAGTATTTATGTCTATGAGGAAGACTTTCCGTCGGGAAATAATGTGTTGCTCGGGGTATCCAATTCAAGCGCAAACTCAATCGTGGTAACTTGCGCCGCCGCCCAATTTTGTACGCCGGGTTCGGCGAACGGTTGCAAGGTTTGCAATTCCGGCGGCAGTGCTTGGGTGGATACCGATTCCAAATGCCAAAGCGGGCAGATTTGTTCCGATGGCGTTTGTCAAAATGTTTGCGTTTCCAAAACTTGCACCGGCATGGGTTATTCCTGCGGAAATCAAAGCGACGGTTGCGGGGGAATGTTAAATTGCGGCACTTGCGCGCCGGGCAAAGCTTGTTCCCAAGGAAGTTGTGTTTCCAATTGCACTTCTCATTCTCACAAAAAATGTTCTGACGGTAATCTGTATTGGTATAATTCATGCAATAATAAAGAAGAATTGGCGTATAATTGCGAGATATTGAAAATTTCGGATTATCGCTGTAACGGTCAAATGCTTCAAAAGAAAATTATTACCGGCGGTTGCGCCAATGGTGTTTGCGTTACTAATCCGGTCTGGACCGATGTCGTGGATTGTTCCGCCGGCGGCGAGATCTGCGAAAATGGCGCGTGTGTGGTATCAAAAATTGTGCCAGCTCGGATTTGCACTCCCCAAAAGATTTCCGGTTGCAAGGTTTGCAACGCGGCGGGTACGGACTGGATTAACGACAATTTGCGGTGCGCCGGCGGGGAAACGTGCGTTAACGGCGCGTGCGTTTCCGCGGCCGGCGGCGCAGTTGAGCCAAAAGATTCGGCGCCGGCAACACGCGCCGAAATCCTGCAAAAAATTACCGAGATCAAGCAATTACTGATACAATTAATCGCCCAGCTTATTGCCGAATTACAAAAACAATTGGCGCCGGAGCAATAAAAAACCATTCTCGTTTGCGCGATTTAAAACAGAGTGTATAATGGGACTATTATTTGCGAATAAACTACCCCGGGGCAGAGCTCCGAGGTATTCTGGCGGGTAAATAAAACCAAAATATGGAAATCATTGAAAAATTAAAGCAAGCGAATTTGAGGGGGCGCGGCGGCGCGGGGTTTCCCGCGTGGCAAAAATGGCAAATGGTTAAGGATGCGCCGGGCGAAACCAAATATGTCGTTTGCAATGTGTCCGAAGGCGAACCAGCGGTGGCCAAAGATGGCCACATTCTGGAAAAATGGCCCGATATCGTGATTGAAGGAATTAAACTGGCCATGGAGGAGGTGGGGGCAAAAAAAGGCTATTTATATTTGCGCCATGATTATTTTGATAAGTTTAAAAATGCGCTGGCCGAAATTATCGGCGCACGGGAGATAAAAATCATCCGCGAACCGGGCGGGTATCTGGGCGGCGAAGAAACCGCGCTGTTGGATTCCATTGAAGGAAAAGCCGTGGAGCCGCGGATCAAGCCGCCGTTTCCGCCTCAAGCGGGTCTTTGGGGCTGTCCCACTTTGATCAATAATTTGGAGACCTTGTATTTTGCGGCAAGGATTGTCTGCGGCGAATATAAAAATACGCGCTTTTACACCATTGCCGGCGATTGCGCTTGCCCGGGAGTGTTTGAGCGGAGCGAAAGCTTGACAATCAAGGAAATTTTGGAAAAGACCGGCAATCTGCCGCAATTCAAATTTTTTGTGCAGGCCGGCGGCGGGGCCAGCGGCACGATCTTGCTGGAAAACGAACTGGATGTGCCGCTGACCGGCGCCGGCTCGATCGTGGTGCATGATTTGGCAAAGACTGATCCGCGCCAGCTCGGATTGCAATGGCTGGATTTTTTCATCAAAGAAAATTGCGGCAAATGCGTCCCTTGCCGCGAAGGTGTTTTTCGCCTGCGCGAAATTTTTTCAAAAGAGCCGCTTGACAGCGCTTGTGCGCAAGATATTGTGAATTTATTGGCCGCGGCCAGCTTCTGCCCCTTCGGCAAAGGCGTTGCCAATTCCATTGGCAGCCTGATTGCTAAATTACTCAATAGATAGGGTTATCGGGCGAGACACCGGTTTGCAATGGAGTAAGGATAACGGATATATCCTTTGCCGGCGGTTTTACCAGCGGGCGGCTTGTTTACGGGGCGGGGAAATATATTATTTGTTCCGTTGTCGGCGGGGAGAGCGGCTTTTCGTTGTCCCAGGCGGATGATTAACGGCAAATATCATTTGATCAATCTATCTATGTCCAGAAAAATGCAGACAGGTATTGCTTCATTGGCGCTGGTCGCAGTTGGCGTTGCGGTTGCTTTGGCTACCGGCACAATTTATTATTATTTTATTCGTCCTAATAATGGCATCTCAATATTCCAAAGCGTTTCCCCGAAAATTAATCTGGCCAAATATCAGGACCAAACCGGCGGTGTGCAATATGCGCTTTTGCATGGAACCTGCGGTTCGGCGGGCGCGATAGAAGAGACGGCAACCGCGAAACTTTTGATCGTTGATTCCAAATGCGTCCAAGCGGGTGAAAATATGCTTGGTTGGCCAGTAGACGAATGCGAAAATGTGGCGGTGGTTATTGATGGGGTTTGTCATCAAGACGCGGAGACAATTGATGATGATGGCTATATACTAGAGATAACTCCGTGCAAAAATTATATTGAAGAATGTTTTAAGGGGTCGGATTGCGGCGTGATTGAAAATTCCGACATTAAAAATTTATGTTTTGCGTATAGCAAAAAAGATTATTCATACTGCGGTCAAATTGGGCGGGATAAATTTAGAAAAGAAGAATGCTATCAATATTTCATAGATTCAGCCAAAGCGCCGACTTTGGAATTTTGTAAAAAATTATCCCAAACAGAAAAAGATTCTTTTATCGGCAGGGAGATCGGCAATTCGTGCGTTCGCAAACTTCTTCCAAGTTTGAAATCCAAAGAAGAATGTGCCGAAATAGCAAATTTTATTCCCTATGGAGCCGAATGCTATTACAATATCGCTGTTGCCAGCAACGACCCGTTGCTCTGCGGCGCAATTCGGGGAATGAAGGTGTACGGCGAAATATCGGAAGCCGCTTGTTACGAGGCGATAGCGCAATCAAAGGCATCATTGCTGGCATGCGCTAGATTATTCCAGATAGCGCCGCAGAGCGACATCGCAACCGAATGCCTTGAATCATTTTTCATCGGCAATGATTATAATATTTGCCGGCAAGAATTGTCGGGCGACGATGCGGATTTGTGTTTGTTTGGTTATGCCCAATTTAAAAAAGATATTGATATATGCGGGATGGTGGTCAAAGATTCCTACAGGGAAAAATGCTATATGAATATTGCGCTCCGCCGGACGGAACCGGATATATGCGGTAAAATCAATGTAGACCGCCAGTTGCGCGTTGATTGTTATGAATCGCTGTTTTTTCTCACCGGCGACAAAACGATTTGCAAAAAAGATCCCAGCCTTGATTATTGCGAAAGTGCGAAAATCACAATTAATCCATTTTCGGACGGTTCCAAAATGGTGCGGATCAGTTATCAAAAAAACGGCAAGCAAATCAGCCGTCGCAACACTGTTTATTATGATGAAAACGGCTGGATAACCAAGGCAACATTATTGAACGATTTCTTTGATAATGCAAATGAGACGGAAACAAGCCCGGCCAGTAATTTAAATGGGTTCTTTTTTAACGGATTGCTTGATTCGTTTGATGGCGGCGCGGTAAATTAATTTGCCAGGTTGCCGAAATAATAGAATTTTGAATTATGAAACTGCGCGAAAATAATTATGTGTTTATTGACAGCCAAAGGGAGAACCTTGGTATGCGGAACCATGCGGTTTCCGGATTTTGTTCGGTCTATTGATTTTGGCGACGGTCTGACCATCGCCAACTGCATTATAATAAAATAATGAAACTGCGCGAAAATAATTATCATATTGCGACGGTCTGACCGTCGCAAAGTGAAGTAATAATATGAGCCCAAGAGTAGAGCCGTTTGTTTCCGGTGATTTTGTTCATGTTTATAACAGAGGCAATAAAAAAGAGCCAATTTTTTTTGCTAAATCTGATTATTGGAGATTTTTGTGGTGTTTGCGGTTCTTTAATGAAGAACGCCCAATAACCGAGTTTGCAAAATGCTTGACTGATTTGGTTTATTTGCAAAAAGAAACATTGCATAAATTGGAGCCCCGCGACTACCGCGACGGACGCAATACATTTGAATGGCGTCAAGAATGGGGCGTTCAAAATCATTTGGTGGAAATAATATCCTATCACTTGTCGCCAAATCATTTCCATTTGCTTTTAAGAGAAATTGTTGATGGCGGTATCAGTAGGTTTATGAAAAAGTTAGGGGCAGGATATACCGAATATCAAAATTTAAAAAATAAAAATTCGGGAAGAATTTTTGCGGGCGCTTATAAGGGAAAAACGGTTGAGGATGAAAAATATCTGCAATATTTGGATGCGTATATCCAGGTTCTGAATCCTTTTGAATCATATGATTGCGGTATTGCTTGTGCGATACGCAATTTTGATAGTGCTTTTGACTTTGCGCTTAATTATCCTTTTTGCAGTTTGGGCGAGGCTTTCGGATTGCGTAATTTGGAAATTACGGACAGGGATTGTTTTAAGGATATTTTTAATGATTTGACGAGTTATAAAGAATTTTGCCGGGATGCACTAATTGTTCGCAATGCCCGCAATTTTTTAGGCAAATTAACCATTGATTAACAAATCGAAAGCTATTTTTGGCGATGGTCTGACCGTCGCAACATTGCTTGGCGATGGTCTGACCATCCCGCATCCCGTTCCGTTGCGATAAGGCATCATTGCAAGGTAAGGGTTGGTTGAACAGGCACTTGACAGCGCTTGTGTGCAAGATATTGTGAATTTATTGGCGGTTGCCAGCTTCTGTCCCTTCGGCAAAGGCGTGGCCAATTCCTTTGGCAGCTTGTTGAAAAAAATATTAAATTGACGATTTATGAATTTCTTAGAACAACTTGCGGCAGAATGGTATGAAGATAGTGGTTATTTTGTTCGGACAAATTTGAGATTTGGGGTAAATTTCGATGGGCATGGGGGGGCACAAAGGAGAAATGGATGTAATTGCCTATAATCCTGATAAAAATGAATTTCTTCATATTGAGGCATCTACGGATGCTGATAGTTTGGCGAAAAGGAAAAAAAGATTTGAAAAAAAATTTACAGATGCGAGAGAATATTATGTGGATGTTTTTCCTTTCAAGCGAATAAATATAGAACCGAAGCAAATTGCCATTGTGGGTTTTAATTTAAACCATAACCATGCAATGGATTCTTGGAAATCTTTGGCACCTAATGGGTCGCAATGGGGCGATATAGCGATAAAGGTGATACATATCCCGGAATTTTTGAATGAAATATATGTTAAGTTAAAAGATAAAGATCCGCAAAAAGCCGCTGTTCCCGAAACACTTTCTTTATTGCGAGCTATACAATATTCATCTTTTTATAATAAAAATAAGTAGAATTGTGGTTTATGAAATCGCGGGGAAATAATTATGCGTTTATTGACAGCCAGAATTTGAATCTGGGGGTAAAAAGCCAAGGGTGGGTTTTGGATTTTGCTCGATTTAGAATTTTCTTGAAAGACAAGTACAATGTCGAGAAAGCTTTCCTTTGTATTGGTTTTGTCAATAATAATCAATTGCTTTACACTTTTCTTCAGAAAGCAGGTTATATCTGCGTTTTTAAGCCAACGCTTGAAATTAAATACAATGGAAAGATAAAAATAAAAGGCAATGTTGACGCGGAAATGGTTTTATATTCGATGATCGAATGGGAAAAATATGACAAGGCAATAATTGTTTCCGGAGATGGAGATTTTCATTGCTTGATTAAGCATTTGGCGACCCATGACAAGTTAAGAAAAGTGATTGTTCCTAATCGTCGTTATTCTTCTTTATTGCGGGAATTCGGAAAAAACATTGTCAATATCCAAATATTTAAAGAAAAATTGATATTGAAAAACCGCCCAAAGGCGGGCGGTTGAAATTGCAAGAGAGGCATTTCCGCGGGACAAAACCCTTTGGTAGTCCTCTCATCGTGATAAACACATTTTAATTGTTTGTTGGTATTTGTCAAGAGCGAAGCTATAATACAAAAGATGGTTAATTTAGATCAAGAAAACTATGAAAATAATAATTGATAATAAAGAAATTGAGGCAAAAGAGGGGCAGACAATATTGGAGGCGGCGCGAGAGAACGGCATTGAGATTCCGGCGCTGTGTTATCATCCGGATCTGTGCGTGAAGGCAAATTGCCGGATGTGCGTGGTGGAGATTGAGGGGGTGGCGGCTCCACAGGCGGCCTGTGCGACAAAGATAAAAGAGGGAACGAAAGTGGTCACGCAAAGCGAAAATTTGACGGCGTTGCGCAAAAGCAATTTGGAATTGCTTTTGGGTCAGCATCGGCGCGATTGCGCCAAATGTATTTGGCAGGGCAAGTGCGCGCTGTTGAAATACGCGCTGGAACTGAAAGTTGATTTGAATGCCTATCCGTTGCGGAATCCCGAGCCCGAAATCATCAAATTCGGACCGATAATCTTGGACCAGTCCAAATGCATCAATTGCCGCAATTGCGTGGATATGTGTTCGCGCCAGACCGGTTCCAAGCGCGGGGACGAGGCTGAGTGCAAATCCGACGGCTTTTTGGAATTGGAAGGGCGGGGATATGAAAGCCGGATTTCGCCTTCCGCGGATGAGAAAAAAGATTGCATTTATTGCGCCCAGTGCGTGGTGCACTGCCCGGTGGGCGCGCTGGATGTGGAAAGCGCGGTGGATGCGGTGGACGCGCTACTGAAAGATAAAAAAGGGAAAACGCTGGTGGTGCAATTCGCGCCGTCAATCCGGGCGTCAATCGGGGAAATGTTTGGCATTCCCCACGGCCAAGTGGTAACCGGACAATTGGTGGCATCATTGAAAAAATTGGGATTTGACAAGGTGTTTGACACGAATATGTCGGCGGATTTGACCACCGTGGAAGAGGCCAAAGAGTTGGTGCGAAGAGTCAAGGAAAACAAACCTTTGCCGATGTTCACTTCCTGCTGTCCGGCGTGGATCCGCTATGTGGAATTTTTCCGCCCCGACTTGATTCCTCATATCACCACGGTCAAATCGCCGCAAAATATGCTGGGATCGCTGATCAAAACCCGCTGGGCGGAAAACAACAGCATCAATCCCGAAGACATCGTTTCGGTGTCGGTGATGCCTTGCGCGGCGAAAAAATACGATGCGTTCAAGCCCGAAGAAAAAATCAATGGCTTGGCGCCGGCGGATTTTGTGTTGACCACCCGCGAACTGGGACGCTTACTGCAGAAGAATCGGATTGATTTGAAAGCTATGCCCGAAGAAATTGCCGATGATCCGTTCGGCGTTTATACCGGCGCCGGCACGATCTTTGGCGCCACCGGCGGAGTGACCGAGGCGGCGGCACGCACGGCGCACTGGCTGATCACCGGCAAAAATATGGAGAAGATTGATCTGGAAGCGGTGCGCGGCATTGAGGGGTTGAAAAAAGCCGAAATTGAGATCGGGGGCGTTAAATTGAAGATTGCGATTGCCAACGGAATGGAAAATGCTAAAATG
>Ga0209723_1004824_pt1 | contig 14567 bp, 23 predicted proteins | sample BiotimSIPDNA_2_FD_185750 | JGI IMG/M metagenome (GOLD analysis project Ga0209723, IMG submission 185750) | Anaerobic biogas reactor microbial communites from Washington, USA - Biogas_R2 time_0 SIP DNA (SPAdes) (version 2) | ecosystem: Engineered > Bioreactor > Anaerobic > Unclassified | place... | reverse complement strand
AGGACGATAAAATGGCTACCATAATTTTTCATTATGTAAGGATGGCATAGCTGGCAGCCAATCGCCATCGGTAGCTTGGATATGACACGGATGGCTTCCCGCTGCTCTTCGGTCAGGGTCATGGCTGGGCCTCCTCCGCGATGGGTTTGTCCTCTTCTATCGATAGGATTTCCCCAATACCATCAATATCGACGTCATCATATATCCAATTAGACGAATCTTTTGCTAATTTAGCAGCCTCTTCTTCACTATCCGCTATAACCACGATATACATTTCGCCTTCAATTTCTGCCGTGATTTTATAAGTTTTTGACATATTTTCACAACCTCGTTATCTTTTGTAATATGCTCATGGTTCGCGCATACTGCGCCCTCTGGCGCGCGCGATCATGAAAACCTCGGGGTGCAGGGGCAGCGGAAACCCATGACTTTAGTCATTGGAGGAGCGTGCTCCGCCAGGATATCCTGGTCAAGATCCTGCAATCCTGGATCTTTGCACCTTGTGTAACCCTTTTTCCTGTTCGCAAGCCCAGCCCTTTAGGGCTGGGTAGTTGACACCGATGACCCCCAGATTTGCCAAGTAGTACCGTTTGTAGTCTGGTTGATTACGGCCACAAGAAGGTCCGCTTCTGCTGTGATATTACCAATTCCTTGCCCCATCATATTCCCCGATATTGTGAGAGTAGCCGCATCAACAAGCGACAAAAATATTATGAAACATAATGTAACTATCGTTACAAATGCTGCAAACCATACCGCCGATGCTGCATCTTCAATTCTCATAGCTTATGCCCCGAATATAGTAATTACATATGAAAGAATGGGTAATGTAATCCAGTAGACTATTATCCATATAATACCTAGTAATATCACAAATACCAACGCATTTCCCAATATTACTCCGATTATTCGACCAATTTCATAGAATACATCGAACATAACTTTCACCCATAATATATAGTGCATGCTTTTACTTAAATGCTTCGCTCAGCTTCTCATATTCTTTTAGTTCTTTTTCTAGTTCTTTTATTTTTGTTTTATATTCCATTATTTTTTTATTTAACATTTTTATAGAGTCGCTTTCGATCCAATCAGGCTTTATTTTTTGCCCAGATATAAATTTATAATATTGTGAGTATATATATGGGGAGAGTTTGGAGTTCGGAAATCCTACCAATTTTACAATTTGGAGGTATTCACGGTCAACAAGTTGGCGCGGATTATAATCGCGACGCATTTTTATAATATTGTCTATATTTGTAGGAAATATAAAATTTCTAATATTATGAATGCTTTTATATTGTGGAAATAATACGAGCAATTGTTTATAAGAGAATCCCATAATCCACACAGACAATAACGCCTGTGTTTCATCCTCAAACTGCGCGAGTATTTCATTATTAAATGTTAATAAAAATGGCCCGGTGGGAGGCTCTTGTTCCACAACCCCCCAAAATATCCCCTGCCTTGGTATCGGAATCATATACGATCTGCTATATAACCAATAGTTATAAGCGGCCAACTCATAGAAAATGACAAAACTGTACTTATCCACGGATCTGAGATAAGTACGCTAGTTATATACATCATAGGTATTATTGTAAATATTAGCATACATAAAGACCACATCATAGTTACCACAGCCCCCACGCTGCGATGCCCTCAAATCCACCCATATCTCTAATTATAACTTCTAGGTACTCCGAAGGAGTATCACATATAATCCGGGCAAACTTCTCCTTTTGTTCATCTGATAGAAATTCTACAAACTCTTCTACCATCTTTTTACTATTCATATACAAAGTGTCACGCTTTGCACATGCTTCTGAGCAATATTCACTCTCATCATACCATTTAAATGAATAATCGCCTGCACAATAATGGTATCGAAGTCCACAAATTTTACACTTCATAATCACCACAACCTATACAATTCCTCGCATACACCTTTCTTTTTAAACAAAATGCAAATCTTTTATTACTCTTTGCGCGCTTTTTCCATGTCATATGTTGGCATTTTTTGTTGATCTCCTGCCGAATTTGATAGATCATCAAGCGTTATCACCACAACATTCCCCATCTTTTTATAACACTTAAACTTTTTGTCGGTTAACCAGGGGTCCACATATCATTCCTCAAAGTTAAACATACCTTTATTATGTGACTATTAGTACATGTCTTAGATTTTCTTCAGTGTATTTCATGGAAAGGTAATAGGTTTTGAAAGCTTATTAATCTGTCGGTGGGCCTTCAATGCCGTAGCCGTGTTTGAGCCTAAAGGATAGGGTGCCGATTAAACACCGGCCCAGTATTTCCTTTACAGCTTCTTCTATGTAGTCGGGAGGTTGTTCTAGTTGCGCTTGTTTAGGCATTTAGACCTCCCGTGAGGGTTACACCCGTCCACGCACATATCTTCTTCTTTCCCCTCATCATTTCACCCTGCTTCATCGATTTAACATATTTAAATATTGATAGGTCGAACTTGTTCCGGTCGTCGGGCGTTGTTTTATAATTCTTACAATATTCTTTAAACAGCTCATACATCTCATCGCAGGCAACCCGCCCATCAGGACACGGTTTAATGAAATCTGTCGCGAAGCTTTGGATGGGGTCAGATATCGCCCGGTAGGATTCTATGATATCGTCTTCTGTGCATTCGTTGGTGAAAGTGTGGCGTTCTAATAGCCCTGGCAGCAACTTGATGCATTTATTGAATAGGCCGGAAAGTTGGGTAGGGTTGTGGATTGCGTCTAAACGGGCCTGATCGTAGTCACACGCCTTAAACTCATTGATAAAGAGTATTAGCTCAACTCGACGATAAAACCCGTTGTTGGACTTCTCAAACACCTTGGCGAGGGAATTTGTAGCCCACACAAGCTTCGCAAAATTCACAAACTTGAAAGGATCTTTATACTTCTTTTCTACCTGGATGTTGTCGTAATTGCTGGTGAGATTGTTGAAAGTGCTGACTTTTTCGATGACCCCGCCATCCAATTCCCCACACATATTGACCATCTTACCGTATAACTCTGCCACCAAGAACTTTTTATTAGGGTTTCCTATATCGTTAAAAGATACAGAGGAGAAATTGTCATCCCCGATCATGTTGCCCAGCATGGAGAGGAATGTGCTTTTTCCTGTCCGGCGCGGCCCATACAAAATAAAGGCTTTCTGGATGTCGTACCTCCTATAATAACAATACGCTATTAATTCTAGTATTTTTATATAATCCTGCGGCTGAATAATATCTCTTATCATCTCGTCAAGGATTTCACAGGTTGCATCGGGATCATAGGCAACTGGAATCTGTATTCGCGATAGGTAGGTGGGAGTGTGGGGGAAGAACTCGCCTGTGCGCCAATTATATAACCCATTCTTCATATTAATTATATCGATGTTAGCGTCAAATTCCTTCGTCTCAACATATGTTAGGTATTTAAATTGGGACAGAATCTCATTCATCACCTTATTATTATACATTGGGCGGCCCTTCCAATCGCGCAGTTCCCGCAAATTGTGAACAACTATACTTGATAGATACTTTTCTGCCCCCTTAATATATATACCGTTTACATATTGTAACATTTCGTCGGTTTCTAGCACCGTCACAATATGCAAATGTTTTCGGATTTCATCTACTACGGCGGTGACATCTATGGTTTCATAGAACCCGGTTTTTGGGTTGCATTGAATGCAAGCGTGGGCGTTGATCTTAAAAATATCCGACATTCTTATCCATCCATCTTACTACCCCAGAAGTTATGAAATTGTGCTCCCACATGATATTGTTATGCTGGGCGAGTGATTCGTTGTATGCATCGGGCGAGCTATTTAATATCATGTAAAAGAAATATACGGTAAGATCCATACCGTATAAATCTATCAATTCTTGGCTCATTGTAGTTCTCCAAATACTCGTCGGGGAAACTCAAATTCGCGCCGGGTAGAGTTCCAACTATCTACATGTGTGAAATACCCAACAATTCGAGTATAATGGTCGGTTATTGGTGCCCCACAAATCGCGCAGATATTAGAGTTTCCACAGACGGTAGTATGACCATTTTCGCATTTTCCAAATCCGTAGTTAACTGCGAAGTGACTAACACCGTTTTTGACTGAATACTCAATTAGGTGCTTCATGTCAGCGGGATCTTTGATTTGGTCCTGCATATTGATGTGGAGAATGCCGCCCCCGCTGAGAATATCTTGGAATTGCCCGGTGAGCTGGATTCTCTCGGGAATTAATGCATCCTCAATCAACGGTATATATTGATTGGAATACAACTTGAATCCGAACTCATTTTCACCGAACATAATATTATCTTTTTGACAGAATTTAATTGCAACTGACTCGCCTGGTATCTCCTCCACATTAAACGAGCATTTATTTTCTCTACTATATGATACAGCTAGTTCTTCGATCTTATTTAAAACGTCCGTTGTAAACTCTATTCCATTTCGGCTTGTTATATCAATCCCCATGAATTTATTCATCTCGTATACTCCAATTATGCCAATGGTGGAGAATAGATGGTCTAGAGAGAACCATTTGAGGGGGTTGAAGAATTTTAGAAATCCCTGGTCAATTCTGCGCCTCAATATTTCATATCGATGGACTAATAGGAGATCTCTAGCAATATCACATGTTTGGTGTAGTATATTTTCGAAATGGTCTATGTCTGTACAACGTTCTGCAATTCTTGGTAGGTTTATGGTTACTACCCTGTGCGATCCGATTGAAAGACCTCCATTACCAAAGGTATCTGCCCGATATTGCATACGTTCTACATCGTTTACAAGTCTGCAACATGATGCTATTTTTGATCCGATATTCACATAAATGTTAAAACACCCAGTATTAAGGTTTACTTTTGATGCCCAATCTAGGAAATCTTGATCAGTGATTTCGCCATTTTCATTCTTTGATATATTTAATGTAACTATGGGGAATCTATATGGGAGGTTAGTATCAGGATCGCCTTTACTAAACCAATCTCCAAACATCTTTTCCAATTTTATAACGTATTCGATGTCTACTTTGGAGCCATCGGGATATGTATAGTGTTCAAATACCTTTTCTAGATTTGGCCGATCAAATAGACTGATATTAGTAAAGGGTGATTGTGAAGATACTCTAAACTTATTATTCGCGATGTGCACAAATTTTTGAAAATCGTTAATTATTGAAAAATCTGATAGATTTTCTTTTTGCGCATACCATGCATAATTTACCAATATGTCGGAAGGTGCTATTGCCCCAGCAAACTCTTGGGACAGATCCATAGTGATTTCAGCGCATTGTGCCAAAAAACTATCTGCTCTTTTTGGAGGCAAACTATGGAGTTGTCCATACGGGCGACCTTCATGCATTATCATGTTGGTAGAAAATGCGTAGCAGTATGCCATTTGGATGCCTGGCCCGCTGGCATCATGAAAATATACATCGCCCTTCCAAATAGCCTCTATAAGCTCATTGGCGCGCTCTAGATCGAACCTTTTTTGGGCGTAGTGCCAAAGTAGATAATATCCTTCCAGCTTCATCATACCTTTTGTGATTTCGGCTGTATAATTGTTGGGGCATCGATCTTCGTTGGCATTAGCATTGGCATCTATAGAGACTTCAGTTATATCTTCGGTAAAATATCTTTTGGACATCACACCTAGATCTAATTGGGACCGATCAATACCCTCACACTTCATTAGTTCTGGGTATTTTTTGCAATAATTATTATATAATTTGTCAAATTCTGGGTCAAACGTTTGATGTATCCTCATTGTTTCACTCCCTCGATATAGATGTTTTGGTTGGATGATGCTGGAAATCCACCCGTTTTCATGTGGGCCATATATGGCCCATCTATCACCATATACATGAGTTGTTTTAGCTCTGTACTTAATGTGTTATATAGTTTGCCGGTGAAGAGTACGCATGGTAGAGATGTCCGGGCAGCAATATCTAATACTGCGGCTTCTTGCTCGGTTGGCTCTCCACCCAAAAATACCACCGAACTGTAATAATCAAACCGCTCTAATAGGCGTATTACTGTGTCGGTGTTGGCTTCGTAGCCACCATTATGGGATTGGAGGTCGGGGTTTTGACAACCGTCACAATGGATAGAGCAGCCCTGAAAAAATATACCGAGGCCCGCCCCGATTCCCCCATCCAAAACATCATGAATACCCGCACATCTAAATTTCATCGTCGGTTTCCTCTTCATCATCCCCACAAAGCAAATCATCAATTTCTGCTAAGTAGGCATTAATATCCTCGAAATTCTCAATCCCAAACTTAACAACTACGCAAGTATCATCATATCGATGGCCCCGTTTTAACAACATGTAATTAAGGTGAGAGCGTAGCCTACTTATTGATGACCAAACTTTGCCATTATGCATCGTTGTGAAAGTTGGTACACTGCCCCGCTTAGCAAATAGTCCGGTTTGTGTATCCAATATCATGTACACCTTCTTATCCATCAATTCGCCAGTAACCAGACTGGGTATTACATATTTTCTTGACATTTTCACCACCTGTCTAGAGGTAGTCCAGTCGCCCACTCATCAATGTGTAAGAAGGCATCGACCGGACTTTCATACTTATTCTTAATTTTTTCAAACCGCTTGCGACCAATATTAGGGAGCAACATAATAAATTGTTCCCAACTTGTTGCTTTGAGAGCAGGTGACCCGCCTGGATCATCATGAAGCACCAACAGTAGATGAAGGGTTTCTTCTAAGTCGTTGGTGTTGAGATATCTGCACCCATCTTGCTGTCGGTGGAGTTGGTATCTTTTATATACCGAATATGGAAGGCCAAATCGCCCCGCATAAGTATGGACCTTTGTATCGCTTGAGCGTTTGTATGGACCCTCTATGAGGAGGATGGCTTCGTCTGCAACAGTGCGCATCCTCATAAGCTTACTAGCCAGACTACCATTCCCAGATGCCTTATATACGCTATTACAGAAGTCCGCTACCGTCTTTCGCTCCACCAATAACGTTGATCCATCCTTCCGCTCAATAAGATAGTCGCCCAGGTTCAATTTTTGGAGGGCGAACTGCTCAGCATGTTTCAACAGATCTTTATTGTGTCCTATTATGTTCATGATATCGTCGGTGGGTTCCCTAGTATCAATACGTATCATGGCTACCACTGCGCTTTGTCAAATTGCAGTTGCTCCAACATTTCTATGGGCGATACCTTTAGAGGATCTTTATACTTAATCTCCTTTGGAACATTTTTATTACATACCCACACATCTTTGATGGATCGGACCGTATGAAGAGGTCGTATATTACCCGTTTCTTCATCTTCTATATAATCCATATAGATTGAGGCATTTGCGATGTGCTCTAGATTGGGCGGATAAAATGCGGGCGTTGTGACTCCGAGATTGTTACCCTCCCCATCATATTTGTCTTTTACCTGGCACACCATAATAATATTAAAGTTCATTTCGAGGGTGCCAAGTACCGTTCGTGTTATAGAAGTTGCCATACTATAATCGTTTTTGTTAGGCATCTTGTGGCCGTTTTCAGAAGAACACCACATTGCACACAGACTTCTAAATCCTTCGCTGTCGTCCAGGATCATCCAGGGGATATGATTGTCGATGGTTTTTATGGAGTCCCTGATCATCTCTGAGTTGTCCACTATGGCCTGAAAATCAGCCCATTTATTGATAAACCTGTATTGGTATTTGTTGAGGCCCACATGTCGGCAGGGAGTCAATGCGTGACCTTTAAGAGCATCATAGTACTTCGCCGCCGATGCAAAATTTGATACCTGTATAGGCTTTCCAAAATCTACAAACATACCACCAAATGTTTTCACAAATAATGCACCCATGTGCGATTTACCGCTATTGGGCGCGCCCGAGAACGCCAATTTAATGCGCTCCACCCCCAGATCAAATTCATCGTCTACCATTTATATCACCATTTATATAATAATTTTCGAATAATATTGTTTGATAAAAAAACTGGCGAAGGTAGATTCACCTTCGCCGATCCTATCCCACGGTGAGTTTTCCACCATCAATAACGATTTTTCCACTATCTTTTAGCGCCCTATATACATCTGAGTAGGACGCGCCAAACTTGTCTGTGCCCCTCGAAAGAGCAGCCAGAGGATTAATTGGCCCACCACTCTCGTTGACAAGCCCCCTCAGAAACTCAAGAACCTCTTCCTCGGTTACTGTAGACGTAGATCCTGCGTCCTTAGTCTTGAGCACCATACCATCCTTGTAAGGTCTAATGCTGTCCGGGTCATAAGATACCCACTTCCCATCGCGAAGCTCATCCTTGGTCCTGATAACATACTTAGAACCCTCCGGGAACAGATTGCCAAGCTTAAGCATACCAGTCATATCACTAATATCCTGGCCTGTCGCATTCTTCACAAACGTCTTAAACTTATTGTTGGCCCGGAATCCATCATACATCTGGAACACGAAATCGAACTGACCAGTAGTCGCGCCCGTCTCATCAAACTGGAACACAAACCTAATCTGATCAACGGCCTTTGGCTTCATTACAGGGCTACCATCCTTATTTAGAACGGGTTTACCCTGGCTCATCATTGGCTCAATGGGCGTGTTCTCAAACACAGCCCTCTCATCATTAGATAGATCTGAGACAGTCCTCATCTTCTTGTTAACTGCATCCCACCTCAGCTCCTTGGGATACTGGATAACGGCCTTCATAGGCACTATATCCGTGATGGTTGCAACATAATCTGTACCAGGCTCCATTCGGGAGCCACCCATATTTACCGTAGCGTTAAACATCTTATTACTCACCTGGGGATTTCCCCGTACCACTACCTACGCCTTATGAGCATATATAGCTTACGGCCCGAGACAGGTTACTAACCGAAATTTTTATATACCATACCAGCATTATAGCTATATTGGTGAGCAAATGGATACAGTACATGCATCATTTTATCTATCACAGGAATCGATAGATAAGGCTAGACGTATAGCATACAAGAAATATCATAATCTGAAGTCGGTTAGTCGAACAGTAGATGAGATTATAGCAAGCTATAAAGAAGAGTGAATCGATGAAAGAATATAAGATAAACCCGGAACTGGAAAAATGTCTACCACCATTGTCGGACATGGAATTTGAAAAGCTCAAGACCAGTATTCAGACGCAGGGATATGATGAGGCAAAACCTATTGTATTGTGGAAGGAATATCCAGATACTATAGTCGATGGGCATCATAGATATAAGATCTGTCGCGAATTAGGAATTGAGCCTAGCTATGTAGTAAAATCGTTTGAATCGCTTGACAAGGCAATTCTGTATACACTCCACCGACAAACCGAGCAACGCAATCTATCAGCAGCTCAATTAGTAGAAATTGCAGAGCAAATGATCCCTTTGGAAGAAAAGATCAAGCTAGAAGAGGAAGCCAGAGCACATCAAGGAGCAAGAACAGACTTAAGTGACCCAAAGTCACCTATGTTAGAATCTAAAAAGGTAGCAGTAAAGATTGCAGAGAAGGCAGGAGTTAGTCCTAGAACAGTATATAGAGTGCACAATGTTAAAGAAAAGGGTGCGTCCGAAGTAAAAGAATTGATGAGCAAAGGCGAGTTGTCTGCAAAGGCGGCTGACGATTTTGTACGTATTGTGCCATCAAAAGAAGAACAAACTAAGATTGTTGAAAATGGCGGTGTAGAAGCAATAAAGCAAACTGTTAACCAGAAAGTAGAGCATGTATTGGAATTGTTAAGTGAAAAACCAGCTTGGGAGGAAGAATCCACAGAAGAAGGAAAACATAATCAAGAAATGTTTTGGAATTATAACAATTGGTTGGTAATACGTGGAATGCTTGACAAACTATTTTGCCCCAATTGTGGATGTGTCGATTTAAAATTACAATGTTGTGGAATGAGTATAGAAGACGCTGCTAAGATCGCGCATGATAAAACCCAAGCAGCTATAGATGAAACAAACGCAAAGAGAAAGGTGATTGCAGATGAGTAATAAACTTGTTGAGTTCCCAAAGGACTATGTTAGAAATATGGATATGGCGACCAGTATCAAACTTCAGAGTAGACTCGATCCAAATATGCAGGTATCCTACATACATGGATCTATTATATATAGTAGCTCTGATCTTGGAACAAAAGAGAAAATTGTATCAGACGGCATAGAAATAACGCCTAATAGCACCAATGCAAACCGGGCAACCATCAAATTTCCAGTATGCGACAACTTTAAATTAGCACATGGAACAAAAGTACCTGAAGATATAAGAGCAATAAAGAATATATTTAATGTGCTGAAATCTTCAATTGATATTGATGATATGACATTGAATCAGGTGCACGAGTTCCATCCATATACTGAAATATTGGATGACGAAATTGTAGATACAATGGATAAAAATGGTATAGAAGCAATCTATACAACTTCTAAGACACATCGATTCAGTACCGCGCAGTATGGGGATATCAAGCCAACCTCTCCCGTAAAACTGTTACAACAGCGAATGCATACTCATAATATAAACGATATAAATATAAGTAGATTTAAAGGGGTGCTAGTAGCAGACTCCACATTCGGTATATATGGAAATAACGTCAGATCGTGGCCTGCATTCCTCAATAAATCTGAACATAGCTTACTAATGCAAGGATTTGTTAACAACAAGTGGTGGAACGATCAGATAGTTCCACACATGCTAAGCGTTGGAGATGGCCTACAAACTTGTTTCCTCACCCTGAAACATGCACAAGTACCGATAAATTTGTCTAGATGGTAGATATCGCCATAAGGCGATATCATATTTTATTTCTAAACCTCTCATCAACATTTTTTAAATACTCCCCATCAATCTCGACAGTTTCCTCAAGTTGCTTAGTTTCTTCTACAATATGATGGATAGCTTTCTGGTATTCATCCTCGGTTATTACTTTCTTTGCTCTTAGTATGAGGAGGAGTGCTTCATGCTCCATGTACATCTTGCTGAGCCTGAATGATAAACTTGCGATCTCAGAATATTCGCTTGTATCAGTCATAAATTCCGGGTCGCCCTGTATTTCGTCAAGTAAATCCATCAGCTCACTACCTGTATAGGAAATAAGTCGCCCCACGTAGCCGGTGGAACCCTATATTTGGGATTGTCTATAACAAGTTCTTTAGCTACACGATTTGGGCCAGACCAATGATAGTCATGCATGCAGATCCAACCACCCTTTACCACATTACTACCCCAATGAACAAAATCGTACTTTACATCTTCATACTCATGGGAGCCGTCTATAAACAGCATCCCAATCGCCCCAAAATGCTTCTCATACGCCTCTTTCGAGGTCATCTGGTAGGGGTGCACAATATCGAACATGTGGAGGGATTCTATATTTTCTCTAAACTCGTCCCACGTATTACAGTGGGGATCAAGTTTGCGATGTTCTTTGGAACCTGTAAACGGGTCAACAGTATATATTAGGGGGTGGGCGGGGTTGTTTCGCGATGCAAATCCCAGGGTCGCAGTTGATCTACCTTTCCATGCTCCAATCTCCACAATCGGGCCGGTTACCTCGCTCGCGATGATATACAAAACGCGGGCCTCTTCCTTTGCAAGCCATCCACCAATCTTGTCTATTGTGGGCCAATCTAACTCAAATTGTTCATCTTCCATTATTATACCTTCTATTTTACCTAGCGTCATCTTTATATATATGCTTTTCTATATAGGTAGTTGAGGTGAGAACTATTACCTACAGAACAAAATGGGATGATGATGGCCCGAGCTTGGAAGATATGCATGATAAGTGGAACGATCTGTTTGACCGCCTATGTGCAATCGATGACATGATTGAAGCACTAAACGGGGATAAAGACGAGAAAAATCTCGTGAAGGATGGACCAAGTTGGCAGGAGATTCATCGCCAAATTGAAACTTTAAAATTGGAAAGAAAAGAAGTAGACAGAAGATTATATAGCCTTCAAATGGACATAAATATTTTTAAGGGATATTAATGAACGGAAAAATTGGTGTAATGGTAGCCATCTTTATGATGGTAGGTATGGCGGTTGGGTTTGGTGGTTGGGACGATTCCAAGTCTTATGCCGATAACGTTAAGAATATCTTTTCCACCAATGTTATCAACTTTAGCGATGGGCCACACAGCCCCGAGCTAAATTGGAGTGATGGGGATAAGCCGGTTCGCGCAGTTGATGGAACGCCATTCGGATATGTAGCTGAGCAGGACGTAGTTGCCAGGAAGAACGCGGTATTTTTGGGCATGAACGGCAGTGATCCATACGCCGAAAATCTATCACTTGCCAAACCCACCCACGCAGTTGATAAATCATGGGATGGAGTAGTGACCGAGGAGGATGCAGTTAACAAGAAGATCGCAGAGTTCATGGGGTAAGTAAATACTTACTCCACTTATCTTCAACATCTCTTTTATTATGGTCTAATTTGCCCAAGGCTCGACTTTCTCCACGTTCCAATACACAATTCTTCCATAACTATGAAAGTCTCGCTACGGGTCTATAAAGTGGCTTGTAGGACATGCTACAGTTCTAGATCACGATGCAATTTTTTGTATGAATTTGAGTGAGTAATACATCGGAGTTATCGTGAACGGGTCACTTGAAAAACTTGATGAATGAGTGTGGGGATCGGCGGTAGCTTTCCCAATATTGCTGTTTCCAGTGTTATCAACATTGTAATATGCATTTGGATGCCCTCCACCACTGCCTTCCGAACTATTTCCACATCCACCAGAATTAGGCCGTGAAGATCTATCTTTTATTGAATGTTGATGGCCTGCTATTTCTGCGGCTGAAAGAGAGTGCCCCGATATTGTAACCGCTCCCACTATGGTGTGAGTACCACTTCCAGTATCTCCCACATTGTAATCTGAGCCAGTGCCTGCGCCAACCACAAACCTATCGCGGAGGTCCACCGTGCCAGACGTACCATCACATAGGTGCCAACCATCAGGAACCGTTTCCCCCGACCACATTATGATTAGGCCAGTTGGAACACTTAACCCATCAAAATCTCCTATGTGGAGGTTACCACCCGAATAATAGATCAAATCGGCATCCGCACCCGACCCACTTCCATCATTATCAACTCCCCAGAATTTAGCAAGCATTTCACTTTTTGTATAATAATCATCTGTATGAACATGAGATGATAGATGAGAGGATGCTTCGCTATATTGAGTTTCAAAGTTATTTAATTCGGTTGTGGTTATTTTGTTGGCGCTCGTCCAGGTGGTATAATTTTTTATGTATCCCATTATGTCACCTTCATTATATAATAAAGAGAATAGTAGTATGGCTCGTATTCTATATCATTGAAGGTTATGGTGTTTCCAGTATGAGTATGACCCAGACCCCCGCCCGCATATCCAGTAGTACGATTCATCGTTAATGCGATTCCATTTGGACCCATTGCATAAGTAGGTGAGTAGCATGCTCCGGCAAATCCATTTGTATGGTCTTGCCAAGTGTGAGTGTGAATTGGCATCTCATCAGCCGTTATAGCATGAGCAGTAACCGAGAATGATGCCGTAACTGAGGTTGAGGTTGCGCCCCCTGTGTCGCCAACATTATAAGTAGCACCCGCGCCCACTATGAATCGTTGACGCAAGTCGGGGGTTGTAACTGCTCCTATTGTCTGCCCATTGCATATATACCACCCAGTAGGAATAGTATCTGAATCGCCATGCCATAGTACTATAGCACCGACTGGTAAACCCTCATTTATGATATCAGTATAATGAGAACCATCCAGTTTATCCGCATCAAATCCAGTGTAGTATGAGGTGGTAAAAAAGTCTAAATCGCTCGAAGTCTTAGTATAATGTTGGGTATCGTGGTTATGTTCGTCAGCATCCTCTTTTATCTCATCCCATTGCGACTCAATATGATTGAATGCTCCGCCCGACAAATAATGAGTTGTTTCCCAGGGATCATGAAATTTCGTATATGCCATTTTTATCATCCCTTCATTATAAAACAGAGTGCATAAAACTTGGGCCTGATGTCGGTATTTCCGCCAGTAAAATATGATCCACTATGGCCGTGGGGCGTTGATGCAACTTCAGTGGTCGCAGAATCGACATCATAAGATGTGCCATAGTGAGAAAATACACCCTCAGCACCACCCGAATCCGCTTTATAATCATCGATATATGAATGGTAATGGGAGGGCAATTCATCGGCGGTTATTGCGTGAGTTCCAACGGCAATAGACGCCGCAGATAAAATTTTGTGACTAGCTCCACCTGTAGTCCCATATGCATGATCATCACCCACCGCTATAACAAATCGATTTCTAAGGTTTGGAGTACCATTTAACCCATTACATAGATGCCAACCTGCCGGAATAGAGGCTTCTGACCCACTCCAAATACAAATTGTGCCAGTATCTATACCAGCATCAAGTATCTGTTGGGCCGTAAGTCCATCCAGCTTTTCACAAATAACCCCGGACCCAGAACCATCATTAGCAGCCGTTATGTACTTCGCATCGCACTCAGCTTTTGTATAATATCGCTCGGCGTGGGCGATGCTATTTATGTAA
>Ga0209723_1004813_pt1 | contig 14601 bp, 26 predicted proteins | sample BiotimSIPDNA_2_FD_185750 | JGI IMG/M metagenome (GOLD analysis project Ga0209723, IMG submission 185750) | Anaerobic biogas reactor microbial communites from Washington, USA - Biogas_R2 time_0 SIP DNA (SPAdes) (version 2) | ecosystem: Engineered > Bioreactor > Anaerobic > Unclassified | place... | reverse complement strand
GGGGTCGGAAAATATCGTGTCTCAAATCGACGTAGAACCACGCTCCACTTGTTTTTCCTTGTATGTATTGCAGTAGGCGCCGCTTTTGCCTCTGGTAAATGGCGTTTCAAACGACATCCAATCTGGAAACGCTTCGATTGTTTTCATCCATGTGCATACTCCCATTCCATTCCCTTTTTTCTTCCATAATTGACAGTTTCGACAATACTGTCTTCGTTTCATTTTTTCTCCTTGCGGCTTATCGAATATCCTCTCTGATTTTCATCAGCAGCTTTCCCAGCATGTTTCTTCCGCCCATTCTGCACAATTGACATGTACATTGCCCCCACAAATTATCATGCCAATTGTTGTATTCAATTAACATTGCTTTGTCTGTTTTGCTGAGTTTTGTTCCGAGTTTTGTTCCTTTCTGAAATTTTTGCCGCAGGAGATATTCCATAATTCCAAGTTTCACATATTCCCAGTCTGCTCTTATTGCAATTGTTTCTCCAAGATGTTTTGCTTGTGAACATTTATTGGCTTGTTGTATTTTTACTCTGTCCTTTATGGACCATGATTTTGCTGCCTGATATGCGTGTTCGACAGATGGAAAAACAAGATTTTCATAGTTGATTTCGCATCTCCAAAAATTGCTTAGGAAGCGATATTCTCCATCGAATGGTCCTATAATATCTATTATATATCCATTCTTCATTTGGTATTTTCCTTCATTTCAAAGCAATGGCACCATTGGTTTACATGGACTTTCGGCATTCCGTAACCGACCACTGGAGGATTGTAGTTGCAGAAACCTTCTTCACGGCTGATTCTCCATTTTTGACAATCAAACCATTTGCACTTTTCGCATTTTTGTTCCGGTTCGTTATTCATTTCAATCTCCTTTTCCTATCAACCTGATTAGTTGTGAATACACATCCAACTTCGATTGTTTTCTCCGCAGTTTTCCATCCAATGTATTTGTAATGACTTTTTGTTTCTGTTGCAGAATTCTGCATAGTTTTTCCTCAACCGTGTCCTTCGCCACAAGATAGTAGCACGCTACATTCTTCGTTTGTCCAATTCGGTGAAACCGATCTTCACATTGGAGAACATCAGCAGGAACCAACCCCGTCTCTATAAATGCCATTGTATTTGCAGCCCACAAGTCGATTCCTACGCCTGCCGCTCGTATGTTTCCGATGAATATCCTTATTTTATCGTTCTTCTGGAAGTTCTGTACCGCTTCCTTTCGTCCTCTCTCGCTCGTTGCCCCCGTCAACATTACACTGATTTTTTTGTAGCGTTCATATACCATCTCCACAATCTTTCTATGACACATGAACAGCCCAAGTTTTCCATCTTCACTTTCCAGAAAGTTATCAATCCATTCAAATACAGATTTCATTTTCAGTTCGGATGATAAACGAATCAGATAACCAAGTTTCACCAATTCTTGTGCCTTGCTCGCTCGCTTTGCTTTGGCCGGATCCTTCATGCTCAGCCAATTGATAAAATCGTGTTTGGCTTTTTCATATTCCAGTCTGTTTTGTATGTCAATTGGGACTATGATTCGTGTTTTGGAGGGCAGGTCTTTCAACACATCCTTTTTCAAGCGACGTATCATGCCGAGTTCTTTGAGTTTACTGTGGAGGATGTGCGAATTAGATGATCTTCTGAAATCCCATCCCCACGGAGTCATTCGCGGAGCACAGTAAGAGTGGGCGAAGGGAAAGAAATGCGGAAACTCTTTGGGCCATAGTATATTCAACACATGGAACAGTTCGGCATGTCTGTTGACCAACGGTGTTCCACTCAGCATCAAAACATGCTCCACACCCTTGCACAATTCCTTCATTGCTTTGCTTCGCTGGGCTTTGCGAGACTTGATGGCTTGGACCTCGTCTCCTATGATGACTCGTGGATTGAGAGATTTGAGATAGGGAATCCAGGAGGAGAGGATATCATAGTTGATAATCATAATTGGATTCTGTAGAAAGAGACCACCGGATTTTGGTTTCTTTCTTCCACTCAATATCACTGTCTGTAAATTGTAGTGTTCGCTCGCTTGCGATTCCCACACCCACTTCAAACAAGCGGGGGTGACGATGACGGCAGGACGTAGGGTAGGGTGATTGTAGAGATAGGACAATGCTACAGCCGTCTTGCCGAGCCCCATTTCTGATGCCAGCAATACCCTACCATTGAATTTTTCAATTCGCTTGACATCCTTCCTCTGAAATTTTCGTAGATGAATCACGATTCTCTCACAGCCTCCATGAGTTCTGTAAATGCCATTTGTATCCGTTCCAACGACCATTTCATGTGAAAATGGAGATATTCTGTAATACAATTTCTCCATTCGCTTGCTCTTTTGTAGTTGTTCATCTCGTCGTGGAAGTCACAAGGTGGAAAAAGGATGAGATAGATTATGTTTGCACAGTCTTCTCCTATTTGTGTAAGAAGGATTGTTAAGTCTGCATCCTTCTTTGGAGAAGTGACTTGGCATTCTCCTTTTACCTCATCCAATGATTTAATCTTGCATCCTTTCAATTTCCTGTAATTTCTTCTTTGTAAGTCCACCAGTCCGAATTTTACCTTTTGGTAGACATACGTACTCAATTCTCCTTTCGCTCCATCATAGTCTATGTGTGCCAGTAAAAACTTCTCCTGGGCTTCACTCATCAACTCGTCCAAATCTCCGCCATACCTTTTGTAATGATCCAATACTATTTTGAAGATCATTTTTTCCATGTCAAGGAATGCTTCTGAAAGAATGTCTCTTTGCAGAGATGTGTATGGCATCTTTTGTTCCTCTCGCCTCATTGCAATATCCTTTTTGCAAAATCATTGATTCATGGAGGAAATCAACGATGAAGAGTCACGCCTTAAATTGAGATGTGGACGTCAAGTACCTCCATGATTTTTTCAAGGTTGCTTGATTTCATATCGGAATCTCCTTTCAGCCAATTGTATAGTGTATTGTGGTTGATTCCTGCCTTTTTTGCAACATGGGGAATTGTCATTTTTTTCTGCATGATTGCATGAATGATTGTTTCCTTGAGGTCTGTTTTTTTCATTTCAAAATTCTCCTTGATTCGCTTGTTCTTCGGTTACAGGGTGCATGAGGGCATATCCTACAATGATATATGTCCCTTTTTCTATCGCATCCTTGAGAACATCGTCACACAAACATTCTTCCAGAATTGCCTCTTGCCGCATCGGCTGCAATTCATGCAAGTAAATCGGCGCTGTCTTTTCCATCGAAATTCTCCTTTGCCTCTTCTGGTTCCATTCCATTCCCAAACAACATTACAATCTGGGATGCCAGTCTTTCACACTCCTTTTCAACATACTTCTGTGTTCGTGTTGGCCAGTATGTGGTTAGCAATGTTCCATCCCCTGCATGAGCACAATCGAAACCAAACCACCAATCCTTTGAATTTTGAACAGGATATCCCTTCTCCCCGCTTGCAGCATATGTAAGTCCTCCATGCACACTGAACAATATGTCCAATGGTATACGTTTTTCCAAATCACATGAAGGATCCGAAGCCGCTATCAATATTGATATTGGGCTTCGTTTTCCAATTGGACTATTTTTTATGAAGGACATAACCCGTTCAGATGGATTTTCAATCATGTCACTGTAGTCCATTCCAAATAGTGAGTGAGACGATGGGACTGCGACATAACCGCATCTATGTCCAGAAATCGGCACATATACACAGACTGCCCTTAATCCAACTTTTGTTTTCCAATCTTTTTCTACTTGATTCATGGCTTCTTCCTTTCTAACATCCATTTTGGATAAGACGGTTTTGCCTTTCGTTTCACACTCCCCATCCCTACTCTTGTTTTGTTTACTCTGTGATATTCCTCTCTCCCTATCATTGCGATAAGGATTCTTCTCACTTTTATAGGAGCGTAATGATATTGCTTCGCCAATTCCGTTACGGTCTGCCCAGACTTCCATCGAGTGAGAATTTTTTCCTTTATTTTCGTTTCGTCTTTCATTTTCGTTTCCTTTCTATGAAGTGAGTTTGTCCAATGCAAATGCAACAGCCTCCTCTTTTGTTAGATTCTTTGCCAACCATTCATCCCCTACTTCCACTCGCAAAGTGCTTGGATAATATTCCATATTACTCCAGCCTACTCTGGAGTAGGCTCTTGGGTAAGCTATGTATCGACCTCCTTTGGTTTTATAATGCGACCCTTCTCCTACCAGCCTTGGTTCCGTATCTGATTCTGTCACAACCACTTTGCAATTCGGTCTTGCACACGCAAGTTTCCGTATACGATACCATTTGGAACGTTTCATGTCATCTCCTCACATAATTTCCTCTCGGCATCTCGCTTGTCTCCCGTCCATATAACCAGAGGAGTAGTTTGGAATTATGGAGAAAAGAGAGATCAAAGAATTATGCCCTGTTGCATAGTCCAACCATCCATTTCTGAATCCATTTTCATACCCTTCATCCTTGTTTTTATAAGAGGATGTAAGGAATGCTTCTTTCCATGTTATCATTTGGGATGTCATTGTAAAAACCTCCTTTTTGCACATTCTGAGCTTGATGCTATTACTTCACAGAACCTTTTTATGTCCTCCGCACAGAATTCTCCGCTGATCCCGTTTATTACGTATTGCGGATTATCTTCGTCATCTGGATTGAATACATATGCAAGTGAAAGTGTGTATCCTCGACATGGGGAATATCGTAGTTCAGTCGAAGAAGCGTCTGTAATTGTGTCCACTACGCTCTTCAAATATGCCTTTTGTTTTTCATTATGAATTGTTATTTTCTCCTCTTTTTCCAATAGTTCTTGTTTCTCCATGAGTTTTGGCAGTTCCGATCCTATGACTTTGCGTATTTCATTTACAGCCATTTCACATGAATGAGAAATTATACTGGCATATTTATTGACGAATATCTCATATGGCACACGTTCCCATGGCATTTTGCATGTTACAGGGATGTCTGTGTTTACCTCTTTGTAAGTGATGTGAATACGGACTGTTTTTGGTATATCGGCAAATTTGTCGAGGAGTAATCTTTTGGTATATTCCTCTTTTGTGTCCACTTTGTCACTCCAAAGGATTTCACATTCTCCATGAAACCACTTCATTTCATGCAGTCTTTTGACAAGACGGACGCATGGTAAATGATCCCAATCTGGTGAAACCCTATTGTAGTGGTTGTATATAGATCGCTTCATGTTTTTCTCCTTTTGCATTGCATCAATCGAACGATCAATAGGCTCGGCCCACAACCTCCTTGTTGTGGGCTCCGCTGTTGACCGTTCATCGTTATCCGGCATCGAATTCGCTCGCAATCTGCTTTCCACAGGCCGGACAAAATACACAGATGTTCGTGGCAGCCACTTGTTCGATATAAGTGGCGTCAAACCCGATGTGAAATCCACATTCACACTCGTACACTTCTAATTGGACTTCGTTTGTTTCGATGTCCGATAGACGTTTGGTACTCATTGTGTCCTCTCTTTCTTTTATTATCCTTCCTTCAATCTGGAAGCAACAGCACTTGGAGAAGAGGTTATGGCGGAAATGATATTTTTGATTTCCTCTGCGTCAAATACTCCTTCGACAGAGAAACATCCTCCATAAATTGCCTCATCTTCGTTTTCGTTAAGAACAAAACGAACGGAATAATCTCTGGAAATTGGATATTGGACTTGGTTTGTGAGGCGGCCATTCCTCAAGTCCGCCCCATTTAGCATTTCTGACAACCTGTTCACTTTTTTGTCAAACCGTTTTCTCCTTCGCTCCATCTCATTCTCATGCTCGACCTCCTCATCTATTTTTGGCAGGGCGTTTGTGATTTCCGTTTCGATTACTCTTATCGCACCTTTATATGTTTGGATCCTTTTAGGTTTATATGAATCCAAGCACGTTATTTCAAAAAACTGTTGCAAGATTGTCCCTTTTCTGCTTCTTCTTCCCGCCCATGCGATATTCACCTTAATTTCCTTTTTGCGATAAGAAACCGAAAGCTGCAAACTCGGAACATAAGGCACGTGCATTGGATGTGTTCGTGAATCTACTTCCCAATCCGCTTTTGTTTGTCCAATTTTAATGGTTCCGCGTCCTTGAAACCAATCAAGCTCTTCTAACATTTCTCCCAGAGCGACAGTCGGTAGTTCTTCCCATTTCATTCCCAGCTTGATTTCCGGCTTTCTCATGGCAACTCTCCTTTATTGTAAATTACTATAAACGGTCAACATTTGCTTTGAAGACTGGAATGGTTACACTGGAATGTAGACTTCTCCATTGTCAAGATGACATTCATACGATTGAATGTCATCTTGACAATTCTTCCATTCTAATTTGATGTTCCCAAAGGTCTTGATGACGGCATTGATAAAAATCAAGTCGCCTTCGGCATAGAGCTTGTCGCCTTCGGCACGGAGCTCTCTGCCTTCAGCATAGAGCTTGCTGCCTTCAGCATAGAGCTTGTTGCCTTCGGCATAGAGCTTGTTGCCTTCGGCACAGAGCTTGTTGCCTTCAGCATAGAGCTTGTTGCCTTCAGCATAGAGCTTGTCGCTTTCGGCACGGAGCTTGTCGCCTTCCGCATAGAGCTTACATCTTTCCTTCCATTCTTTTTGTAACGTGTTCATTATATTCTCCTTTATTATAAGTTAGTCAAACGGTCAACGGGCTCGGCCTCTCTTGCGAGAGGCTCCGCCGGAGATCGTCAAACGAAATTACTCGTTCTCTTCCTCGCTTGTCTCCTCTTCCTCTTTCGCCTCCAGCATCGCCAACTGTGCAGCGAGCTTGGACTTTCTGGCGAGCAGCCGCTCCTTCTTCTTTGCCAATCGCGCCTTTCTCTGATCTCCATTTTGGATGAGAACAGCGGTGTTGTGAATGTGTTTGATGGTTCGCGTGAGTCGCTTGGCGATGGCAGGATGATCTTGGAGATTTTCCAAGATATCCTCCACAGCCTTCGCAATCGCTTCCACCTTCTTTGCATCCTTGTGTGTGATCTCCACAGCCTTCTTCTCTTTTGGCGTCTTGGCGACTTTCGGCTCCTCGGCTTCCTTGACTTCCACTTTCTTCTCCTTCTTTGGTGTCGTTTCCAGTTCCTTCTTTTCCTTCTTGCCCTTCTTGTCCTTCTTCATTCCTTGTTCTCCTTACAATAAGGTTGTATAAAATCTTGACCTGGAACGGTCAACGGGATAGAGCCGTCGGTAGACGGCTCACATCCGAGGATCGTTTCTACTTCTCCACTTTCTTTGTGAATTTGATGGTCGTTCCAAACGGTGCCTTTTGGTCGTTTGGTGTGATCCACATCACTGGATATTCTGGCGGCCTTGATGGAAACGTTCCATAGAGGTCCGTCAGAAAGATGAGACAGGCCGGCATATATCCCATCTTTTCGATGTAATCGAAGACAGGGACGAATGACGTGCCTCCTCCACCAATCGGTTTCAGCTTGATTGGCAGATCCTCTGTCTCATATACCTCCTCTCCATGCACTGCTGCATCGCAATAAATCACACGGACAGTAGTTTTGTAAGAGGAGAGGACACCACTTGCTTCTCTTGCAAATTCGTCCTGAACTCCCATTGTACTTCCAGATGTATCATTTGCAATGACCATTTCTGGAAGCACTTCAGAGAGGAGACTTGGAAGAATGATCCCTTCCGATATGTACCTTCGATTCGGTCTTGTCCAGTTGTAATCATTCTTCGCACAGCGTTCCACAAAATCACGCAGAAGCACGTGCCAAGGGAGTGGCGGATCGATCAGCTCCTTGATTTGGAGTCTGATTTCATTTGGCAAATCGCCCTTGTTCTTGCACATTTGTGCCGCTTGGGCTGTCGCACCTTTCCATTCCTCTGCAAGTTGCTGTCTCTCTTCTTTGGAGAGGTTCGGGTTTTGATGGACACCACCGCACTTACCTGGATCTTGGGAATTCGGATCGTTTTGAGGACTGCTCGCTTGCTGTTTGCCATTTCCTTGTTGTCCTTCCTTCCCTTGGCCTCCTCCTCCTTGTTGCTTTTGCTGCCGCAGTCGATGGTAAATTTCTTCCGTCGCCATCCCATGGAAATTGGTATCGAACAGACCGCCTTGAGGCAATGAAAATCCTGCGTTTCTGAGATTTTCATTGATGGTGTAGTCCGCTGCCATGTTCCATAGCATTCCATCCTTTCCTTCTCCTCTTCTCACATGATCCAATGCACAGTGCATCACTTCATGTGCCAGCAAACCGATTGTTTCTTGCATGGAAAGAGAGTCGATGAAAGAAGGATTGTAGCAAAGGGAATGACCATCTGTGCTGGCAGTTTGGAAGGATTCATTCTCTTCCAAAACCAACCGCATTGCAAGAGAACCAAAGAAATACTGATCCAGTATCAATCTGGTCCTCGCTTTCGTAATTTTTTCCTTTGCGTTCATGTTTTACCTCCAATCTACACAAAAATCTCCTGATGCCGATGACACCATTCGATAAATGTACGAGTTTTGGTAATGCTGTCATCCTTCCTCACAGCATCCTTTGCCAACAGAGTCATAAACTCAATTGGCAACCGTTCCGCGTACTTGAACACTCTTCCAACATTGTCTTTCGTCGTTGCCCCCACCAATGCAGCAACAACGGCATATTGGGCAGAGGGATCTGTCGGCACGATTGCATCTTCTGGATTGAGAAGGATAGATTGGATGTTTGGAAGCTGATTGAAAACCTTGATGAATCCAATCATTTCCACTGCACATCCCTGTCCAACAGCACCCCCCAGCACTTCCATTCCCATCAAGCCCATTTTAATGAGCCTGCCTGCGTTTGCAATCGTCCTTGGTGATGGGTGATTGATAATATCCGAAGTCACCTCTTCGGTCGCCAGCATCGCCGGTCGGAAATTGATGAAACCGATCAACTCGTTTGGCATGTCATGCTGCAATGCCCACTCGATCCAGTCGTCCTTGTCAGGCACCATTTCCAGAATTGTTGTGAATCGACTCTTGACAGGTTCCAGAATTCCTGTCACTCCTGCCCGGTCCTGCCTTCGATTTGTCGCAGCCATAAAAACCACTTTATCGCTGACGACATGTCCATTCACACGTCTTGCCAAAATCAACTGCATCAGTGCCGCTTGCACTACGGCAGGAGCTTGGCCAACATCATCCATGAATGCGATTGTGGGTTCGTCGGCTTCGAGCAGGGCTCGAAGATCGCCGAACGGGAGAAATTCCGCAGTTTTCTCTCCATTCTTCATTGTCACTACAGCCGGTTGTCCCTTGAAATCCGTGGGGTCGCTGACAACTGGATGGAAAACGATGAGTTTGTGTTTGGTTTTCTTAGCGATTTGATGCACAACATCCGTTTTCCCAACTCCTGGAGCACCCTTGATAAGAACAGGCTCCCTGTGCTCCACACACGTCTCCAACACCTTTCCCAATTCTTTCGGTCCCATAATTCTTCTCCTTTGAACAAAAACGGTCAACATTTGTTTTGAAGACTGAAATGGTTACACCGGAATGTAGACTTCTCCATTGTCAAGATGACATTCATGTGAATGTTTACCATTATTCCAATTCGTCCATTCTAATTTGATGTTCCCAAAGGTCTTGATGACGGCATTGATAAAAATCAAGTCGCCTTCAGCCCGGAGCTTGTTGCCTTCAGCATAGAGCTTGTCGCCTTCGGCACGGAGCTTGTTGCCTTCAGCATAGAGCTTGTCGCCTTCCGCCCAGAGCTTGTCGCCTTCGGCACGGAGCTTGTCGCCTTCAGCATAGAGCTTGTCGCCTTCCGCCCAGAGCTTGTCGCCTTCAGCATAGAGCTTGTCGCCTTCCGCCCAGAGCTTGTCGCCTTCGGCACGGAGCTTGTCGCCTTCAGCATAGAGCTTACATCTTTCCTCCCATTCCTTCTGGCACGACAATGTTTTTTCGACTTCATTTCCAACTTCCATCGTAGTTGTCTCCAAATAGGGGTCAATAAAACGGTCAACGGGATAGAGCCGTCGTTAGACGGCTCACATCCGAAGATCGTTCTTCTTTATAGGGAGGTGCCTTTAACAGTACGAATTGTGTACTTCTTGATTACTCTTGTCGCAGCTTTCCCTATTCCATCTCGATAGTCCCTTATCCTGATACCATGAAGCCTGTTTCGATAGTAAACCTGACCTATCGAAAGCCCTGTTAGTTTTCCGATTTTTTTGGCATGAAAGCCACACTTGGAGTAGATCACCGCCAGATTGTTTTGCGGTAGTTCCCAATCGATTCGCCATTTTGTTGTAAGGCCAAATGGCACATCTGTTCTGATTTTTAGTTTCATTGGACCGGCCTCATCGTAAATGACGTACCAAACGGCAAAACAACCTCATATCCAGGAACACATGGAATTGAGATTTCTCCAGATTCACCCACACCAATGTTGTCTCTGGATATCTTTGGAGACGGTTTGGCATTTTTCAAATATCGAGAAATCGTGCTTTGAGCAATGCCGAGGTTCTTGCTAATTTCATTCAGAGTTTTTCCTCCTTCTCTCATCATCCGTGCCTGTTCCTGTACTTTTTCTCGTTTTTCCGGGCTCATTGTGGCTCTCCTTTTACTCTTTCAATCCACCCATGTTAAAAACAGAAATAGCATTGACGGCAATGCTAACGTGAAAACGATGTTGGAGGTCGTTTTATATCGGCCAGACATAGTGAATTTCTGGTCTTTCGGTCCAACCGAACTGGGAATACCATTCTGGATTTTTCATCAGCAAAGCTGCCCGATGAGAAGAATGGAACTTTTCATTCCCAAGCCATTCTGGTTTGTTTTCCAAATCTCTTGAAAATACGCGGATCTTTTCATAACAGGAGTCGTCAAAACCACGATTTCTCCATTCATCACAGATACATAAACCGTAACACGCCAGCCAACTCTCACTTTTTCTCCACATCTTTACAGCAGGATGATTTTGCCATCCATAGTTTGGGTTGTGAAGAGCCTTGAGAATTTGCAAGCATTCCACTCTTTGCTTTCCAAGTCTTTTGTTGTCCAAAATCTTTGCAGAATCAGCAAAGTTTGGGCATGGTAGAAATGTTTGCATTTGTAGCCCTTTCCTTTGTAAGCTGATTTTGACGATAAACAGGCTCGGGCGGTGTTGTGGAAACCACCGCCTCCGCTGTTGACCGTCATTTGTAGTTACAGAGCATACTGCTCCAGTTTCTTTTTGATGTCTTCCGCTTTCTTTGCTGCTTCCTTCCTTGCCGCCTTGTCGGTTCGCAGCGTATCCGGTATCAACCGACACAGCTTGTCAATCATTTCCTTTCGCACCTGCTCCATCTCCTCATTTTCTGTGAGATTCAAATGAGGAAGGTCGATGCAAAGCTGGATCAGATTGCCTACCAGCGAATCCTTGAACTTCTTGTCTGGATCGGACAGAGTTGTTTCCATCTTCTCCACGACATCCTTCATTTTCTTCCACACGCTTCCCATCGCCCTGTTCGTCATTTCCTGCACTGCACTTTCGGTTTCCTTGCGAATCTCGGCAATTTCGTCCTCTGCCAGATCCACTCGAAAGTCCTTTGCATCGGGGATTGGGAAAATCATCATCTTCGCACCGAACTTGGAGCGAAGGTCTGAAACAGATGGCATTGGCTTGCTGTCGAGCATCTGTTTCAGGCGTCGCGGCATGTCTGCAACGATGGTTGGATATCGGGTGAGGAAGCGTTCTACAGCGTCCTCGTATGTCTGCAACGCCTTCCTCATGTTTGCACTGTACTCCATAAATGACACACTCGGTACAATGCGAATTCCTTCATCCATCCAAGGTAGTGTTTGATTCTTCCATGCAGCACGCAGACGATTGGCTGCGGATTGCAGGTCTGCGAGATCCTTCCTTGGGACATAATACGTCCACCAACTTCCAGCATCTGCGTCTGCCTGGAACTCATTGCAGACTTGCTGGGAAACCTTTTTGTTCTTCCTGCTCCCGGTCCACATGCTGACTCGCAGATGGACCAACATTGCCTTTTCGCTCAGTGATGCTGCCATCTTTCTGCCCTTTCCAAAACGGTCAATAAAACGGTCAACGAGAATGAGCCGTCTTTTGACGGCTCAGATTCGCAGATCGTTTGAAGACTGGAATGGTTACACCGGAATGTAGACTTCTCCATTGCCAAGATGACATTCATATGAATGTTTGTCATCATGCCAATTTTTCCATTCCAATTTGATGTTACCAAATGTCTTGATAACGGCATTGATAAAAATCAAGCCACCTTCGGCACAGAGCTTGTTGCCTTCAGCATAGAGCTTGTTGCCTTCAGCATAGAGCTTGTTGCCTTCAGCATAGAGCTTGTCGCTTTCGGCATAGAGCTTGTCGCCTTCAGCATAGAGCTTACATCTTTCTTTCCATTCCTTCTGGCACGACAATGTCTTTTCGACTTTGACATTCTTTCGCACATACAAAACGCCATTGATTTCGACTTCATTTCCAACTTCCATCGTAGTTGTCTCCAAATAGGGGTCAATAAAACGGTCAACAACAAACTACCGTCCTATAATAGCGACGGTAGTAAATTGGAGGTCGTTTTACTTCTTCCTCTTTCGTTTCCTCTTCTGTACGATTTTTATTTGCTTTTCTATGCTGTATTTTTGCATTCGTAAACGGCATACTTCACAACATGGATCTCCATTGGGAAATGTGCAATCTGGATCTGATGGAAGTTCACAGATTACACATGGCTTGAACAGGGGAATGATTGGCATTACACAACTCCTTTTCGTGCCTTCCTCTCTTATTGTTCACTCGCTTGTCGTATGCCCATCCAAACTCGCTTGTCGCCTACCCAAGCCTCAATAGAATTACAATCCAAATGACCGCAACAAATATCCAAATTTCTCTGTCCATGCTATTCCTTTCCTAAATATGTAGTAAGAATGGTATACAGGCTCGGGCGGTGTTGTGGAAACCACCGCCTCCGCTGAATATCATTCGATGCTGGAGATTATGCGGTTTGCAGTTTTCTCTCCTCCTCTTCCGTCGCTTTCTCCAGCCTTTCGAGCTTTTCCAGCTGCTCCTTCAGCTTGCTCTTGGTCTGTTTGTTTCGGGTTGATGCGGAACGCGAACGCGATTTCCCTTCCGTCATCTCCTGAATTTCAATCGACAACCGAAAAAGCCGATTGACGATCTTCTTCAGTTTCTCTTCGATCTTCGGATCGACATTCATTTCCCCATCGAAGGTTTTCTTTGCGATAGCGGAAACCTTCCGCACCGCCTTTGCCACCGGGTTTGTGATCGGTGTCTGTGCCCACTTCTGATGGGACGGCTTGAACATGGAATAATCAACGATGGGTTCCACTTCTGTTTGTGTCTTTGTTTCTGCCATGATTGTTCTCCTTTGGTTCATGTTGCTATTGGACTTGGTTTAACGACGGACTTTTTCTCTCCCTTTGCATTCCAATGCTACTGCTTCTCCACTTATCCATGTTTCGTTCGCCTTTGGTTGCAGATTCACGTCCATTTCCATTCTGCAATCCAAACACTTGCTGCGATAGAGAAAGGGGAAACGGACTTTCTCAAATAAAGTCATGTTGTGTCCTCTTTCTCTTGCACACGAAAACGCTTCCGTCTGCAATCTTTGCCTCTTTGATCCGTTTACTTGCACAAAATGTGGATCGCTCATAGTTGCTCCTTTCGCCATACTTGTTCTATTTCCTTCCCAGACAAAGAGATGAATTCATCAAACGTCCATCTTTTTGTTACTGCAAATTGCTGTTCATTGGAAATTGAAAGAGAAGCTCGGAAAATGGTTTGGTTTGAAACAGTGACCAACAGGATTCTGTCTCTGCCATCCTGTGGGTTTGTAGAAATACCAAATCCAAGTTCTGAGCCGCGTTCGTATGAGGGGATCATGGATTCAAATATGATCCGTGTGAGGTAACTTCCATTCTCCCATCTCTGTCTTTTTCGTAGGACGTTTTGCAGCATGAAAGGAAGGTCTGTTCCATGCCAATGCGTATACAACCATACGCCTTTGCTACTATCCTCCTCTCTGACTACGATATTTGCCCTGTCTCCCATGTCATTTCTCCTTTCTCTTGTTCTGATTTGCCGGCAAGTCTTCAATTTCTCCTGTGAAGACTGGAATGGTTACACCGGAATGTAGACTTCTCCATTGCCAAGATGACATTCATGTGAATGTTTACCATTATTCCAATTCGTCCATTCTAATTTGATGTTCCCAAAGGTCTTGATGACGGCATTGATAAAAATCAAGCCGCCTTCGGCACAGAGCTTGTTGCCTTCGGCACAGAGCTTGTCGCCTTCAGCATAGAGCTTGTCGCCTTCGGCACGGAGCTCTCTGCCTTCAGCATAGAGCTTGCTGCCTTCAGCATAGAGCTTGTTGCCTTCGGCATAGAGCTTGCCGCTTTCGGCATAGAGCTTGTTGCCTTCAGCATAGAGCTTGTTGCCTTCAGCATAGAGCTTGTTGCCTTCGGCACAGAGCTTGTCGCTTTCGGCACGGAGCTTGTCGCCTTCGGCATGGAGCTCTCTGCCTTCAGCATGGAGCTTGTTGCCTTCGGCATAGAGCTTGTCGCCTTCGGCATAGAGCTTGTTGCCTTCAGCATAGAGCTTGTCGCTTTCGGCACGGAGCTTGTTGCCTTCGGCATAGAGC
>Ga0209723_1004811_pt1 | contig 14604 bp, 17 predicted proteins | sample BiotimSIPDNA_2_FD_185750 | JGI IMG/M metagenome (GOLD analysis project Ga0209723, IMG submission 185750) | Anaerobic biogas reactor microbial communites from Washington, USA - Biogas_R2 time_0 SIP DNA (SPAdes) (version 2) | ecosystem: Engineered > Bioreactor > Anaerobic > Unclassified | place... | reverse complement strand
TCAAGCTCGGAGGTTACGCTTGGCACGCACACAAAAGATTTGAACTGCTAATCAAAGGCTGGAGCTTTAACAAAACAGTTGAGTGGCTGGATTCGATAGGAATTAGGTTTGCAAGACCCACGATCAGGACTTTTATGAATGTGTATGCCACTTATATGGGACATGATGTCCCAGTGATTCTTAATTCTTTAATTGGCTCTTACAAGCAAGTTAATGAAGAGGCTCAACGGCTCATTGATATGCCCGATAACAGAATCCACGTTATTCGCAACATCTTTCAAGCCCTCCCCTCAGACGACTCAACAAACCTGGAGTGGTTCACTCACCCAGGGTTGATACCATTCTTGATACCGCTTTTGATACCAGATAATTGATACTCTCACCCGTTGAGGCTTTCAGGGCCTCTAGTTCTCTCCAGAGTTCCTCTGGTATGCGAATTGTCAAAGCGTGGGGCTCACCCTTGAAAACGCGCTCGATTGGAGGCTTTATGAAGGCCTCGAGGCGATCTACTCTTTCTTGAAGTTCCCGGACCATCTGAAGAATGGTATCATTTCTGGTATCATTCCCTGAAAATTCGGGAACTTTGATACCACTTTCTGGTATCACGTCCGGTACGGTTGATACCATCCCATCGAATACGGCTTCGAGTTCCTCCCGGTGATTCCTCAGATCTTTCTCCGTGATTCTCTCCCCTGGCAAAAAGCCGACCGACGTTTCAAGGTGCTTCAGAATCTTAGATATAGCCTTCACTCCGTACAACCTCACAGCCTCGAACACATGGGGATCTCTGTACTTCTGGTACGATTCCTCAGACATTCTAACCTCTCCCCTTCCTTGATACCAATTTTGATACCACTCTCCAGGAACTATGATACCACTCGAGAAAAAAGGCCTCGTATAATGGCCGGAGAGGCCTCCGAAAATTGCCGGGACGTGTAATTCTACCCCTGGACGCAGAAAATGCAACACGGGGCAATATACGAGGCCTCTCCCTGAAGGCTTGAGTTCTCCGGTGTGTACTTCCTGGGAGAAGAGAGCCGCATAATATGGCTCATTATACGCATTATTGGCGATTATATTGAGATAAACGGCTTATAGAGAGGCTTTGAGTGGTTTATAACTGTAAACACAGTACAAAAAACCGACTTTTGTAAGTGGCTTATAATGCGGTACACAAAGATAATGATTCATAATATCTATTATGAATCATATTTGTGGGTATGAATCACTTCATATTTCTTCGAGGTCGTATCTGTTTTGTTTTGTTGGTTTGTTGTGGTAAAGTATCAATGTAAGGTGGTGATGAGATTGATCGAGATAAAGGGGAGAACCTTTCTAACGGTCCGGGAAACGGCCGAAATGATAGGTCTGAAAGAGCCGACGGTGAGAAAGTGGGTTAGAGAGGGACGGCTCAAGGCCGTTAAGTTGGGCCGGGCCTGGGTAATTGACTTTGAAAAATTCCTTTTAGAGCAATTCGGGGATTTTACAGAATGAGCGGCAACTACCAGAAGAAGGGAGGTGTAGAGAGTGGAAAGCAGAATCATTGACGACCTGGGAGATGTAACCCTGATGGAGAGTTTACCCCTGGAGGTCCCGGCAGGGATCGCAACGAATCACGAAGCAGTTTATCTCGAAAGCAACGGACTCACCCGGTTTATAGGCATGAGGCCTAAACTTTCAGAAGAAGAGATCGAGGCCCTGAAGGCGAAACCGGACCAGTTCGATTCATGCAAAAAAGAGGGAGACGCTACTATCTGTTATCTGAAAGGTCGAAAGGTGTTCGGGATATTCCCGATCGAGCATAGGAGAGATTTGGAATCATGGGGCGTAGTGGTAAAATAAAGACGAGAGATAACCTTTGGTCGGGGACTCTCTCGTCTTTAGCTGATTGGGCCGTTTGTCAACGTATTAGATCGACATATTGATATTACTCTAGTAATAGTATAACACCCAAAACAGCCCGATTGTCAATTGAAGTTAAGTCCACTACAAGAAACTATATGCCCGGCCGGGGATCTCTCACAAAAGAGAAACTCCGGCCGTTTTTGTTAAACGACAAAGCCCACTATGAGCAAGAGGAGAAAAAAATGACGACAAGAAATCTCTACGAAGTGGCGTACTATCGCACCAAAGGAATTGAACCCGTCAAACGAGAGATTCGGGACCGGACAGTGTATTTCCATTTTTCGGACACGGACGAATTGAAGAAAGCCCGAACCGCCTTCCTGGAGCTTGACCCGGTATTTTTTGAAGTGGCTAAAATGAGATCTAAACTCATTGATGAACTGAAGGATCTTCGAGGTGGTCGGTATGAGTAAGAAGCCGCTTCAAATCTCACCCGAATATGGAACTTCCACCCTGGAGAGACATTTACTATGGGCGTTGTTGTACGACGCACAATTCAGGGAGCTATTCCCGGACGTGTACCGTTCCGACTTTCAGAGAAAAGAACTATACGACTTCCTAGCGGACCATTATCGAAAGGGAACTGATGAAACGGAGCTCATAAAAGACTTTCGGCAACACTTTCCAACCGTGGTCGAAACCATCGACAAAGAACATCACGAAAGCCTTCCCAGTTACTACGCCTTACTCGAAGATGTCCGGAGAGAGAGTGAAGAACTTCTCCGGGAAAGGCTGGCGAGTCTCCGGAACCCTGAAGATGCTTTCCGGGAACTCGAAAGATTCAAGGCGGACCAACACGATATCAGGAAGGCGAAAGTCAAGTATTTATCGGCAACTGAATTGATGGAGAAGGAATTTGAGCCGATAAGGTGGACCGTTCCCGGCTTGATACCTGAAGGCCTCATACTATTAGCCGGAAAGCCGAAAGTCGGCAAGTCGTGGCTAGCGTTGCATTTGTGCCATGCCGTGGCTTTCGAGACTGGAGGCTACGCATTAGGGCAAATAGAGGTAGAACCGGGGAAAGCGGTTTACTACGGCCTCGAAGATTCAGAGAGACGGCTTCAGGAACGATTAAAGGGCATTTCGTGTGGCCTTCCTATTCCCGGGAATCTCTTCATTTCCAACAAGTTGGATAGACTGGACACCGGAGGCCTCGAAGAGATAGAGGCCTTCCTTGAAGATAACCCCGAAACCCGGCTTGTGGTGATTGATACCCTTGCACGTGTGAAACCTAGAACCCGGAGAAATACTGACGCTTACGAGACTGACACGGAGATAATGGGAAACCTCCAGAATATAGCGATGCGACACGGCGTTACGGTGTTGGTGGTCCATCATATGCGAAAGAACGTGAAAGATGCCGATGACGTGTTCGATGGAGTGTTAGGAAGCACAGGCCTCACAGGGACGGCCGACGGCACAATATTGGTACAACGTGGAAGGCAATCGAAAGAAGTCGTGATGCACATTACCGGGCGAGACGTTGAAGAGCAACAATTATCGGTAAAATTCGACCTTTCGGACCGTGTGCCGTTTAACCTCATGGGAACGACTGAAGAGGTCCATATGAGCGACACACGGAAAGAAATACTCGAATACTTAGAAGAGAATGGACTAACCGGGCCTAAAGAGCTGTCAAAGGCTCTAGGAAAGAATTACAACACTACAAAGAATATGTTGTTAGCGATGCTAAAAGAAGGATTGATAAGTAATGAGAAAGGAAAGTATAAAAATAGATAGTCTGTATAGTCTGTATAGTCTCCATAGTCTGTATAGTCTGTGTAGTCTTTACGGCCTTTAGACCATCAGAGACTATGGGCAGACTATGGAGAGACTATCTTGATAGTCTGAGGAAACCCTTTACAGTAGTGGATTCTAGCAATCGAGACTATGGAGACTATGAAGACTATGGAGTTTATTAAAATGAACAAAAAAGGGCAAATAAGGTAAAAAGTGGGCAAAGATGGAGACTATGGGCAGACTATGGAGAGACTATGAGAATCGAAGGGAATAAATGATATTTGAGGGGAATATACAGCAGTTGAAATTCTATCTCAAGCATTTGAAGCGAGACAGAGGCATTACAGCGAGGCGAATCGAAGAAATAAGGCCCGGGCAATACAGAATTGAAACAGGAGCGGACACTATGAAGGAAATACAGAAGAACACCCTGGAGAAGATACGGATAGAGAAGAGGGAATATAAAGGCCGTGAGTTCGTGGATATCCGAACTTACTACCTTGACGGCAACGAGTGGAAGCCCACCCAGAAGGGCGTAACCTTCAAGCCGGACCGCTTGAAGGAAGTGGTGAGGGCTTTGAAATCACTGGAAGAGTAGTAACTATTTCATTGTATGGTGGTGATGGATATGAGCGTCAAAGGCAACGAAAGAGCGTTAAAAACGCTCGAAGAAGAGATCAAAAAGTCGAGGGGCAAGATCTATCAGCTTGAACGTGCCGACGTTACCGATATCGACTCGTTCAAAGCTTTAAGCCTGGAGAGGCAGTATCTCGAGAACCTGGAACTAAAGAAAAAGGCGGTCGAGAAGGAACTTGAGAGGCAGAGAGAAGAAGCAAAGAGTCTGGCGGCAAAGTTCGAGACGCTGGCAGCTTCTCTAACAGAGAAGTTCGAGACAGTGGCACAGCCTTTCATTGAAAGGCTTACGGACTACCTCGAGGGAGATCTCCGAGAAGAATTTATCGAGATATATTCACAGCTTGAAGAACTTCACTCGGAGGCCGAACGGATTCACAACAGAAGAGAGACAGTGAAAGGCGGTTCCGGCTTTGGAATCCCTATTCCCGGCCCGAATCAGTTTACTTTCAATGTCAGGGTAGCTAAACTATTAGATACCTGGGAGTACAAAACACGCAACGAAATGATAAAACGGGCAAAAGAAGCTCGGGAGGTGAGGAAATGAAGGAAGCGACGGGGATAATCAGAAGGAAGCTCACAGAACTGAAAGAGGAACTCGTGAAAAATTACGGCGGCTTCAAGGGATCGGAACTTGAGGAAACGATCGGAAAGCTGTTAATCGACACCACCGATACGCTCAAGGAACTACCCGTTGAAGAAGTCGAAACACCCGTAACTGAAGAACCGAAAGAACCACAGTCGAGTATAGGCTCTCGCCTGGGAGCTGAAAACAGAAGGCTCCAGGAAGAAACCGCCAAAGGCGACAAGTATTATTTCGGCGGTTAGTTGCTCGTTGTCTCTCCCCTGACGTGCCGGGAATCCCGTTTCCTGGCACGCATTATTGGAGGTGATGAAATGAAAAAAATAGACAGACTAGAGGCACGACTCAACGAGAAAGTGAAGGACCCCGGCCGGGATATAGACTTCTCTTATCTCACAGATGAAGAGCTGGAGCGTGAATCGTTCAAGCTGGAAAAGCTCAATTACGAATATGAACGGTCCGAACACCCGGAGTGGTCCGACGATGAAATTTTCCAGAAGATGGAAGATGACCTCATAGAAATCATGGAGGAGTGGGGAAAGACCCCGGAAGAAACGGCCGAAATGAGGGCGTTGATGAAGTCGCAGCGTCCGGCTTTGAAGGCCTTCATAGAGTCTCAGAGGCGATGATTATGAGGAAACTCGACAAGTTGGCGAAAGACATCGAGATGAAGTCTCGGAGGAAGTTCCCCCTCTCTTTCGATCATCTCTCGGACGAAGAACTCGAAAAGCTACGCAACGAATACAAGACGGACCCCAGACCTCGTTATGAAAGGGTCCTCTTCGATCATCCAGACTGGACCGACGAAGAGATCTACCAGAAAATGGACGATGACCTGATCGAGGTTTACGAAGAGTGGGACCCTACCGAGAAGGAGATCCGAGAAATGCGCCAATACCTAAAGGGCAAATGGCCCGATAGACCTAAGAAAAGCGAATACACCGAGAAGATGGGGATTACCCAGGAGTGATAGACAATGCCTCGAAAAATGACGATTGACAACCTTATGAGCCGTTTGCAAAGTGAGATTACCCGGATCTCGAAGATGAATCCTGAAGAGATCGACCCGGGTTTATTCAAGTTACATCTCGATAAGGCCCGAACTCTTGCATACCTTTCACAAGTGGCCTCGTCAATCATTGAAAAGCACGAATACGAGAAACGCCTGGAAGATCTCGAGAGGAAGCTTGAGGCACTGTAAGTGGTCGAAAAGGGACGAATAAAGATCGAAAATACGCTTACAAACAGCCTTCATAGCTGATTATGGGTGTAACCCCCCCCCACCCTTTCATTAGGAATCCTTTACATACCCTTACATACCCTTACAGTGGGAACGAGACGCACCCTAAAAAAAGAGGCCTCAAGGTACTAACACCCATGTTATGGGTAATCGGCCTGGGTATCATTACATACCCTTACATACCGTTACAGTCCTGGAGACTGGTATCATTCCCCCAGCGTTGATACCATTCTTGATATCGCCTTTGATACCAGAGAATTGATACTCTCTCCCGTGGAGGCCTTCAAGGCCTCGAGTTCTTTCCAGAGTTCCTCTGGTACACGAATAGTCAAAGCGTGAGGCTCACCCTTGAAAACCCTCTCTATCGGGGATTTTATGAAGGCCTCGAGGCGTTCCACTCTTTCTTGAAGATCCCGGACCATCTGGAGAATGGTATCACTTCTGGTATCATTCCCCGGACCTTCAGGAACTTTGATACCACTTTCTGGTATCACGTCCGGTCCGGGTGATACCACTCCGTCAAATACGGCCTCGAGTTCCTCCCGGTGATTCCTCAAGTCTTTCTCCGTTATTCTCTCCCCTGGCAAAAAGACAATCGACGTTTCAAGATGCTTCAGGATCTTAGATATAGCCTTCACTCCGTACAACCTCACAGCCTCGAACACGTGGGGATCTTTGTACTTCTGGTAAGATTCCTCAGACATTCTAACCTCTCCCCTTCCTTGATACCATTTTTGATACCACTCTCCGGGAACTATGATACCACTCGAGAAAAGAGGCCTCGTATAATGGCCGGAGAGGCCTCCGAAAATTGCCGGACGTGTAATTAGACCCCCGGACACAGAAAATGCAACACCGGGGCAATATATGCGGCCTCTTCCTGAAGGCTTTCAAAGCCGGGTGTGTTCTTCCTGGAAGAAGAGAGGCACATAATTATGGCTCATTATGTATTATTGATGATTATATTGGCTATAAGCGTCTCACAGAGAGACTTTAAGCGATTTTAACCTATGAACACGGCATAAAAAATCGCCTTTTGTGAACGGCTAACAAGGCGGCATACAGAAATAATGATACATAATTGTTATTATGACTCATAATTTGTGGGTATGAATCACTTCATATTTATTCGAGGTCGTATATGTTTTGTTTTGTTGGTATATAGTGGTAAACTATCAATGTGAGGTGGTGATGAGATTGATCGAGATAAAGGGGAAAACCTTTCTGACGGTCCGGGAAACAGCCGAAATGCTAGGTCTGAAAGAGCCGACGGTGAGAAAGTGGGTTAGAGAAGGACGGCTCAAGGCCGTTAAGTTGGGCCGAGCCTGGGTGATTGACTTCGAGAAATTCCTCATAGAGCAATTCGGAGACATAATGCCGGAGGAGAAAGGAGGTGTGAAGAGTGGAAGGCTTAGACAGAAAGATTGACGACCTGGGAGATGTAACGCTCATGGAGAGTTTACCCCTGGAGGTCCCGGCCGCGATCGCAACGAACTACGAAGCGGTGTATCTCAAAACCGACGGATTCACCCGGTTTATCGGCATGAGGCCGAAACTTTCAGAAGAAGAGATCGAGGCCCTGAAGGCAAAGCCGGATCAGTTCGATTCGTGCCGTCTGGAGGGAGACGCTACCATCTGTTACCTCAAAGGTCGAAAGGTATTCGGGATATTCCCAATCGAGCATAGGAGAGATTTGGAATCGTGGGGCGTAGTGGTAAAATAAAGACGAGAGATAACCTTTGGACGGGGCACTCTCTCGTCTTTGTTGAATTGGACTGTTTGCCAACGTATTAGATCGACAAATTGATATTACTCTAGTAATAGTATAACACCCAAAACAGCCCGATTGCAATTTAAGTTAAGACCACTACAAGTAACTATATGCCCGGCCGGGGATCTCTCACAGAAGAGAAACTCCGGCCGTTTTTGTTAGATGACAGGAGGAGAGGAAAAATGGCATATGTGAACGTGGAAACGTGGCAGCCGAACCCTAAATCGAAGTCGATTTTAGATAGAGCGATGGAACATATAAGAAGCGTGTCCTACAAAGTATCGGCAAGATGGGTATTTTACCGGCTCTTGCAAGATGGAATCTATACGAAGAAGAGCGATTACAAGAACACATTTATTAGTCTGACCTCGAGAGCTAGACACTCCGGTTATTGGAATCCCGACATATTAGCTGATGAAACGAGAGAAGCCGTGATATTTGAACCGGACGGCACAGATAAGCCGGGCGTTGCAATTCAAGAGCAAATAGAGTTAGCAAGAGTGCTGGCAAAAGAAGAGATAGAGGAGCTGAGAGAGTCGCTCGATAACTACCAATATATTCACAGCTACCGGATTGATCCGAACTATTACCACGATTCCACGGTGGTAATGTTTGAAGCTAGGGCGATGGCACAGCAATTCAAGCTATACGCAGAAGGTTTGACATTGTGTCCATTTGGTGGGCAACCCTCTATCCCTTACAAATACGAGATCGCAAAGTACCTGGAGGCACAGCACGAAAAATACGACAAACCGCTTTTAGTGCTGTATTTCGGAGACTATGACGAAGCCGGGCAAACGATATTTAAGACGGCGCAAACCGATATAAGCAAGTGGTGCGGTTATGGCATTAGATGGGAATTTTGCGGCCTGACGTTAGAGCAAGTAAAGAGGTATGAGATACCAGAAAATATCGAACACGAAGGCTATCAATGGGAAGCGTTGACAGATAGACAGGCAGCCGAAATTATCCAAACCTCCATTAGAAAATTCGTTGATGTTGAAGAAGCAAGCAGAAGAGCTTGGAGAGAGAGCCGGAGAGTAAGGGAAACAGTGGAAGCGGTCGTTAACGAAGAACTTAACTCATAACCATAAAAGCCCACTATGAGCAAGAGGAGAGAAAAAGATGACGACAAGAAATCTCTACGAAGTGGCGTACTATCGCACCAAAGGAATTGAACCCGTCAAACGAGAGATTCGGGACCGGACAGTGTATTTCCATTTTTCGGACACGGACGAATTGAAGAAAGCCCGAACCGCCTTCCTGGAGCTTGACCCGGTATTTTTTGAAGTGGCTAAAATGAGATCTAAACTCATTGATGAACTGAAGGATCTTCGAGGTGGTCGGTATGAGTAAGAAGCCGCTTCAAATCTCACCCGAATATGGAACTTCCACCCTGGAGAGACATTTACTATGGGCGTTGTTGTACGACGCACAATTCAGGGAGCTATTCCCGGACGTGTACCGTTCCGACTTTCAGAGAAAAGAACTATACGACTTCCTAGCGGACCATTATCGAAAGGGAACTGATGAAACGGAGCTCATAAAAGACTTTCGGCAACACTTTCCAACCGTGGTCGAAACCATCGACAAAGAACATCACGAAAGCCTTCCCAGTTACTACGCCTTACTCGAAGATGTCCGGAGAGAGAGTGAAGAACTTCTCCGGGAAAGGCTGGCGAGTCTCCGGAACCCTGAAGATGCTTTCCGGGAACTCGAAAGATTCAAGGCGGACCAACACGATATCAGGAAGGCGAAAGTCAAGTATTTATCGGCAACTGAATTGATGGAGAAGGAATTTGAGCCGATAAGGTGGACCGTTCCCGGCTTGATACCTGAAGGCCTCATACTATTAGCCGGAAAGCCGAAAGTCGGCAAGTCGTGGCTAGCGTTGCATTTGTGCCATGCCGTGGCTTTCGAGACTGGAGGCTACGCATTAGGGCAAATAGAGGTAGAACCGGGGAAAGCGGTTTACTACGGCCTCGAAGATTCAGAGAGACGGCTTCAGGAACGATTAAAGGGCATTTCGTGTGGCCTTCCTATTCCCGGGAATCTCTTCATTTCCAACAAGTTGGATAGACTGGACACCGGAGGCCTCGAAGAGATAGAGGCCTTCCTTGAAGATAACCCCGAAACCCGGCTTGTGGTGATTGATACCCTTGCACGTGTGAAACCTAGAACCCGGAGAAATACTGACGCTTACGAGACTGACACGGAGATAATGGGAAACCTCCAGAATATAGCGATGCGACACGGCGTTACGGTGTTGGTGGTCCATCATATGCGAAAGAACGTGAAAGATGCCGATGACGTGTTCGATGGAGTGTTAGGAAGCACAGGCCTCACAGGGACGGCCGACGGCACAATATTGGTACAACGTGGAAGGCAATCGAAAGAAGTCGTGATGCACATTACCGGGCGAGACGTTGAAGAGCAACAATTATCGGTAAAATTCGACCTTTCGGACCGTGTGCCGTTTAACCTCATGGGAACGACTGAAGAGGTCCATATGAGCGACACACGGAAAGAAATACTCGAATACTTAGAAGAGAATGGACTAACCGGGCCTAAAGAGCTGTCAAAGGCTCTAGGAAAGAATTACAACACTACAAAGAATATGTTGTTAGCGATGCTAAAAGAAGGATTGATAAGTAATGAGAAAGGAAAGTATAAAAATAGATAGTCTGTATAGTCTGTATAGTCTCCATAGTCTGTATAGTCTGTGTAGTCTTTACGGCCTTTAGACCATCAGAGACTATGGGCAGACTATGGAGAGACTATCTTGATAGTCTGAGGAAACCCTTTACAGTAGTGGATTCTAGCAATCGAGACTATGGAGACTATGAAGACTATGGAGTTTATTAAAATGAACAAAAAAGGGCAAATAAGGTAAAAAGTGGGCAAAGATGGAGACTATGGGCAGACTATGGAGAGACTATGAGAATCGAAGGGAATAAATGATATTTGAGGGGAATATACAGCAGTTGAAATTCTATCTCAAGCATTTGAAGCGAGACAGAGGCATTACAGCGAGGCGAATCGAAGAAATAAGGCCCGGGCAATACAGAATTGAAACAGGAGCGGACACTATGAAGGAAATACAGAAGAACACCCTGGAGAAGATACGGATAGAGAAGAGGGAATATAAAGGCCGTGAGTTCGTGGATATCCGAACTTACTACCTTGACGGCAACGAGTGGAAGCCCACCCAGAAGGGCGTAACCTTCAAGCCGGACCGCTTGAAGGAAGTGGTGAGGGCTTTGAAATCACTGGAAGAGTAGTAACTATTTCATTGTATGGTGGTGATGGATATGAGCGTCAAAGGCAACGAAAGAGCGTTAAAAACGCTCGAAGAAGAGATCAAAAAGTCGAGGGGCAAGATCTATCAGCTTGAACGTGCCGACGTTACCGATATCGACTCGTTCAAAGCTTTAAGCCTGGAGAGGCAGTATCTCGAGAACCTGGAACTAAAGAAAAAGGCGGTCGAGAAGGAACTTGAGAGGCAGAGAGAAGAAGCAAAGAGTCTGGCGGCAAAGTTCGAGACGCTGGCAGCTTCTCTAACAGAGAAGTTCGAGACAGTGGCACAGCCTTTCATTGAAAGGCTTACGGACTACCTCGAGGGAGATCTCCGAGAAGAATTTATCGAGATATATTCACAGCTTGAAGAACTTCACTCGGAGGCCGAACGGATTCACAACAGAAGAGAGACAGTGAAAGGCGGTTCCGGCTTTGGAATCCCTATTCCCGGCCCGAATCAGTTTACTTTCAATGTCAGGGTAGCTAAACTATTAGATACCTGGGAGTACAAAACACGCAACGAAATGATAAAACGGGCAAAAGAAGCTCGGGAGGTGAGGAAATGAAGGAAGCGACGGGGATAATCAGAAGGAAGCTCACAGAACTGAAAGAGGAACTCGTGAAAAATTACGGCGGCTTCAAGGGATCGGAACTTGAGGAAACGATCGGAAAGCTGTTAATCGACACCACCGATACGCTCAAGGAACTACCCGTTGAAGAAGTCGAAACACCCGTAACTGAAGAACCGAAAGAACCACAGTCGAGTATAGGCTCTCGCCTGGGAGCTGAAAACAGAAGGCTCCAGGAAGAAACCGCCAAAGGCGACAAGTATTATTTCGGCGGTTAGTTGCTCGTTGTCTCTCCCCTGACGTGCCGGGAATCCCGTTTCCTGGCACGCATTATTGGAGGTGATGAAATGAAAAAAATAGACAGACTAGAGGCACGACTCAACGAGAAAGTGAAGGACCCCTCCAGGGATATAGACTTCTCTTATCTCACCGATGAAGAGCTGGAGAGGGAGTCATTCAAGCTGGAAAAACTGAACTACGAAGATGAACGGTCCGAACACCCGGAATGGACAGATGAACAAATCTTTCAAAAGATGGAAGATGATTTGATCGGGATTATGGAAGAGTGGGGCAAGACTCCGGAGGAAACAGCCGAAATGAGGGTATTGCTGAAGTCTCAAAGACCGGCATTGAAGGCTTTCATCGAATCGAACGAGAGGTACACATGATGGCTAAACCGATAACGATTGACTCACTTATGAGCAAGTTGCAAAGCGAGATCTCCAGGATCTCGAAGATGAAACCTGAAGAGATCGACCCGAGATTATTCAAGTTGTATCTAGATAAGGCCCGGACAATCGCTTACCTTTCTCAAGTCGCCTCTTCGATCATTGAGAAGCATGAGTTCGAGAAGCGGCTCGAAGAGATCGAGAGGAAGCTGGAGGCACTACCAGAGAGAAAGTAAGCCTCCGAAAAGGGACGAATAGAGGGAAAAACACGCTTATAAACAGCTTTCATAGCCGATTGCACGTTTGACCCCCCCATACCCCTTCAATTTGGGGAGTCTTTACATACCCTTACATACCCTTACAGAATCGCACCATGAAAGAAGCCTTCAAGATTGGTGGCTACGCTTGGCACGCACACAAGAGGTTTGAAGCAATCAAGAGCGGTTGGCCTTTCAACAAGACTGCTGAGTGGCTTGAGACTATTGGTATCAGATTCGGGCGGGATTCAATTAGAAACTTTGCCAACGTATATGTGACGTACCAAACTTCGCTTGTGCTTACTGCCAGCTTAACCGAATTTTACAAATTAGTAAACGAGCAAGCCGCAAAGGTGTTCGCGGTTACCGAGAGGACTATTCAGAGATGGAAGCCCGAAGCTATCAAACAGAAGAGGCTTTCGCAAGAAGAGGTTCAGAAGATTCAAGAGTTGAAGGAGCAAGGAAAGACCCAGAGAGAGATTGCTGAAGAGATAGGGGTTAACCAAAACGCTGTTCAACACCATTTGAACAAAAAGGAAAACTTTCCAATTTGTTCAGATCCCGACTCACCCTCCCCTACTGAACCCCCAAACGTAATCAAAGCCCCTGTTGAATTCAAGAGGCGAGAACCCATTCAAAGAGAGGTTCACATTGATCTTGATGACGATGAAGATGAAGAAGATCTCGACATTGAGGCTCCCGATGACGAGAAGAAAGTGTACAGAGTAGTCAAGAAAGAACCATCACTGTCCGGGGACCATTACATACGTTACATACCGTTACAGCTTGGGAGAATTTGACGGGGGGATCCGCTTTATTTGGCTTCAGTTGTGCTATCTTATATTTACTGGGGAAAGGGAGACTGGACATGAAAAACTACGCTTTCATTGATGGAAACAACCTATATCTCGGTCTGAACTGGAGAATCGATTACGCTAGATTCACGGGACCCTCTCGAGCAATAGCCTCACTATCTCTTTCTGAAAAGCGACGAAAAGGCGGCCTTCAGATGGAACCAGAAGCCGGTCCCGGACCGTTCCGGTAAAGCCTTTTGCCTGGATAATTCTACCTGGAGAAGGTCTGAAAGGGATTGAACCTCTTTCGTGAGTTTATAGATCTGGTCCTGAAGGCCTGCAACCTCGGAGTTATCACTTACAGCGTAAGGTGTTTCACGAATCCGCTCAATAGCTTCTGGGAGTGGTAAACCATCTTTCGACATTCTAGCCATTCTTTTAACGTACCGGACCGCATCATCACTAAACACTCTCGAACCGTCTTTCAATCGAGACTCTAGTAACTTTGCATCTTCAAGCAACACTAGATATTTTCTAGTTGTCGAATACGGTAACTTGCATTTTTCGCTTATTTCCGTGATATTCATTGTTACCCCCCTTACACTATTAAAACTAGAATCGTTTACCAGAAGGAATGACACGCTACGTTATGAATAATCATGATAATTGCCTATGATGATAAAAGGCATTTTCAAGGCAAAAACATCATACCATCTGAAAATATGTAATTCAAAGAGAAATATGACCTCTTAAAACGGCCTGAGACGCATTTTCTTAGAGTGGTCAAGGTGATTACACCCTTTGAACCACAAAATTGCATTGTGGGCCATTCTACGAAGAGCCTCACAGCTCACCCGGGAAAGCGTTATCGAGCTGAGGCCTCCGACTTCGATGATGGCAGGCCTCGAAAACACGAAAGCGAAAGGCATAAATTATGAGTTATTGACGATTATATTGATATAAACGGCTTATATAGAGGCTTAAAGCGATTTTAACCTATAAACACAGTACAAAAAACCGCCTTTTGTGAGTGGCTTATAAAGCGGTTCACAAAGATAATGATTCATAATATCTATTATGAATCATATTTGTGGGTATGAATCACTTCATATTTCTTCGAGGTCGTATCTGTTTTGTTTTGTTGGTT
>Ga0209723_1004804_pt1 | contig 14627 bp, 11 predicted proteins | sample BiotimSIPDNA_2_FD_185750 | JGI IMG/M metagenome (GOLD analysis project Ga0209723, IMG submission 185750) | Anaerobic biogas reactor microbial communites from Washington, USA - Biogas_R2 time_0 SIP DNA (SPAdes) (version 2) | ecosystem: Engineered > Bioreactor > Anaerobic > Unclassified | place... | reverse complement strand
GCCTTACAGCCAGGTTAATCGATGGCAGACCAGTACCCTTTTATAAAGCTGACAATATAGCCGATCGAAAACTCCTGGAACAGATGGGAAAAGAAATAAAAGGAGTTCGACCTCCCATATTGAGCCAAGACACCTTGTTGATGGTTGAGGAACTGAGAAAACTTCGATTCTTAGCTGAACATGGCCATGGCTTCAATATCAGCTGCGATCAGATTGTTCCATTGTTAGTTGCTTTGCCTCAAATTTGGGGACGATTGGAACTTGAGGTAGAAGCATTTCTCGAAAGAATCAAAGAGATTAATAATATAAACGACTGATTTTTGGCGTGTGAATAATATGAACAAATAGTTGGCAACAGGAGGCTTATCAGATGGCTATTTGTATGCTGGGTGATTTTGAAAATGATTGGAATACTCTAGTGCAAATCCTTAAAGAGGAAGCCCCTGATATGGTGTTGCAGGTAGGAGATTTCGGGTTTTGGCCTAATCGGCCTGAATGCAAATACTCGAAGAAGTTACTTAGAAATCAGATCCCAATATACTTCTGCGATGGCAACCATGAAGATCATAAAGCTCTGCGCCAACTCTGCCGTAAACATGGTACTAAAAGGCCCATAGAGGTTGGCCCCAATATCTATTATATGCCGCGGGGAAGCACACTGACTTTACCGGATGGCCGCCGGGTTCTTTTCGTGGGTGGTGCAGAATCTGTGGATAAGAGGCGACGGACTCCGGGCTATGACTGGTTTGCAGAAGAGATCATAAGTGAAGATGATCTAGCTAATTTGCCGGGCGAGGATGAAAAAATCGATGTAATTGTCTCACACACTTGTCCGCTGGAATTTCAGATCGTGCCCCCCGAATATGCCAGCATATTTGCCAGTGACCCCTGTCGGGCAATGCTGTCACAGGTACTAAGGCGTTTTCAACCAGATCTTTGGTACTTCGGGCATTTCCACCATGATAATCATGGGGTTTATATGGATTGCGAGTGGCACTGTTTACCAAGGATAGGAGACGGCCCAACCTCTTATCTGCTCCGGCCAAGGTCAAAATTACTTTAATGACCGGGCAAACTCAGAACGTCGTAGATGAGTGCAGCAAGGCTAAGATAAACTTTGACCGGATCGAGAAGTGATCCGTAATCATCCAAAGGCAATATGTGCCGACCATGATGAAATTTATCGATGATTATGGCAATCAGTGTCCCTGTTGTGACAAGGAGTATAAATAACAGGGCTACTAGCCGTAGCCGCTGTCCACATTGTGGAAGTTATTTATAGAAAGCTGTATGATTAGCAAGGAAATACAACAAATGTGTTAAGGTGGGTAATTATGCGTCGTTCGGTACTGGCCAGTGCTATATTAATTTTGATGGTTTGCATCAACCTTGTCGGTTGTGGGGGAACTCAGGATTCTGTTGACACTACCAATGAACAAACCCCAGAATGGTTGATCGAATCAATTGTTAGCCGCTGGAGCATATCTGAAATTAAACCCATATTACCTGAGGAAGAAGCTAAGTTTGAAGTTATATGGGCTGAAATGCCGTATGTTGAGTCTATATATGATAAGAATAACCTGCGACTATATCTTTCTCCTGCCGATATGAACCAGGATACTATCTTTGCCTGTATGGTCAATTCTTCAAATCCGGCTTATGAAAACATCAAGTCCTGGGAAGCAACCGCTAGTTTTGACATAGTGCATTCAGGTGATTTCACTGTTATCTGTAATAAAAAACTGATCAGTGCAACAACTTTTGATGAACTCAAAAACGGGCTATTTACCTATGACTCACTGGTAGAGTTGATAGGCACGGCCAGTTTTCAGGATCACTTACACGGGGTGGGGCCATATACATATGAATATTTCCCTCAGGGGCTTTCATTTATCGAATGTGAACGGGACAAATATCGGCTTTTTCCTAGTCAATGGCCCGATAATACCTCGCCAATAGAAAACCCTGATAAGTTAGCAGCTTTTAACCGCAATCTAACCTATGAAGATTATCTGACCATGCAATCTGACAAGCGTAAAAACTTTGCCTTGGAATGTTTTGAACAACAAAAAATGCGCCAGGAGGCCTTGGCCCAGGGCAAGAAATCCCCTGATGGTAAATATACCGCCGGAAGTTATACTGGAAATGTTTTCTGGAAGAATTATATCGTAATCGCATCTCCAGATAGTTCTGAAAACCTTATAAATATTGGTGATTGGTTGTTTGATTACCAATGGTTTGATGATGAAAATCTGGTGTTGGTAAAATCGTTTTCCGACCTTTACCTTTTGAATATAAAGTCGCTGAAAATAACTCCTATTGCCGATTTTCGTATTAATCCACCGGAAGATAATGCTTTAAAAGTAGATCCCGGGGAGAAAATCTATTTCAAATCCAGAGAGCTTGATTACGAGATTACCTTGACCTTTAATGAGGATGCTTCATCGTTTACAACCAATATCAAAGCCAATAGTTAGTGGGGCCAAATCCTATTTATTCCTCTATGGGCTAAGATAGCTTAACTTTTCCCAGCACATATGTTAAATTATAAAAAACCACCGAAAGGCTTAACACTATGACTACCAAAACTTTTATACATCTGCATCATCATATTTAGAGCTATGCTTGGGCTGGTTTTAGACAGGGCACAGGCATAGCTTGTGCCCTGTATTGGTTTATAGGGCTGCGAGGTATTTTTTCCTGGTAGCCCTTCTATTTTTCTGGAGGTGTTTTTAATGGCAGAACAATTGAGGAATCCCCGCGGAACCAGGGATTATTATGCTCAGGAGCAGCAACTACGCAAATATATCCGCCAGACCCTGGAGAAAGTATTCGAACAATATGGTTACGAGGAAGCGGAAACCCCGGTATTAAACTATTATGAAACCCTGGCCCAGAAGTATACTGGTGGGGCAGAAATCCTGAAGGAAGTGTACCGGCTAAGCGATCAGGGCGAGAGGCAGTTGGCTTTACGCTATGACCTTACCATTCCCTTTGCCCGCCTGGTGGGAACCAATCCGCAATTATCTTCTTTCTATCGCCGCTATGAAATAGGCAAAGTATTTCGTGATGGCCCGGTCAAGGCAGGCCGCCTTCGAGAATTCACCCAATGTGATGTGGATATGGTGGGGGTTAAATCCATTGTGGCAGAGGCTGAATTGATGGCTATGGCAGTTGATGTTATTCAGCGTCTGGATTTGGAGGTAGTTATCAACTACAACCACCGCCAGCTTCTGGAGAACATCCTGAAAGAAGCCGGCATTAAGGCAGACTGCTATTCCGAGGTTATTCTGAGTTTGGATAAACTGGACAAAATCGGACAAACAGCAGTGGCAGAAGAACTAAACCAAAAGGGTTTTACTTACCCAGTGATAGAAAACGTTTTTGCTCGACTCAATCAGGCTACCCTGGATAGCAGGGAAGATATAACGGGAAGCGAAGAGCTGCAGGAACTGCAAAGCTACCTGAAAAACCTGGGCATTGAGGAGAACACTCAATTTAACCCGGCTTTAGCCCGGGGACTGGATATCTACACCGGGACGGTTTTCGAAGTTTTCCTGAAAAACAGCAGCATAACCTCCAGCATCGCCAGCGGTGGGCGCTATGACCGCATCATAGGTAATTTCCTGGGTGATGAGGCGGATTATCCGGCAGTGGGTATGTCCTTCGGGTTGGATGTTATTTTTCAGGCTTTGCTGGAACAGGGAGCAGTGGGGCAGACAAATATAGACGTGTTCATTATCCCTTTGGATACCGGAGTGGAAGCCTTGAAACTGGCTCAGGCATTGCGGGAGAAACAAATTCGAGTCTTGGTTGAGATGAAAGAACGCAAGCTAAAGAGATCTTTGGATTATGCCAATAAAAATTTGATCCCTTATGTTATAGTCCTGGGAAGTCAGGAGGTGGAAACTGGATCAATTAGCTTAAAGAATATGCTAACCGGCGCTGATACCACCCTATTTATCCAGGAACTGACCAGCAACCCGCCAGCCTTTCTCAAGCTTGAGGGAGTGAAACCCTTAAAAAGATGTTAAAACTAGTCATCCGCGACTCGAGCGCCGGGATCCAAAACCCAGCGCTCTTTTCCACTCGGGATTGCTAAGCTGAACTTCGAAAAAGGCAAAGGATTGTTCTAGGTGGAGGGGATATCCCCCATGTATGCGAATTATAGTAATTGGGGACTAGGCGCCTTGAACTGTAACATTATTTGCAGAATTAAGGCTCCTAACGGGCCACTAGCCAACAGCCAGAACCATTTGCGGTATGGATAAGATGGGAGAGAGAGGAGAGGGAGAATGACTCCTAGATATTTGACCAAGTCTCGCTTTATACTGGCTTTAGAATGCCCAACTAAGACATATTATGACAAAAAAACAGAGTACGCCAACCAGAAGTTAGAAGACACTTTTCTGATGGATCTGGCTAAGGGTGGATTCCAAGTGGGAGAGTTAGCAAAACACTATTTTCCAGGTGGACATGATGTAAAGACCCTTGATTACGAAGAAGCCCTGAGACAGACTAATGATCTGCTGAAACTTGACAGAGTAACGATTTACGAGGCAGCAGTGCGCTTTGAAACCCTTTTTATCCGTGCTGATATTCTGATAAAAGATGGTAGCAGTTTGGAGTTAATTGAGGTCAAAGCCAAATCATACAATCCCCAGTCAGACAGTTTTGTAACCAAAGGAAGGGCGATAGCGTCGACCTGGCAGCAGTATCTATATGATGTGGCTTTTCAGAAATATGTGGTTGAATCGGCTTTCCCGCAATATGCTGTTCAGGCCTATCTAATGATGGCCGATAAAACCGCTTCGTGCCCAACCGATGGTCTGAATCAGAAGTTTAGAATCAAAAAGGATGAAAATGGAAGAAAGTCCGTAACAGTATCGCCATCTTTGTGCCAGGAAGATCTGCTTAGTCCCATATTGTGCAAAGTTAATGTAGATGAGTGTTGTGATTTGATATACAGTAGTGACATCAAAACTGCGGGATTCTATGATTTTGTAGCAATGATGGCCGATTGCTGTATCAACGACTATAAAGTACCTCCCCAGCCATCCTCGGCCTGTGGCAAATGTGAATTTAGGGCGACTGATCAGGAACTAGCCAAAGGACTAAAAAGCGGTTTTCACGAATGCTGGAAAGAAAGCTTAGGCTGGACAGATGAGGATTTTGAGGAAGCCACTGTTCTTGATATATGGAACTATCGAAAAAAAGACCAGTGTATTAAACAAGGACGAATTAAATTATCGGATATTAGAGAAGAAGACATTGCGCCCAAAAGTGGTGACAGACCTGGTCTTTCAGGCAGCCAAAGGCAATGGCTCCAGGTTCAGAGAGCCCAAGACAATGATATGACCCCTTGGATAGACAAAGAGAATCTGAAGCAGGAGATGAGCTCTTGGGCTTATCCTCTGCATTTTATTGACTTTGAGACCTCCACGGCAGCTATTCCTTTCAACAGAGGTCGACGGCCTTATGAAGGTATTGCTTTTCAGTATTCCCACCATATTGTTCACGAGGATGGAACCATCGTACACTGCGGCCAATACCTTAATGCTGAACCTGGCATTTTCCCTAATTACGATTTTGTAAGGAACCTTAAACGGGAATTGGAAAAGGATCAGGGAAGTATTTTCCGCTATTCTCATCATGAGAACACCTATCTCAACATCATTTACCGACAATTGATGGAGGATCCCAACCATGTGCCAGACCGAGACGAACTCTGCAGTTTTATTCGGTCGATTACGCAGGATCGAGATGAAGGGGAAGGCCCACGAAACATGATCGATATGTGTGAGTTAGTGAAGGCATACTACTACGATCCATTCATGAAGGGCTCTAATTCTATTAAAGCAGTATTGCCGGCCATACTGAACAGTTCCAAGTATCTGCAGGATAAGTACTCCCAGCCGATTTATGGAGCCCAGGGAGGCATTGTCAGTCTAAATTATATGGATTGGAAATGGATCGAGTTCGAAAACGGCATGGTAAAGGATCCTTATCTGCTGCTACCCCGCATGTTTGAGGATGTAGCTGATATAAACTTCGAACTTCTTAGTGATGATGACCAGTTGAGAGAAGGCGGAGCGGCCTCAGCGGCTTACGCTCGTATGCAATTTGAAGATATGTCAGACTATGAGCGCTCAGAATTAAGACAAGCCCTGCTGAAGTACTGTGAGTTGGACACTTTGGCTATGGTCATGATCTATGAAGGCTGGAAGGACTTACTCGGGGATTAGTAAGAAAGCCTTTAATAGGTGTTAGAGTGGGAAGGAGTGTGAATATGCCGATCAAAATATTTCATACTGCCGATTTACATATAGGTATGAAATTCAATGGCTATCCGGATTCTATCAAAGAAAAGCTGCAGCAGGCCAGGTTAGAGGTATTGCAGAAAATGGTGCTAAAAGCTAATGAGGAAAACTGCAACCTGTTCGTTGTGGCCGGTGATTTGTTCACCCACATCAAGGGCATTCATAAAAAGACTATTGTCCAGACCGCCGAATACTTGGAGGAGTTTCAGGGAGAATGTGTTTTAGTTCTACCCGGTAATCATGACTACGAAAACGATATGATAGATCTATGGAAAACTTTCCGGGAGAAGGCCAATGATAAAACAATATTCTTAAACCAAGAAGTTCCTGTTTCCTTAACGGACTACGGGCTGGATGCCACAATTTATCCAGCACCCTGCCATTCCAAACAGAGCTACACCAACAATATCGACTGGATCGCGGAACACGAAGTCGACCCTGAACATATTAGTATTGGTATTGCTCATGGTTCTCTGCAAGGTGTTTCGCCTGATCCAGACTCCAAGTACTTTTTGATGTCTTCAGAGGAACTGGAGAACCTGCCCATAGATCTATGGCTGCTGGGGCATACACATGTAGTTTATCCTGCTTATGAATCCTTGACAGATTGGAGGGTGTTTAACCCGGGCACCCCGGAACCAGATGGATTGGATTGCCAGCACCATGGACACGCCTGGCTTATCAATGTGGATGAACGGAAGAGAATAACTGCTAATCTGGTTTCTACCGGAATGTACCGTTTTTTGGACAAAAGCTACCCTATCAAAGATTCTGATGACTTGGATCGCTTGCAGGACTCCCTGCTCAAGGAGGCACCAGAGACCACCATAGCCAGGATCCGTCTGGCCGGAAGAGTATCCGATGATACCTACAGTTATCGAAAAGAAATATTCAAAACTTTGGAGCAAGCCCTGGCACACCTGATCATTGATGATTTCAACCTAGGTATAAGAATTACCCCGGAAAAGATCAGTCAAGAATTTACCGAGGGCTCTTTTCCACAACAGTTACTAAAAGCATTAGCTGATGACGAGGATGCCATGCAAATGGCCTATGAGCTGATCATGGGGGTGAAAAAGTGATCATCAAAGAATACCGCTGTCGAAGATTTGCAGGTGTAAAGGATAAATCTTTGGAGTTCAGGGACGGGCTCAATGTTGTGCTGGGTAATAATGAGTCGGGGAAGAGCACGTTGATCGATGGTATTCATGCAGCTATGTTCAAGGAAACTAAGCAGGACAAAAGATCAGCAGCGGATAAGACATTTTATTTCAGATTTATGCCTTTGCCCGGCGGTGACAGCATCGACAGTCAGTTAATTTTAGTCTGTCCGAATGGTGAGTATACCATTTCAAGAGAATGGGGTGCCAATCCCTCAGTAGAACTCCTCACCCCCGAGGCGGAAAAGTTTGTCGCCGAAGAAATAGTGAAAGAGATCCTGGAAGAAGTATTGATGTTCGGAGAAGGAACCTATAGTAATATCTTTTTTTCCAAACAAACTCAATTCCGGCAAGCGCTAGAGAGCATAATCGGCAGTAAAGAAACTACCAGTGAAGTCAGTACTCTGCTGCGAAAAGCGATCATGGAACTAGACGGGGTTTCCATTGATGAATTGGGAGATCGAATCGATACAGAGATCGATAGATTGCTTAAAAAATGGGATGTTGAAAAAGACTATCCTGAAAACAACAAAGGGATAAACAATCCTTATAAGTCGGGGCTTGGGGAGGTACTTACCTCTTATTATATGAAGGAAAGACTTCTCCAGGATATGGAGGAAGCCAAGACTAAGCAGATGCAGTTTGATAACATTTGCAGTCAATTAAAGGATTTGGATGAAAAGACATCTGTTATTCAGCAGCAAAAGGAACAAATGGAACAGATCGAAGAAGACGTAATCAAGAGATCTCAGTTGGAGCCTAAAATAACCGAATATGAAAAGGAACTGGCAACGATCACGGAGATCAACCAGAAGTGGCCCAAGCATGAATTCGAGCTGGATAATTTGGAAAAAGAGCTGACCAAATTGGAGGAGGAAGCCAAGAAGCTAGAGGAAGAAAAAGCACAGGCTGCCAAAGTCCTGGAGAAAGAAGCTCTGCAAAAAAACCTGGATAAAATCAAGGAGTTGCGTCAGCTCACACAGCAGAAAATTGAAGAAGCCAAGAGTATCACCAATGTAACCAAAGAAAATGTAATGGATCTCGATAAATACTGGCAGGATATGCGGACTGCTGAAGCTAAAATGCAGGCTGGAGTCATGATCGGAGACCTGATACGGTATGAAGGGGAAACCGACTTGACCATTACTAGGGATCTGGAAGAGCCTGTCATCATCAAAGCTGGCGATACCTTTAAGGCTAATGGCTTTATTAGGTTGGAGAATAGCCTTTTATCCCTGGAAATCAAAAGCGGTGATATGGATTTTGCCGAGATAAGAAGTCAGTACGAGACTAATAAAAAGAACCTGGAAGCATTGCTGCAACAACTAGGCGTAAACAGCATTGAAACGGCTAAGTTAAAGAAAGAGAAATTGGATGACATTCACAATGACATATCGAACCTGGAACAACAAATCACGGGTTTATTGGATGGGATCCAGTATGAAGACTTGGTTGCAAAAGTCAATGATTATGGTGATCTTAGTAGTGTCAGAGGTCTGCCGGTCATAGAATCGGCTATAAAAGACCTTAATGAAAAAAGGATTGAACTGAAAGCGAGACAACCGTCTTTACAAACAACCGTTAATGACTGGCAACTTAAATATCAAAATACCAACGGATTACTGGAACAAATAATTGAAATAAAAATGGCGAAGAAAGAAGTGGAGGCCCAGATCGCGAAACTGGCCCCCCTTCCAGCTGAATTCGCCAATGCCGATATGTTCAGAACCAAATTAGTAGCTCTGCGCGAATCATATGAAGAACACCGCGAGGCCTTAGCAGGTTTGAATAGAGAATACTTCGATATTGAGAATAGTCTTCCTGAATTATCTTATGAAGACCTGCAGGAAGCTTACCAGCAGGCCGAGGAAACTTTTATTCATAATCTGGAGCAAGGGAAAAAATTGTTGAAGATCAAAGCCGCTTTCGAAGCTACCCGAGCCCAAATCGATGATAATTCATTTAAACCAGTTGCTGATGCTTTTTCCAGGTATGTTGTCACATTAACCAATGGTAATTTTACTGCGGGAGATATAGACAATAGTTTCGAACTGATACTGGAAAAAGGCGGGAAAACAACTCTACCTGTTCAATTGCTTTCTACCGGAACCTATGATGCCGTAGCCTTGGCTTTAAGGATGGCAATTGCAGAATATATATTTGGAGAAAATAAGGGCTTCATAATTCTGGATGACTGCTTGGTTGACCTGGATCCGGGCAGGAAGCAAGCTGCCGCCGATTTAATCAAAAAATTTGCTGAGAAGCATCAGGTTATCTTTACTACCTGCAGCCCGGAAACAGCAGATTTACTGGGGGGATTTATTATCAAGATGTAACGATACCTTATTGAGCATTTTGAATTAACTAGTTAGCCGAGAAATTTCATAGGTGTCATCCTGAGGCAAGCCGAAGGATTTGAGATTTCCTTGGGTGTAAGCGAGGCTTTCATAGGGGGCGACGACTCTGTCGCCCCGTGCCGAAAACGGGCCAACAGGGTCGTTTGCCCCTACCTTACACGATATGCCATATAGTAGGGATCGACGGCTCTGGTGCCTGCTCGATGCCCACATCGCCCTGCTACTGCTTAGGTGAGAAGCATTTTCATAGCAATGGTGAATTTATGTTGTTGTAAAGGGACAACTAAATCCGGTCAGAGGCAAAACTTGAGCAGCCTTCTGGCATACTCATTCACTTCGGCATCTACTTAGTTGTAAAAAGATTGACTCACTATGTAGACGTCTCCAGTGGTCGTAGTAGTCGTCCCGGAACAGGTGAAAAGCTGTTGATTTTTGGTTGTACTCCAGCCTACACATCTCAAATTCACCCAGCAAGGTATAATGAACCAAGCGATTGGTACAGATTAGAGCTATGCCCAGGGAATAAAGGCGCCCGTAACCCCACTCTTTTTCGAAACAAAGCAGATGGTAGCCCAGGATCAATTCCTCCGCCTTCATGTACTCAAGAATGCCTGTAGTGTGTTCTTCCAAAACAGGCAGCATCACAGGGCTGTGGAATTTAACCATAAGTGTTATAGCATCATCCAAATTTGTATCCGGATCATGATTGAGATCGCTCATAATACACCTCCACATGTTTTTGGTATGAGACATTTTGTATTGGCATTTAGCACATTATCTTACACCTGCCCTTGATGGTTTACTCTATGTAAAAATCTAACGGTACATTGTGAATCAACCCGGCCATTATGATTACTTACTGACTGTAATTAGAAAAACACTCTTAAGGAGGAACGGAGATGAAAACGCTTTCCGCATGGCAAAACCATATTCATGATCAGATCACCGGGATAAGCGATTACTACCCCCCTATGGTTACCTTTGCGGCGTTGGTTGAAGAGATAGGGGAACTTTCCCGAGAAATCAATCACCGCTATAGTGACAAGAAAAAACGTGGGGAAGAAGTAGCTTATGTCAATGAAGAAATGGGAGATGTTCTCTTTACCCTAATCTGCTTGGCCAATCAGTTGGAAGTGGATCTGGAAAATCAATTGGATGAAACCCTGCGCAAATGGTCAAGAAGGCAGGAAGCTTAAGAGAAGAAGTCTGGGGGTGTGAATATGGTCATAGGTGACGGCAATCAGGTAAATAGCCTACCCGGGTGGGAAATGGGATACCGGGAAAACTTACGCAACCTGAACTTCGCTTCGATATTGCTGTTTCTTTTCATCAACTGCTTTGTAATCGGGCTAAATCTGATTTCTATTGGTGCTCATCATTCCATCATCCTCTATGCAGGTCTTTTCATTTTTCTCGTGTCCTTCTTTGCGTTATTCCTTATAATCCCTGTCTGTTTTTACCTTTATAACGCCAGAATCCTGCTGGGTAATTATTACCGGAAATATTATTCGCTGAACGTGGTCTATCTGGCAATAACCGTGTTGATTACGGCAATGGTTATGTAGGATTTAGGAGTTTCATCCACTTCTTAAAGGTAATATAGGCAATTGTGGCGAATTATGGCAGGAGTGGTAATGAATTAGACCGTGCTACGCGCTTAATTATTACGTTAGATTATAGATGCTGGGGAAAGAGGGTTGTTGTAGATGGCAGAACCGGCATGGTGGGGCCAAGTTAAAGATAGTATAGAAGGTAAGCTTGGAGAAGAAGAAAAAAAGAAAATAATAATTAAAACGGGTCCTACAAATATAGGAGTAACTATAAAAGAAGAATATGCCATCAATTCCCGAAATCGTTTATTTAATATAAACATGGAGCTAGACAAAAGAAATAAATATTTTCTGATAATAGGATTATATAAGAGAGATAGAATTAGAAAACAACTTGAGCCTAGTATTTTAACAGCTTTCGGAAATGTATCAGAGTACCCACAATGTTATGTTGACTTCGATGGCGAAAAAATACTTCAAGACGATAAGTATAACAGATTTATCGACGAAGTGGTAGCTGCCATAAGATACTTTCTCAATCCTCCCAAAGAATTTGCCTATTCCGCTTTAGATGACCTATACCACCACCATAAATGCATAGTACTTTACGGACCGCCGGGAACGGGAAAGACCTTCATCGCCCGGCGGCTTGCTGCGCGTATAATGGGTTTGAAAGTAAACGAGAATGACAAAGACAAAGACATCACCTTTGAGGATGATAAAAAAGATGATAACAGTATATATTTCCAGAGAGTATCTGAAAAAGGTTTATCTACAACCCTGGATAAATATAGATTTCGGAAAGAAAAAGGCATTGACACAGGTCAATGGGCTTTGGTGCAGTTTCACCCTTCATACAACCATGAGGATTTTGTGCGGGGTATCAGCGTAGAAACTCCTGAGGGTACGCCTGTTTATGAAGTTAAAGATCGCATTTTAGCCCGCATGGCCGAAGCAGCTATGGTGGAGATGATTGCAAAGTATACTGGCAACGATAATAACCAAAAAGAGCTGCACGATAAGCCACTAAAAGAACTTATCCCCCTATACCATCAAATACAAAATAAAGAAAAGGTCGCCGAAGATTCAAAAAAATTTGTCCTAATAATAGATGAAATTAACCGCGCCTCTTTAGCTTCCATTCTGGGAGAACTAATCTATGGACTCGAATACCGCGGAGAAGCGATCCGTTTGCCCCACGCTCTAAAAGATGGCACTTACGATTTCCTCATACCGGAAAACTTATATATTATCGGTACAATGAATACTGCAGATCGCACCATCGGCAGCATAGACTACGCTGTGAGGCGCAGGTTTGCTTTCTTCCAATGCCCTGCTTTAGAAAATGTTATAGATGCTCAATCAAAAGGTAGAGAACTGTTCAAATTAATAAATAAAATATTTACCCATAAACGCAATGGAGGATATGGCTTTGTTTCTCCCCTGGTTGATCCAGAGGACATAAGAGTCGGCCACAGCTATTTTATTTGTAAAAACGATGAAGAACTCTGGTTCAACATGAAATACAAAGTCCTGCCTTTATTGGTGGAATATTATCGGGATGGATTATTGCTTAGGAGCCATAAGGTAGAGAACTATTTGGAGAGCTTTAAGAAAGCCTTTAGGGAGGCTAGTGATTTTAGTGATGCTAGTGAACGGATAAAGTCGTTAATAAATAAGATGGAAGGTGGATTAAGGGATGGGGAAAATTGATAAAACAGTCGACAACATTTGCGACATGATGAATAATGGCTGGAGTAGGCAGGTAGTACTGTCTGGCCCTCCGGGTACCAGCAAAACCTATACTGCGCAGAAAGTAATAGCGAAACTATTAAGAGATGATGATATGGAAGAAATAGACTTGAATAACTATCGTTTTCGGCCTAAATCAACTCAAAATGGTGAACGAAAGATAGAAACTCAAAATAAAAAAGGCTACTGGGCTTTGGTGCAGTTTCACCCTTCTTATAACTACGAAGATTTTGTTAGAGGGATACAGGTAAGCACTGTTACTGACAAGGAGAATAAGGATAACAACATAAAATATGAAACCGCAAACAAGATATTAGGTGAGATGGCGAAACAAGCGAAAGAAGATAAAAACCAAGGTAAAGACACCGAATATATTCTCTTAATAGACGAAATAAACCGTGCACCGGTAGCCAGTGTGCTGGGTGAATTAATATACGCCCTTGAATATAGAGGACAAGCAGTAGAAACTCCTTATGCAATAAACCATGATACCAGTTTAATCATACCCGAAAACCTATACATAATCGCCACCATGAACACCGCCGATCGCACCATAGGCACCATAGACTACGCCGTCCGCCGTCGCTTTGCCTTTGTTAACCTGCTTCCAGATGAAGAAATTATAAAAGAGTATTACTCGGAATCTTCTGGAGAATTAAAAGCTACTGCTCTTGCCCTATACAAAGCAGTAGCAAGCCTCTTCGAGGACGATGGTACTAATACACAACCAGCGGCAACCAATTACTTAGGCCCAGACATCTATGCTGAAGATGTTCAGGTAGGACATACTTATTTTCTGGCTGAAAATAAAGAAGAATTATACCATAAATTCACTTATCAGGTGCTGCCAATATTGAAGGAATACGTAAAGGATGGAATATTAGTTGAAAAGGGAACACCATCAGAGATTGATCTACAAATTAAAATAGAAAATCATGAGAAAAAATTTAACCTAAAAGATTCTCCTAAAGTGATTTTAGATGAATGGAAAAATTTTTGGAACGATGGGAAAATATTGGGAGATTAGATTATGACCAAGCCAATAACACTTGTATGTAAGGATTATAATCAAATAACGCTATCCTCAGAAAAACTTGAAAAGAAAAACGTTTGTATAGACCTACAACTTTGCTCTGAAGAAGATGTCGCAAAGAAGCTTTTTGAAACAGTCGATGATGATGAAATTTCCCACTCCACAAGGCTGAAAAGATGGAAGGGACAGATTTGGTCGGACAAGCTGGTAGGGGTGTCGTGGCTGGCTGAAAAAGAAGATATTGCATTAATTATAAAACCCCGTTTTGGCAACAGTGAATTTATGGCATTTATGCTTTCCAAAGTATTGGAGGATGAAGATGCCTATAAATTCTTGGACGCGGAAGATAAAGAAGGCGCAGAAACAAAAGAGAATAAAGAAGATAAAGAAGACGCAGAAGCAAAGGAGAATAAAAAAGAAGAGCCCCTTAAATTTTTTGAGATTATGGACAAGGA
>Ga0209723_1004801_pt1 | contig 14635 bp, 7 predicted proteins | sample BiotimSIPDNA_2_FD_185750 | JGI IMG/M metagenome (GOLD analysis project Ga0209723, IMG submission 185750) | Anaerobic biogas reactor microbial communites from Washington, USA - Biogas_R2 time_0 SIP DNA (SPAdes) (version 2) | ecosystem: Engineered > Bioreactor > Anaerobic > Unclassified | place... | reverse complement strand
CCTCGTACAGACGGTCGAAGACCTCGGGGTGGATCGGGTAGGCGTTGACGAGCCGCTGGTAGTAGCGGCTCTCCTGCGTCTCCCGGGGAAACTCCGCTCCCGAGGTGATGTAGAGGTCGGCGAATGCGCGACCGGCCGCCTCCACGGTGGCGGTGTTCGTGATCTCAGAGAAAAGCCGCCGCCTGACGATCTCGAAGGCCTCCTCGGCGGCGACCGGTTTCCAGAGCGCCTGCACCCGGGCGAAGTAGTGCTCGAGGGTGCGGAGGGCGGCGACGCCCCGCCGGCTCCCGGCCTCCTGATCCGATTCCGGGAGGGAGGCGAGCAGGACGGCGTTCGGCACTGCCTTCATCGCTTCGGTGAGGGCCTGCATGAAGGAGATGTTGGAGTCGTATGTCCCGCCGGTCAGCGTCTTGTTCTCGTCGAACTGCCGGATGTAGGCGACGAGTTCATCCATCAGGATGACGCAGGGGGCATATGTTGCGAGGAGGTCGGCGAGCGTCTCCTTGCCTGGCGAGGTGCCGGACTCGTCGGCCTCCCGGATCCGCTCGTAGGCCTCTTCACCGCCGAGCTGCCAGGCGAGGTCGCCCCACATGGTGTGGACATTGATGCTCCCCCGCCCGTCCGGCATGTTCGGCGAGAGTTTGGTGCCGTCGATGACGACGACCCGCGCCTTCGGCAGGTCGATGACGCCGGCGGCGTCGAGGATCGGCGGGATGCCCTGCAGGTCGCCCGCCGGGACGGTGCCGCGAGCCAGGTGGTAGACGGCGAGCATGGTGTGCGTCTTACCGCCGCCGAAAGCAGTCTGGAGCTGGATGACCGGGTCGCCGCCGGCGCCGGTGATCCGTTTCATCACTGAGTCGAGGAGGAGCCGCATTCCCTCGGTGATGTAGGTGCGTTTGAAGAAGAGCACCGGGTCGCCATACTCGGGGCTGGCGGTGCCGGCATGGACGCGCGAGAGGTCGGCCGCGAACTCCGCCTGCTGGAAGGTACCCTTCAGGACGTCTTCGTGCGGGACGGCGATCTCCCGCCAGGGTCTGAGTGATGTCATGGTTTACCCCACATAGGAATCAAGCCTTCTCTGAGTTTGGGTTGCCATCACAGCGGGCGTCTGAGCCTCGACGGCCCCCCATGACGTGATCAGTTCGTTATACGGGCGGGCGTCCTCAGCCCAGCCTTTCCGCTCGCAGAGGGTGTAGAGCCGGTAGGCGAGCTGCCGGATTGCCGCTGCCCGGCCGGGCATCCGGGCGAGGAGGGCGCCCGCCTCGGTCTCCCCACCACCGCACTGGTGGACGCGGACCAGGTGGTGGAGCGCCTCCCAGACCGGCGTCCGGTTATCCTTCTCCGGCGACCAGTCCTCGGGATAGGCCGACCACTTCAGGAGCCGCACCCTGCCGCCGCCGGCCTCGACGACGCCTGCCTCCCGGACGCCGTCGACGGTGGTGCCCCGGGCGCGGGCGAGCACGTCGGCCTCGCCGAACTTCCCCTCCTTCCAGCCGTTCTCCTCGAACCAGCCGAGGCAGAAACGGGTGTCGGCGTCGAGGTCGCCGCTGCCGTCCGAGAAGTATGCGTCCAGTTCCCGGTTGATGAGCACGAGAGCGTCGTGTACCGGCATCCGGGTGCCGTCCGCCTCGAGGACGGCAGAGTACTGTGAGAAAACCGCCATCCCAGGCCCGATCGCTGCCTGCGCAAGGTCGACGGGAGCGATCGAGGAGGCGGTCATCTCGTCGAGCGCCTCGGGGAGAGTGCCCTTCAACTCACGCATGAACTCCTTGCGGGAAACGGCCGGGGCGGACGGATCACGCCGGCGGCAGACAAGGACGACTGAGGAGGCGAGGGCATTTGAACCTAAACCTCTCATTCGATTGCCTAGTTCGGTGCGTGATGGCCAAGTGCCTTTAACTGAAAGCCCTGCACTGATGATCGCATCTAGAAAAGTTTCCCAACCTGTTGACGCCGTGCCCAATTCACCAGTTTCCGACTGCTTGAAGGCGTAGTAGATCGTGATCGGGAAGGCCGGGTGTGCCTGTTGGGCGAGGCAGCGCATCGCCTCGGTCATTCCATTCATAAAGAAGACCTCGGCATTCCCCTTTGATCCATGGCGATAGGGAGTCGCTACTAGTTCCTCTCTCTTTGGAACGGCCATCGTGGCGAAGAGTGAGGGTAAGATTGGCTTTAAGGATCGGCGGAGCCAGACGTAGAAGAAGTCGGAGAGGTCAGCGTAGCCAATGTTGTCGTAATATGGAGGATCGGTGGATATTACCTTTAATTGAGATAATTGCTGATTGCACGCGTCTGAAGTTTTGCTGTGTCCTATGTTCCACAGACCTGTGTTCCGAATTGATTGAATTGTCCATGAGAATAGGTTATCAAAGCTTCCGCCACTTCTGCTAAACGGGTTTGCTTCTGGAAAGTCCCAAACCATGGAGATGGTTTGGCGACTAAATAAGTTACTGAGTTGCTGGTTTTTATTTTGCCATCTTCCTAGAGAACTCCAATAATCAGCAAATCTGTCAATACTAAAACCTAAGTACACTACCACTGCATCTGCATACGCCGTCGCCCCATCCCCACCAACCTCAAGACCAACACCGTCGTCTGGCATCCCCGTAGCGAGGGCATCATGGAGTACCAGTTCCCGTGCCTCGCGAATCAGATCAGACATAGTGGTGAGGGCGACGAGCTGCCGATTGGTGAAAAGGTGGCACCACTTGGTCATCCCATATTCCTGCACACGAAATCCAAGTGCTTTCTTTGGGAGATCGGTGTCAGGAGCCTTTTCGGGGGTTGCTTGCAGAACGACCGTTTCTGCCTCTTGCGCAGGTGAGAGATACACGCGTCCACGCCGCCCCTCCACCACCACCGCCATCAATCGCTCGCCCATTCTTCCGGCCTTCCCCTCGGCACGGATGTACTTGAAATCCATCGGAGCACCCGACATTACGCAGACGCCACCCTGCCGGGAGACTGTCCCCTCCATCTTTGGCTCTCCGCTCACACGGACGGCAAAGTCATAGCCACTCCCTCCCGGCCTGATCACCGGTTCCACCCACGCTTCCTTGCCCTTTTTAGTCGATAGGGAAAATTTAGAGGTGAGTGGCACCATTACATCCCTATACGCCGGGTTTGGGCTCTTTACCGTCCGCACCCAGAGCCACGCGATCACCGTCAGCTCCTCGCCGATATACTCTTTCAGGTCCGGCCGCTCCTCTGCCATCTTAGCTGTGATCAGCACCTTTGGGTAGAGGTGGCCGATCCGCTTCTCGGCCTCGTCACGCATCCACTGCCCGTAGTAGCGGACATCCTCGGCGAGCCCTGCCGCACCCTTCCACTCGGTGCCGACCCGCTTTTGCTTCCGGCCCTCCGGGTTCACCGGCGGCCGTCCGGCAAACTTCGGCGGGATCTCGATCATCGCCTTGTTGATCAGCACCGCCACCGGGTTCAGGTCGGACGCCCATGCCTCGAGACCGAGCCGCTGCGCCTCGAGGGGGATTGCCCCGCCGCCCGCGAACGGGTCATGAAATGCCGGGAGTTTCTCAGGGTTGAAGAGCTCTTTCGCCTGAGGGTGGTTCCTGTTCAGGTTACACGTCTCCCGCCAGCTCTTCCAGATCTCTGCCCTCGCCTCCGCGAGCACCGCCTCGTTCGTGGTGTTCTCCCAGAGGACAAGTTTCTTCATCAGCTCGAAGAGCCGCTTCCTCTCCGCCTCGGCCTTCTCCTTGTTCACGCCGCGCCCGAGCTCTCGCTCGTAGCCGGGGTCGTTCACGAGCTGCGCGAACAGCACAGCACGGGCCGTTGCCAACGGCTTTCTCGACCACCAGAGGTGAAGGGTGGAGGGGTGACCGTGGCGGATCGACTTCTCCCGCACTGAGGCGGCGTTGATCTCGTCCAGCGGCAGCGCGACCTCGATCAGTTTCTTCGGTATCTTGACTGTATCCATAGAAATCCCTGCATTATCGTGGCCGTTCCGCCCTGGCGAGGAGGGCGGCGAGATCGAGGTTCTCGCTCGTCACCGCCCAGCCCGGTTCGCGGTCGAATGGCTCCCTGATGTAGAACGGTCCTTCGCACTCCTCGCCGTCCACCAGTACTATGGCGAGTACGAATTTATCTGCCTGGTTGAGCCCGTAGAGGATCTCGTTGCGCGACACGGTGACGGTGGTCTGGCCCTTCGCCCGGCCCTTCACCTCGATATGGCGCGTCATCGGCGTCGTTCCGTCGGTCTCCGGCAGGAGGACGGTGACGTCCCAGCCGCATTTCTCGGCCGAGACGTCGATCACCTCGCGGCCGAGGGCACGCTCGGCCGCCATCACCGCCCGCATCGCCACCATCTCGACGTGCTTGCGGGCGGCGGCATCGACGCCCGGCTCCTCGCCCCGGCGTGCCGCCAGCAGCCCGGCCGGAATCACCAGCGCACCGCCGGCGATCACCGGCGTCGCCGAGATGACGTGCCGCATCGCCGCCAGCTCGCGTCTCCGCCGCTCCAGCCGTGTGGTGAGTTCGTCCACCGTTCGGCGGGCGTTCTCGAGGTTCATCCGGACCTCCTTCCCGGCCCGCTGGTCGTCCTGCAGCCGGAGGAACCGGTCGGACCAGAAGTTGATCTCCTTCACCAGTCGCGCCTGCACCGCCGCGAGCGTCCGGTCGGCCATCCGCTCCCGCCGGTCTTTCACCTCTTCGAAGTGCGCCGGCACGAGCCGCTCGGTAGCGTACCCGAGCGCCATCCGCTCGAGATCATTGCTGATCCACGGCGAGGCGAGAACGTCGGCAACCAGCCCCCGCTCCTCCTCGCCGATCGGCTGGAGGTCGAGGTGCGGCGCCCACCCGGCGTTCTCCGCTCGTCCCTCGGCATCGATCGCCACGAACTGCATTCGCCGCGAGACCGTGCGGTTCTCGTCGTTCCCGTCCCGCACCGAATGATCGATGATGAAGAGCACCCGCGGCGTCGTCCCGGGATCGTTCGGGTCGACCAGCACCGCCCCCTGCCGCAGCTTCGGCCGGTGCGCCTCCAGCACGAGATCGGTCGCCGCCTGCATCAGCGGGTGGCCCGGATGGATCAGCGCTGCCATCGGTGCCCCCACGCGGTCGAGCAGCCGGACGTACTCCTTCTCGAAGCAGACCCGCTCGTAGCGCCCCAGCACCGGCTGCATGTATCGCCGGTCGCGCCCCGATATCCGTCGGTCGCGCTCGCGGATCGCCGCCGGCACATGGGTGATCTCCCACCGTCCCGGCTCCCGTGGCCGCAGCTCGCCTCCGAAGACCTCGAACGCCCTGGTGAAGAACGCCCTGATGAAGTAGGGCTGCAACTTCCTTGCCTCGGCCTTCTCCATCTCGGCCTTGATCGCGAACAGCCGCTCCGCGTCCATCACTACCTCACAGAGGGCGTTCTGCTGCATGATCGCTCGCAGGTGCTCGGTGTCGAGGGCGCCCTCCACCCGCTGTAGAAGCCTCGCCCGCACCTCGGGATCGTCGCCATACCGGATCGCCTCGATCAGCAGGTCCCGCAGACTCCGCTCATCGAAGACGTCGCCGAGAATGTCGAAGACCCGGCCGCCGAGCGCCTGCCGCTCCGTCTCCAGCTTCAGGAGCAGCCGCTGGAAGACATCGCCCTCCCGGGTCTCGGCCGCTACCAGGTTCCAGAGGCGACAGACCTCGGTCTGCCCGATACGGTGAATCCGGCCGAACCGCTGCTCCAGCCGGTTGGGATTCCACGGCAGGTCGTAGTTCACCATCAGGTGGGCGTTCTGCAGGTTCACTCCCTCCCCGGCCGCGTCGGTGGCGACGAGGATCCGCACCGCCGGATCGCTCCGGAACATTTCCTGCTTCTTCCGCCGCTCCTCGCGTCGGTCGCTTCCGTCGATGGTGACGACCGCCTCCTCGGACCCGAGCAACCCACGGATCCGCTCTGCCAGATACCGCAGGGTGTCCTTGTACTCGGTGAAGATGATCAGTTTCCGTTGCCGACCGCTCTCCTCGTGCATCTGGGGCGTGTCCTGCAGGAGCCGGGAAAGTTCCTCCCACTTCCGGTCCTGCCCCGACCGGACGACCTGCCGCGCCCGCTCCTCCAGCCCTTCGAGGATCCGGATCTCGGCCTCCAGCTCGTGGATCGTCCGCGAGGCGGTGGCCTGGTCGACGACCTCCTCCTCGTACTCCTCGTACTCGTCGGCCGCCATCTCCTCGTCGGCGTCCCACACGTCGCCGTTCGTCCGGACGTCAAAGAGCGTCTCGACGAGCGCCCGGCCGCGTGAGTCGAGCTTCATCTCCTCCACGCGGCGCTTCAACCGCTCGCGCCGGCGTTTCAGTGACTGATAGATCGCTTCCGGGCTCGACGCCAGCCGCCGCTGCAGCCCGGTGAGGGCAAATCCGACCGCACCTTTCCGCTGGTTGTTCTCGATCCGGTCGGCCTTGTTCATCTCCTCCCGGACGTACTGGGTGACCTGCTGGTAGAGGGCGGCCTCCGCATCGGAGAGCGTATAGGTGACCGACTCCGCGATCCGCTCGGGGAAGAGGGGTGTCCCGTCGAACTTCAGGAGGTCCTCCTTCACCATCCGGCGCATCAGGTCCGAGACGTCTACCTTGTGAGCGCCGTCCCTGAATTTTCCATAGAACCGGTCCGCGTCCAGCAGGGAGAGGAAGAGCTGGAAGTCCTCCTCCTTTCCGTTGTGCGGCGTCGCCGTCATCAGGAGCAGATTCCGGGTGTGAGCGCCGAGCAGTTCTCCGAGCCTGAACCGCTGCGTACGGTTCACCTTCGAGCCGTAATACGTCGCCGACATCTTGTGGGCCTCGTCCACCACCACGAGGTCCCATTGCGTGTGCGCGAGCTTCTCCTGCAGCTCCTCGTTCCGGGAGAGCTGATCGAGCCGGGCGATCAAGAGGGGGTGATCGTCGAACGGGTTGCCGCTCAGCGACTGTTCCGCAAGGTCACGGGAGAAGATAGTGAAGACGAGACCGAATTTCTCATGCATCTCGTCCTGCCACTGCTCGACGAGGCTCCCGGGGGCGACGATCAGAATACGTTCGGCATCTGCCCGCATCAGGAGCTCGCGGATCAACAGGCCGGCCATGATCGTCTTGCCGGCGCCGGGATCGTCTGCCAGGACGAACCGCAGCGGCTGCCGGGGGAGCATCGACTCGTAGACTGCCGTGATCTGGTGGGGGAGCGGCTCGACGTTCGAAGTATGGACCGCCATCATCGGGTCGAAGAGGTAGGCCAGGTCGATCCGGTAGGCTTCCGCAGCGAGTTTGAACGCCTCGCCGGGCGCGTCGAACGCCCACGGCCGCCCGGCCTTCGCGAGGGAGAGGGAGGGCTCGTTGGAACGAAAGAGCATCTGCTCCTTGAGCTGCCCGTCGGCAGTTTTGTAGTAGACCGTCAGCGCGTTCTCGCCCACCGGATCGGTTGAGATAATACGTACGATCTGGCCGGGTTCGAGACCGTTGACGGCCGCATCTTTTCTGATGTCTTCCAGGCGTAGCATGGATCGATACATCTCCGACTGTGCTATCCTCCGCACACTCGATGGGCAGGGTGGAAACCCTTGCTATTGCTCCTCGATGGATGGCAGAACAATGATTATCACTATTTGTCTGCGCAGGATCTCTATCTCTTGAAGTTCCCTTTGTGTGCGGGACAGGATTATGATTTCGGTTTCTTCGGAGCCCTTACGATCGAGATGGTACCAATTGATTTGAGAGGAGGAGGTTACAGAAAATTATACAACCTATCGGTAGATCTCATCGAGTCGCCAGACCAATTCCAATGGTTTAGGCCACCCTGCCTTCACAAAGATGTCTAGCAGATCTAACAAGTTCTTCAACGAGGCTTCGTTCAACAAAAGTTCTTTGTGGTCAGAGATTATCGTTTCACACAGTTCTACAATCTTTTCCATTCCCATGTGATCAAAGCTGTACCCAGCTGGTGTGCTGGCTCGAATGACCCGTACGGACATATCCAAAACACCAGGTGGATCATGCCTTAAGACGCCATTCATAAGCTCGATAAAGTAATGCGCAGTACCGGGATTGATGGCAACATGGCTTCGCTCGCAGGCATCAAGGAAGTGTAGAAAGATTGGTTTGACCGAACAATAATATTCTTTTTGAAGATCGCTGGAGAGTTGTTCTTTGCTCGCTCCCTTCTCGAATATCCCTGCAGAAAAGTAAATTCTTGTTACGATCTCGTCAAGCGCTCTATAGAGATCTGTTACTATTGTCTCGCTATTTTTATCGAGATTATTGCCGTAATCCGTAAATAACTCCCTTATTGCTTTCACAATGTGGGGGATTGTTGACTCAAGCCAGTCTCTCGATCTGTTAAATATCTGTTTAGTTTCTGACTTTTCGAGATTTTGTGGTTTCAAATATATTGTTGACTCGAAGATCAGCTTCACCGTCTCGGCGTGATATTTTTTGCAATTAGTTAGGAAGGAGAGCATGAGATCCTTTGCCCAGTTGTTGTCGAATGCAATGGCGAAGCCAGTAACCATTGACAAGAACTCATCGGGATAAGTATTTTCCCCTTCAGTTTGCGAAATGGTTTTGTACAATGTATTTAAGACGTCCACGCATCGCTCAGGATCTTCTTTTACAAATCTCCTCATGTTGCTACAGACTGCACCCTGAACTACAATATTTCGTTCAGATCCTGCAATGTCCTGCATAATGCGCCAGAATTCTTCAGGGCATGTGAACCAGATCCTGAATAGTTCTCGAGTGGCCAGATACCTGACAGAAGGTACAACATCTCGTGTAAGTTGCTCAATAGCTTCGATGACCTTTGCATCTTTATGTCTTGCTGCAAGCCAGGGGAGCCCCTCTGCTGCTGAATGGCGTGGCGCAGGAGACCAGGCGGGAGACGTAAACTGATTATCATACTGGGGATGGTGCTGTGGTTCCTCATGAATTGCACAGTCAAGAAGCACCTGCCGGCAGAACTTAAACTCTATACTATCTGGATCTTCAACTCCCCGACTCATCGTTTCTATGCACTGTGCTAAATCTGTCCATACAACATTACAAGTGCGTTCATCCAGATCATGGGAGCGCTTAAGCTTTGAATATACATCATGGGCAGTATCATATATTGAGCGAATATCCTCTATCGGGGGAATTTTGTTTTGCCATTGCTTGACGAAAGGTTCGACTTTATGGGAATATTCGAGCAATTCTTGGTTGTCAGATGTTTTGATATCAACACCCTGATCCGTTAACCAATTCTCTTGAGTATAGGGTTCAACCGTTGCTTCATGAAATGCATAGGTTGGGTTATTACCCGGGATCTTGTTGCTCTTCTCCATATCGGCCCGGAGAGCTCGACCATTTGGTGTTTGTAAATGATCTAATGGAATCCTTCCAATAAGGCGTTTTACGTACCTCTCAAATAGTATTTCTCGGAGAGGTTCATCTTCACCGTCTGGAAGTTTGAGGATAGCTGTCTCTATTTGTAGGATCTGCTGAGGCGAGAAATAATCTATCGCGGTCTCGATGAATTGGCATACTTCGTATATTGTCTCAGGGTGACCGAGCACAGGCTTAGCTATGCATAATTCAAATACCCTCTCAGCAAACAGATCCGGATACTCTGCCGAAATACGTAACAATCGCCGCCAGAAAAATGCAGATCTTACATGGTCTCCGAAAACATCAAGAATCTTATCGATTTTTTCAGTGTTGCCATTTTCAGCCAGTTTTTGGATATAATTGAAAAGCGGATCGGCTAACTTCAATGTATCATCGATGTAATGTCCTTCATCCCACACATAACTTATATCGCAGACATATCGAGCCTCTTTTCCTCGAAAGGCAAAGTAATCCTCTGGCACTTCTATTGATCTGGCCCTTTTTGAATGATCTTGGAGACATCCAATAATCGTTTCTGCGGCGATGGTGGGACTTTTCTCAATAAATTTTGAAATTCCTTTAGTCAGATGAAATGTACATAACCCATAATCCTGCCGACGATTGCTTGTTAAAGGCAGAACTGGTGTACCCATGCTTGTGGTTTCATTGCTTGTTTCTTCATGTTCAAACACAGCAAAGTAGATTTCTTTTAAAAATTCTGGATCGGATTCTAGAATTTTATCTGTCTCGCCAGTAAGTCGGGAAATGTACTTGATTTGGAAGTTTTTCTCCGTTTTGAGCAGTGAAAGAGCCGCTCTAAGATGGTTTTTTGATGCAATCGCATCAGTATCGAATGTTTTTGCTACAAGATACGTTGCCCATATTCCTCCCAAATTGTCGAAATAGTTTCTATCTCCCTTTTCCCTCCCCTCCCAGATCCACGCGAAGAGCTGCCGGCTAATCTTGCCGCATTTCTGAAGAATTTCGGTGTTCTCGCCTTCCTGAGCTCTGTCACAAATTGTATTAAGATATACCGCCAAATCCCATGCAAATGCCTCGTCAAAGTACGGTGAGAGCGAGCATAAGAAATCCAGCCATAGAGCATCTTTTCGGGCGGCGTTGATAGATATTAGCGCTCGTATTATATTGAGCACCGCTTTCTTTGCATCATCTTTTCCATCTCTTAACCTTTCGATAAGCGGTTCCAGTTGGGTTAAGCTGGTGGCCTCCATTGCCACCGTTGTCGTTGGCAACAATTGGATGAACGGTCGCAGGTGACATTCCTCGGTCGGGAAAATTTTCCAATAGAAGTTCCAGAATGTTTCGTGTTGGTCGATTAACAACCTCGTGAAGAAATAGGTAAGGCTTGGACGCAGGAATATCGGTCTAGATGTGCATTCGCTCAGATATATTATGAATAGGTCTGGATCTTCCTCTAGTAGTAGCATGCTCACAGCATAATCAAACAAGATATTATGCGAGTAAGAAATCCTCTGATGGTTTGATGAAGGTTCAAGGACTTCTGTGCTCAACAATTGGTTCCACGCCCCGTCCGCAGAAAAATCAAACACAGTTTCTTTTCGGATAGAGAGAGATTGTTCGTTGACCATCTCTCTTGTTATCCTAGTCAACACGAATTGTTTACTTTCACCAAGATGACCCTCGATAACACGCCGCTCCCAAAATTGTTTCAGCAGATGCGTCTCTGATTGAATCGCACTATAGTTAATATCCGCCGACTTGTGCAGCATGAGATTTTCAATGAGCCATAAGTTGAATGGAACTTTCATTAATTGTTTAAACTCTTTTGAAGCGCTATCGTATACGGCAGAAAGGGATGGGATTTGTAGTACGGCTTGCTCTATTTCTGCATCCTCAAGTTTGGGAATCCAGAAGTGTCTGCACCCAATATCATCTCGGGTAAATGGTGTGGGAGATGATATTTGGTTGTTTGATGGAAACAGGTTTAATAGAGTAGGGGACTTTTTAGCATCATATATCCGCACGCTCACAATGACATGCCACTTGTCTTCTAGTCGAGAGATGCACCTACGAATAAAATCAAGATAGTACGCTTGACTACTGGGAGAACGTGCAGCATCCAGAGAATCAATGATTAATATTCCAGTTGATCCTCCTCTTTCCAGCCGCTCTTCCTCCAAATAGGAAAAAATGTCAAACTGAGGATCATCGGGCCTCTCGATACCCAGTTCGTATACCAGTTTTCTATCTGTGTCTATAGGTAACTTATCTACCGTAATGAAAAATGATGGAATCCCTTCTTCATGAAGGCGTTTGCTCAAATTTTTTAGCTCATATGTTTTTCCTGAACCGGGTTGCCCAATAAGAATGCCATTACCCGCTGTTGCGAACCGATACAGGTGCTCGAGTAGAATTGGGCGATCGATTATCATGTGCTATTCCATCATCCGTCGTGAGATATCATCGATACTGGGGTATCTTCGTTTACGATCTTTTGTATCATCATTTCGCTTATTAAGTGTATCAATTCGTCTCTTCAATTCAAAAATTAATGCGTCAAGTTCGCTGTAATCACCGCTACCTGCACCATTACTGTCTTTCTTTACGTTGAAACAAATTGGCTGTAGGCCGTATCGCTCAATCTGCAAGCAGTTGTCTTCGGGTGCTCCATCGGCTTCGCGGGATAAAAATGCATAGCCCAGAGTTTCTCCTTTAAAATGCCGGTTTATTTGCTCTAATATTCCCATGAAAAACTCATCGTCCATACTGAAACCAACAAACACTATCACACTGTGATAAATCAAAGCCTTAAGCACTTCCGAATGAAATCCCTCATTATAAGCCTTTTTATAATCACTATTTGTTAGAATAATTCCTTGTGGGTAATTTACACACCCATGCAAATGGACTACGCTTCTTACCAGTTTTGAGGAAAAACTTCTACAATAATTTAATATGCCTCCATCGGGCTGTTGGTTGCACAGGTCTAATGGTTGACATAAGTATGTCACGTCCTCCATTGACAATTCCCTTCGGGTCGATGAGAAAGGTTCAAAGGCGCTATTGTATTGCCTATTATGTATGGAATTAAGCGTTTCTTCAAGAATTAGATCGTAATTTGTTGTAGTAATACCATGCCAGCCTACATTTACGAGAGATTCATGGAACGGAAGTGGTGTTATCTTTCTTGAAAATGTCGATTTTATTGTGCTGAAATAATCATCAAGTCTACTTTCCCTTCTGTATTGCTCTTTTATTTTTTCAGCAAACTCCATTTGTTTTTTCGAACTCTGTGAATCACTAATTGTTTCGGACTTATCAATTTTCTCTTCTAAATTTTCGTTAAGTATATCCAAGAGCTCTGACCAAGAAGGCATTCCTACTTTCATGCTGCTTCCAGCGCCCACCATTAAGAATACACGTTTTTCGCGAAATGATTCCACGAGAGCAGTAAACGCTTCTTCTTGTTCGGTCATGATTTTGGGACCAATGTACAGATTTTCATGGGGGCGGGATTACTAGACGAAGTAATCGCTTGATTCATCAATATCTATGATTTGTGAGAGACAGACACGAAATGGTTTCATGATAGTTTTGCGATCAGTTTCTTCAACCGCTCGATCAACTCTTTTACTTCGTCGGCTGTTACATCGCTTGCGTGGCTGCATTTATCCCGAATGCTGGCAAGATGCTGGATGTTTTTGAGTTGCGAAACCTCGATACAATCGCGCTCATACAATTTTTGAGCGAGGGGTTCTATAGTGTCCTTCTTCTGGTACTCAATGGAATACTTGTCACACAGCGCCTTCAACTGTTGCTCAAGCGCAACCCCTGCGAGTGCGCCTGCAGCGCGGTGGTGACCATTCTTATAGAGGTAGTCGGCTTCATCGATTTCCCGATCAATATAGTCTGTTGATATGAGTTCACGGAGGTTCATTTGACGAATATCAATCATATCCGGGACAGTGAGAAGAATACTCCTTTGAATCTCGAAGGCACGCCAAAAGACCTCGGCAATTCCCGAATTATTATTTGTCCAAGGATTTTTTTCAAACATTATGAAGTCCTTTACCCCACAGCCCGCTGAACTGCCTCCGGAATAGTATAGGGTATTAAATTCGTCAGCGCTTTCAGGAACATAATCCCTAACAAATTGGTAAGCAACTGTGTACCATCGTTGATACTTTCGTAAAACATCTCGCTGTTTATGCTGCTCGTTTTTGGACAATTTCCCCCATTTATACTCTCGATCATAAGGATCTATATCATAGGGGTCTATTCCTGATGGCATAGGGGCGACAAATATCTTGACATCGTGAAGCAACCTGATTGCGAGTTCTTCAATTTCAGCTGCTTCTTGTTCAAGTTCATCAATTTTTTGCCTGATAATCCGAACGTCGTTCACGCTTGCACCCCTCCACAATCACCACCTAGCTCTCCGTCGACCCGTTAACAACTTCAGGCGGGGCGGGCATGGTATCAAGTGAATATGGAAAACAGTTCGGCAAAAAGGTTAGCATTTATTCTCGCAGGCTGGAGGAGAGGGATACGGATTCTGCGATTAGCCGGCGGTCGGCTGCACCGAGTTCTCCTCTTTCACAGATGTTCGCCTACGCCCCGCGAGAGCGGTAGGCCACCTTCCTCTCTGGCAGGTAGTCACTACTTCTCGATCTTTGCACCAGCCGCCGTCCGGTATCCCTGGAGGGGATGGGTGGGGACGTTCTTGTACTTCGCTTCGATCCTGCCATCCTCCAGCATGGGATTGATGTAGTGGTTCCGAAGCGAGTCCTTGCTCCGGTTCAACAGGTCGGCCAAGTCATCAAGGGTCAGGTATCTCCCCTCGCAGAGGCGGAGAATTGTTGCCTCAACTACCTTCCTCGACGCTTTCCGCACAGATCCAACCGGTCTTGCAACCTCGCGCAATGTATCCAAATGTTCGGAGCTTGCGATCAAATGTTCGAAGCTCTCTGTCAAATGTTCGAAGCTCCCCCGGCAAATGTTCGGAGCTCGGCTTCGAACAGATCCCAGGAGCTCCGAACATCCACCCGCCATCGGGTGACGGCCAGGACGGTAGGAGAACGTGCTCCGGCCCGACCCCTCGCTCATCAGAAGCCCTTTCCCGACCGGGCCGTGAAGAGCCACGGTGATGTCGTGCGGGTGCTCTGTCGTCACCTCGTTGAGCCTGCCTTCACGCATCCTCCAGAAGAAGGTGACGACCAGCATCTGCGTGAAAATCCCACGCTCACCGACGCTACTCATCACCGCCTTCGGTGATCTCCCAGCGGCCACCCTTCTTTGGACCTACCCGTTTGAGCTGACCCGCCCGCTT
>Ga0209723_1004799_pt1 | contig 14646 bp, 14 predicted proteins | sample BiotimSIPDNA_2_FD_185750 | JGI IMG/M metagenome (GOLD analysis project Ga0209723, IMG submission 185750) | Anaerobic biogas reactor microbial communites from Washington, USA - Biogas_R2 time_0 SIP DNA (SPAdes) (version 2) | ecosystem: Engineered > Bioreactor > Anaerobic > Unclassified | place... | reverse complement strand
CACTGAGGCATCATCCGGGATCGTTTTTCGGAATTTCGACAAATCGGTGTGACCTTTCCGGTATTCGCAAGTATTCCTGTGTATTGGATCCAACATGCAGGCAGACGATTCCGAGTCGGACGAAGTGATCATGCTCCGGGTGAGAGAGGGGCAAATCGACCAGCTCTCGACCCTGTACAAAAGGTATCGCACGCCCCTGTTCAACTTCTTCCTCCGGCTTACCTCCGAACGCCACCTCAGCGAGGATCTCGTTCAGGACGTATTTTTCCGCATCATGAAGTATCGGCACTCTTACCGCCCACGACACAGTTTCCGCACATGGATGTATCAGATCGCACGCAACGTCCGCATCCAGGCATGGTCCCACGCCGCCCGCGAACCCGTCATGTCAGCGGTTCAGGAACAGGACAACCTGCCCACCGCCGATGAGAACAGTGCCCGCCCGGACACACAAGTGATTCTGGGACAGGATCTCGACCAACTGAAACAATCCATTTCCAGGCTTCCCGAAGCCTCGCGCGAAGTCTTGATCCTAAGCCGCTATCAAGACCTCAAATACGACGAAATCGCATCCATCCTGCAATGCAGCGTAGGGGCGGTGAAAATGCGGGTGCTCCGCGCCATGAACGAACTCCGTCAGCAATTTGAATACCTCAGCAGAAAGGAAGTGTCATGAACTGCTCACGCTTTCACAAACTGGTGGCCGATGACCTCGCGACCACCCTCAAGCCTGCCCTTCGCATGAAGATGGAACAACACATGCGGGATTGCCCGACCTGCCGCGAACACTACACCTCGATGCAAACCCTCTGGGAGTCGATGGGTGATATCCCCGATTCCCCTCCCGATCCGGATATGGACACCCGGTTCTTCTCCTCTCTCGAAAGGTGGCAACGGGAAGAAGATGCATCCGCTTCCGCTGCGCATACGGCCAGGCTTTCATCATGGTTTAACAGCACGGGCTGGCTGATCGCCGCCGGATCATCGGCCGCCGTCCTGGTGATGCTCGGCCTCGGGATCCTCATCGGATGGAATCTCGCATTCAAATCCAGTCCCGGCAGTGACCCTGCACTCTCAACCGTTGACGAACTCCACCGGAAGGTATCGGCCCTCGAACGCGAGATGGCGCTCTCACTCATGCATCAGGAGTCGGCAAGCGAACGCCTGCGCGGGGTGCTCCTGTCCGGCCAGCTTGCCCCAACCGAAGCCTCGGTCATCCAGGCCTTGCTCCAAACCCTCGATACCGATCCCAACGTAAATGTCCGTCTGGCGGCACTTGAGGTACTGCAACCGCATCTCGACCGCCCCGAAATCCGGCATTCGCTCCCCGAATCCCTGCTGCGGCAAAGCGCCCCGATCCTGCAAGCCGAATTGATCCGCCTGATCCTCCAACTGGAGGACCCCAAAGCAACCAACGCCCTCCGCGAACTGCTCGAACGCAATCATCTGGAAGACTACATCCGCTCGACTGCGGAATCCGGAATCTCCCAACTCGAAATGATCTAGCCATGAAAACCCACCACTTCCTTCATCTACGGGTTCTCTTCTGTGTAATTGCCTGCTTCTCCACTTACCCGCTCTTCGCGGATGCGGAAAACCCGATCCCATCGATCCGGATCAACATCGACGCACCCGATCAACCCGCAACCGTCAAACTGAGCGTCTTGAACGGCAGCATCGAAGTCCGCTCCCATACCCTGAATGAGCTTCACGTGACCGGCGGAAAATCGGGCATCACCGCGAAGTCGAAGGATGGTATCATAACCCTCGGCACGAGCAACCCGAATCCCGGCAAAGTATCGATCCTGATCCCATCCTCCACATCCCTCATCCTCAACTGCACCAACGGGTCGGGCATAGATGTCGATGGGGTCTCCGGCGACCTCGAGCTCAACAGCGTCAACGCCTCCGTCATCGTTCGCAATGCCACCGGATCCGTTATCGCGCACTCCGTTCAGGGCAGGGTATCCGTGGAGATGACCCGGCTCCCGGCCGACAAACCCCTCTCGCTCAGTTCCCTGAATGGCGACATCGACCTGACGCTTCCACCCGACGCGCCAGCAAGCTTCCGCCTGCAAACCACCAATGGCAGCATCCACTCGGAGTTTCCGATCACCGTCGCCCCAACCGGCAGATTCCCCATCGGGAAATCGGTCTCCGGCACGATCAACGGAGAGGGAGGCCCCGAGTTACGCCTCAAGAGCCTGAACGGCAGCGTCTACCTCCGCAAAGCCCCCCCGATCACAAACGCCGAAGCCGAAGCCTCGGAAAATCCCACCAATCCAAGGTAGGGCGAACCGTCCCGGTGAGCCGCTCTTCTCCAAACCCGAACGTGTCATCCCTTCCGTCAATCCCTCTTAAGGAGTGGATGGCTTCAGCCATCCTCTATTGCCATACCCCACCAGAAGTTCAATCGCATCAGCGGATGAGCCGGGACGCTCATCCCTACCCAAGACGGCACATTCCCCCGCGCGGGTAGGGCGAACCGTCCCGGTGAGCCGCTCTTCCCTATCTTCTTCAATCCTGTAGATCCTGTTAATCCTGTCGAAAAAATAGAAGGTATCCCACATGCCCGCCAATCCGTGTTCATCATCTTCATCAGTGGTTGATGTATTCTTTCCTTCCCCTTTCGTGGTTTTCGGTGATTTCGTGGTTCATCTTCTCATTTCCTCTGAGCCTCTGCGATCTCAGCGCGAGGATATCTTCTTCAATCCTGTAGATTGTGTTAATCCTGTCCAAAAAACAGTTCTTTTCACCACTTTCGAGCCGAAGGCGACACTCAAGCGATAGCGCGAAGCAAAGGACTCGAAGCGCACGAAGAAATTTCTGCAGTTCTGTTCTCCAACCTCTGTTTTATATGTGATCTTTGTGGCTTTGTGGCTAAGATCCATTTTCCAATCCGACATTCCGGGAGACGGAAATCTCACGATTTCCGCTACGGGAAGGGTGACTCAATTCCCCTCTTCCTTCGCGGCTTGCGTGTCCTCCATAGCTCGTAGATCGATGGGGAAATGCAGACGCTGCATGCAGCGTCAAACGGGCGTGAGTCCAATCTGCTTCAATCCCCGTACAGCAATCCGGAACAACGATCCTCCATCCCGGGTCTCTGCTATTTCAATCTGGATTCCACATAGTCCGACAAACTCATCCCAGCCGCATGGGCTCGACGACGCGCATGATCATGAACCGAGGGCGAGAGCCGAATGCTAAAGGTTTTGCGACCGGATGACTTACGTCCACTTCCCTTCCGACGCCCACCACGGACAACCTCTTTCCCCGGATCGAAATACTGATCGATCTCATCGGAACCCGATTCAAAAAGTGCATCGAGCTCCTCTAAGGTAATCACTTTCGTTCCATCAAGGCTTATAGCGACCTTGCCAGAGGGCGATCTCGCTCTCGCGGCTTCTACGGCAACTGATGATGCGGATATTTTCATTTCTATTCGTGATAATTGCTGTCCAAAATCGACCCTTTATTATTCCCACGACAAGAATCCTCGGCTCGTCAGTGTAGGCAGACTCGTAGGCGAACACCGGACCATCCCAAAGCTTCTGCGCCTCCTCGAAGTCTATCCCATGCTTCTCAAGATTCGCGGCACTCTTGGATGAATCAAATTCAAACATTTTGATTTCATAAATAATCAATCAACCCATCCAGTCAAGCGCCATCACATAGTAGCGGGAGCTAATGCTCGCGCCCTTGTTCCAATCGACGTCCCACGAATGGCGAGCAGGGATGCTCCCCTACTCTCAAGAAGGCTACAGGTTTTGTCATGAGCGTCGTCGAATGGCTCGTGACTGGCCAACAGGATTGAAGAGGGTTTAACCACGAAAGGCACAAAAACCACGAAAAGGAAGATGGTTTAACCACGAAGCACACCGAGAGCACAAAGAAGAGGGGTGGTCCGCAGATGGGCGCAGATTGGGGGATGAACAGGGTGGGTAAAGGGTAGGCACCCGTCACGGCCCTGGATCACCCTTTCGTGTAGTTCGCGTTTCGTGGTTCATCCCATTCTTTCCTCTGCGGTCTTTGCGGCTCTGCGCGAGGATATCCTCTTCAATCCTGTATATCCTGTCCAAAAAAAGAGCTCTTCTCACCACAGTGAACTCGAAACTGGCTCCCAATCTATCTTCATTGGGGTATTCGGGTCTCTGTTGGATTAGAAGACGACGGCTGAAGCCGCCGCCTCCGGGGCGTCCCCAACATCCAAGGTAGGGCGAACCGTCCCGGTGAGCCGCCTCTTCACCCCTTTCGTGCTTTACGTGACTTTCGTGGTTCATCCCCTTCCCTCATGGGGATTCGCATTACAAAACAACAAAGGGATGCATTCACCGCTTTCGAGCCGAAGGCGACACTCAAGCGATAGCGCGAAGCAAAGGACTCGAAAAGTACCAAGAAATGTCTGCAGCTCTGTCCTCCAACCTCTGTGTTATATGTGATCTTTGTGGCTGAGATTCTTCTTTTTCAAACCTGCTGCCCCAGGCTTGGAATCAACGGCGCTCTTCCGGAGGGTATGGCTTCAGCCATCCTCTTTTGCTCTCACGCCTCCAACCGTTCAATCGCATTCCGGATGAGCGGGGACGCTCATCCCTACCTAAAACGGCCCTCCCATAGTAGCGTGAGCATCCTTTGTCGCGCATCCTCTCCCAATCGACGTCCCACGAATATGGCGAGCAGGGATGCTCCCCTACTCTCAAGAAGGCAACGGGTTTTGTCACGAGATCCCCCTACTTCAAAGAGGGCTACGGGCTTGATCATGAGCATATTCGAATGGCTGAAGCCGCAGCCTCCGGGGCCTACCCAACATCCAAGGTAGGGCGAACCGTCCCGGTGAGCCGCCTGCTTCCATACTCCTGCCGCGTCATCCCTTCCGTCAATCCCTCTTCCGGAGGGGGTGGCTTCAGCCATCCTCTATTACCATACCCCACCAGAAGTTCAAGCGCATCAGCGGATGAGCGGGGACGCTCATCCCTACCTGAAACAGAACATTCCCCCGCTCGGGTAGGGCGAACCGTCCCGGTGAGCCGCTCTTCCCTCTCCTCTTCTTCAAAAACCCTCTCGGTTATATCCGGATGATCACGGTTTCCTCCGATTGCATTCACTGGAAAAGGAGGGATTCACAGATACCATAGATGGTCAGGAACTTCCGATGAAATCCTTCAGAACCTGTTGCGCTGGAAACAGGTGTGCGCTCGACCAACCCTTGTGATCTTCAAATCCATGAACACATCCCGAACCTCGTTCCGTCGATTCAGTCTCCGACTCCTCACGATTGGCTCCGTTCTGCTGTGGGGATCAGTTGAGGCGCTTACTCAGACCCACCCGGAGGCGGATGCCTTTCAGCCAGCAGGGCCGATGACATGGCAGAAAATCGATTCGCGCTACGCCTACCAGGGTCCGCTTGGAGCCGAGCTGCATACCGATGGGTCGGCGACACTCAGGCTGTGGTCACCAATGGTTCATGATGTGTCGGTTCGCATCTACAACAATGAATATCCGGATAGGATCGATTGTAACCGCCTCCCCATGACACGTGGTGATGACGGGGTCTGGCGCCTCGAGCTCGACCAAACCAACACCGGAATTCAGGACCTCAACGGCTATTTTTATCATTACCTCGTGCAGACGACACCGGACTCTCCAGCTCGCGAGGCCCTCGACCCGTATGCCAAATCGATGGCCCCGTTTGATCACACGATTCACCCGGCGGGCAAGGCGGCGATCGTGAATCCTACGAGACTCGGAAAACCGCTCGCCCATGCGACCATCGAAGGGTTTTCAAAGCCCGAGGACGCGGTCATTTGGGAGATACACGTGAGGGACTTCACGGTGGATCCCACGATCGAAAAAGATCTCAACGCACCCTTCGGAACCTTTGAGGCCATGATCGACAAGCTCGACTACATCCGGGATCTGGGGGTGACCCACGTCCAGCTTTTGCCGGTGATGAGTTACCGGTTTGGAGACGAGCTGGCCAGCCGGGAGCGCGAGATGCAATACTCATCGCAGGACAACAACTACAACTGGGGATACGATCCGCACAGCTACTTCTCGCTGTCCGGTATGTATTCGAAGCATCCATCGGAACCCGAATCCCGGATTGTGGAGTTCAAAAACCTGATTGATGCGATCCATGAACGGGGAATGGGAGTCATTCTCGATGTGGTCTACAATCACACGGGGAACTTGAGCGTGCTCGAGGATTTGGCTCCGGGCTACTACCACTACATGGATGCCGATGGCACCCCGCGGACCAGCTTCGGTGGTGGACGGCTGGGGACCACACACGCTATGTCACGGCGCCTGATGATCGACTCGCTGGTCTATTGGACCGAGGTTTTCAAGGTCGATGGTTTCCGTTTTGACATGATGGGAGACCACGATGCGGAATCCATTCAGCTTGCCGCTGATGCGATCCGATCCCTGAACCCAAATGCCATCATACTGGGAGAGGGATGGAGGACCTACGCCGGAGATGAGCACGACCCCCGAAAACCTGCCGATCAGGACTGGATGGCACAAACCGACTCAGTCGCCGTGTTTTCGGACGAGTTCCGGAATGAAATCAAATCCGGATACGGGCACGAAGGGGATCCGCGGTTCATAACAGATGGCCAACGTTCGATTCAAAGGATTTTCGACAACATCAAAGCACAACCGGGGAATTTTCATGCGGATAACCCCGGGGATGTCGTGTCCTACATCGCGGCGCACGACAACCTCACCCTTCACGACGTGATCGCGCTAGCCACGAAAATGGACCCCGACACAAGTGAAGGACGGAGCGGGATTCATCGACGGATCCGGATTGGAAATGCGCTGCTCCTCACCAGTCAGGGAATTGCCTTTCTCCATGGAGGGCAGGAATACGGACGCACCAAGCAATGGCGGGGGGAAGGAACGCCCGAACACAAATACACGCTTGTGATGGATGAAGACGGAGCGCCCATCGCCCACCCCTACTTCATCCATGATTCCTATGACTCCAGCGATGCGATCAACCGGTTCGATTGGGCAAAAGCCACCGATGCATCCGCGTATCCAGAAGCCGTGCTCACGCGTCGATACACCTCCGGCCTCATTGCGCTGCGCCGGTCATCCGACGCATTTCGACTCGGCGACAAAGCGGCAGTTGACGCCAACATCCGTTTGATTGAAGAGCCCGGGATCCGGCAAGAGGATCTTGCCATCGCCTATTCATGCACCGCCACGGATGGCACACGCTTCCTTGTATTCATCAATGCCGACAATCAGGCCCGGGATTTCACTGCGATAACTGACCTGCCCACAGCTGAACTGCTCGTGGACGACGACGAGTCCGGAACCCTACCCGTATCGGATCCATCCGGCTTCAAGTTCACGGAAAAAGGGATTCGGATCGACCCGCTCACAGTATTGATCTTCAGACCCAAGCCTTAACGGGCCAATCGGGAATGCACAGGTTTCTCATGGAGAATGGCCCTGGCTGTGGAAGCTTCCCAACCTGTCTCTCGAAACCCTTCAAGCACTCCGCGATCCTCAAAAGGTTCAGTTCATTCCAGGAGCGTCCACCACTTGACTTATATTGCTCAAACCACTCAAAAACGGAGTCCGGGTCGTTTTCTTTCTCCTGCTCAAGCTCTGCTAACCAACGGTTACGGGTCCCCTCGTCGATATTGGGAGCAAGCACACAATACTCCCCGCTTTCCCGTCGATTTGTAGCCTGCGATTCCGCCTAGGACACCCTTGTCCCGTCCAGCGACTGCTAATTAATGCCAAATTAGCAGTTCACCAGCCCGACCCCGGCCGCAGCATGGGCAAGACCAAGCCGCTGAATGAATGATGGGAACCTTTTGACTTCATTGAGAAGCAGAAGAGCTTTGCGGACTCACCCAAGAGCCGGAGCGTGACAGCGTTGACGAGATTGACCTCGTTGGGGGAGTTTGTCATGTTGTCAGCGGTGTGAATCGGGTCACACAAGAGAAAGGATTTTCGCATGCCTGAACTCTTCGATAAACACGGGGGCTTTCGCCGGTTGCATTCCTTCACGCTGGCCACGATCGTGCAGCTCGACACGCTGCGCTTTTGCCGCCGTTTCCTAACCTTCGACCACCGCGAGACGGAGACGAAGTTCTACGACCCCAAGGGCCGGCAGTATGACCAGATGACCCAGGCGGCGCGCAGCGGCAGGCAAAACATCATCGAGGGCTCAGAGCGTTCCTCGACATCGAAAGACACGGAGATGAAGCTCACCGACGTGGCGAGGGCGAGCCTGAGCGAACTGCGCGGCGACTACGAGATGTTTATCCTCGACCGCGGCCAGCTTCCGTGGTCGGCACATTCGCCCGGGGCGAGGGCTATCAACGCGATCTCGCTCGACGATGCGCCGTTTGCGGACGACATGGTCCACGAGTCAGCGAAGCACGCGCTGGAACAGCGCAAGAAATACGCCCGTTGGCTGGACGACGACGATGCGGTGGTAGTGGCGAACGCCATGCTGATCATCATCGGCCGTGCGCTGAACATGCTCAAGAGCCAGATCGAGGCTCAGGGCAAAAGCTTCGAGGAGACCGGCGGGTTCGGCGAGCGGCTCATGGCCCGGCGCATTGAGTCCCGCGCGAAGCAGCAAACCGCGGATGCCCCCGAATGCCCGCTATGCGGCAAGCCGATGCGCCGGCGCACGTCGGCAAAAGGCGATTTCTGGGGGTGCTCTGCCTTCCCGGATTGCAAAGGCACGAGACCGGTATGAAAAGAATGGAGAAAAAGGCGACCTTGTTGACCGCGCTGACCGCATTGTCAGTGAAGTCAATAAGGTCAACACGGTCAACATAACAGGCTACACCATGAAGGATCTTGGCGGAAACCCCGAAGAGATCCACAAAGCATTCACCGGCTTCCAAAAGTATCTCTACCAGCAGACCGGCGCCGCCTGAGGTCCAGTTGCTACACCTGCAATCTGAACTCCCGATCCAGCTTCCAGCATCCTCTAAGGAAGGATGCGATATTGCGCCTCCGCGATTTGAGGTGGCGTCATGCGGACTTCAAGCCTCGTTTAGAGTTTGGGGGTATTCATTGTTACCTTTTCGTGTGGCGGAGGTATTCCCCTTTGTTCGGAGGTATTTCCGAACCTCACTTCAACCCATAATCCGTTCATTATGATCAGAAAAATCACCTTCCTTTCAACCTTGTGGCTCGCAAGCGCCCTTTCGCTTTCGGCAGAAAAACTGCAGGAGACGTTCACGCAGGATCATCCACTCGATCCACAGGGTTCGATCAGTCTCGACAACGTAAACGGATCCGTTCGCATTGACGTGTGGGATGAAGAATCCGTCCGCATAGAAGGAGTCAAGAGGGCAAGGACACAAGAGCACCTTGATAACCTCGAAGCGAAGATCGACTCCTCCCGGGATCGTCTCACGATCAAGACCAACCTCATTGACAAGGGACTCCGGAAGAACCCTGGATCGATTGACTACGTGCTAACGGTTCCACGGAACTGTAAGCTCGATGGAATCCGAACCGTCAATGGACCCATCGAAATCACCGGAGTTCAGGGGGAAGTCGACGCAAGTTCGGTAAACGGACAGGTCACCGCAACCGGACTGCGAAACGAAGCGGATCTATCGACTGTGAACGGCTCGGTTCGGGCCTCGTTCGAGGAAGGGGCTCACCCGGTTTCTCTCAAATCCGTAAACGGCAGCGTGACATTGAGGCTCCCGGAATCCTGCCACGCGAGTGTGGAGGCAAAATCGGTTAACGGTGCGATCCATTGCGACTTTCCGGTGACGATTGGAGAGGGCCGGATCCGGAAAAACTCACTCAAGGGAACGATTGGAGAGGGTGGTCCGGAAGTGCACCTCAAAACCGTTAACGGTGCGATCCACATCGAAAAGAACGCCTCTCTCTGAGTGGCCTCTTATAAAGGTCGCGTCTGGTGATTCAATCCTGTGATCCATTTCCTGATCATTCCAATAATCTCGCTTGTGCCGCTGGCGAGCAACTGCGAGCAAACGGACTCCCGGCGGCACATCATTCCGAAGCAGAATGGCTCGATCATTCCCGCCTATGAATCATTCGCGGAATTTCTGCAAACGGATCAGGATTGGATCACCTACCGCTCGATGATGTTGGATCCGTATCCGGAGATGAGACTCGTCCACAAGCGGATGCTTGAATGGGGAGTCATTCAAGCGGATGCTTTCGTCCGGGGACCGGACGATCATCCAGAAACAAATCCGGATCCAGCCTGAGGTATTCCGAGACACAATCCACCATAGGGCGCACATCACAAAGCACGCATTCCGCGTCACCCAAACGTCCACTGCGAGCGATTTTGCGTTCAAACAGGATGGGGCCGATCTTGTCGTAGTTTCTGGAAATATCCCCGTGGGACTGATCATGAAGGTGCATGGGACGATCCATCGTGGACCCATCCGGCATGCGGATCCTGAACAAAGCCGTTGTTTCAGTTATGCGTCCCGGGATGCTATTCCACTCCTCAACCCCATGCAAAAGGGTGTTGCGCTTCAGACTGCACCCCAGAAACAAGACCTGAGCACCCATGTCGTAAAGTTTTCCGTAGCATCCCTCCCTTGAGCAAGGAGTATCCGTCCACTCTTCGCCGGATACGAATGACTCCGCGCCGATACCCAAGGCAGCGACGGAATGGGTGGGATGAAGCGAACGGAACACCCCCGGTCGCCGCATGAACAGGTTGGAAAGAATTCCAACACAAGACCGGGTCTCCTTGGGATCGAAGACAAAGTTGCCCTTCTCGATTTGGTCCCATGAGTGGGTCGGCAATACCAACAAGCCAGCCGACAGAAATTTGGATAACACATCCAAGACACATTCCGCGCCACCCTCGACGGGACCTATGGCTTTCATCGATGAATGAACGAAAAGCACGCCCCCATTCGGGACTCCCATGCTTCTCAAGCCATCCATCAAAACGGAGCTGCTGTACATACTTGCTTGAATCAATATCAGGGCGTATTGTGTCCGTTTTGCCTCGGCTCAACAACCCCGAAGATGTTCAAATATTGTCAAAATCGACCAATGTCCGCTTTGGAAACAAAAGAGTCCGCTTTTGTCCTTGAACCTGATGCGAATGTAAAAAATGATCTCTGGTAATAAGACTTTGTTAAGGTCATCCTCTCTTCATCGTTAACCTCACCGATCCATTCACCCATTCTTGCTTGCGCAAGCCCTACCCAGTAAACCCTCCGAAACCGGAAAAAAACTGGATGCTGTATTTTGTGGCATCCTGTATGGTGCTGCTCGCAACATGGGGCTTCCTTCGACTGCAGAGTGACGCCAAATATCACCGGCAATCGGTGGACTACGTCACAGAGACCAGCGTTGCATGGGAAGTTGCCATGCCGACAGACCCCCAGATGCTGCTTGAAATGGAGGGAGCTCAGGGTTTCCAAACAGATCTCGCGAATCCCGGGAAATCCAAGCAAGCATGTTACCGGATTGTTTTGAAGAATCCGCATGATCAGGAGGACAGGCTAGCACTTGTGCCCCACCTTCCAACCGTTGATCGCTTTGTCGTCTTCGACCCGGACAACGACAAAGGAGGTTTTAGAATTGACCATCAGGGTCGGGCCTACCCGCAGAGACTCCGACCCCGCATGAGCCTTGCCCCGAGCTCCAGAGTTGAACTCGCGCCAAATGAACTCCGGCGCATCTTTGTCTTCGTTGAGGACTCCATGCTTCCGGCATGTGATGTCCTGGTTCTTGAAGCGTTTGAGTATGAGCGATCGGAATCCTGCGAGCTCATGACATATGCTTCCTACTTCGCGATCACGAGCGGGCTGTTCTTCTTCTACCTTCTGTTCAACACAGTGATGCGGGACAGGAGGCAATCCTGGTTTCTTGGCTATCTTCTCTCGACCATTGTTCTAACATTTCTCTCATCGGGGGTCCACTCCCTGTTCTTCCCTCTTTGGGGGATCATGGAGGACATGATCGTTTTAGGCGCACTCCTCACAAACTGCCTTTTCTTCCTCGAATTCGTGAGGGTTTTTCTGTTCGAATCAACGAGCAAAATCCTGTGCTACCGGGTTCTTCGAATCAACCAGGTCCTCATCCTCGGATCCTACGTCGGAGTGGGAATGCTTTTGCTCAATCACCCCACCGTGAGTGCATTTGTCTTTTCCTGGGTGATTCTGCTGTTCCTTGCTTCGCATATTCTCGCTCTCTTGTGTGCCATGAGCTGTGCGATCCGGCGGGTTCCAGGCGCCCGGGTGCTCCTCGCTTCGTTTGCACCAATGGTAATCGGGATTGGAGTAGGCGTTGCAGATGATCTCGGACTCTTTCACGACTTCACCCACGGCTTCCCTCCTCTCGCAGGCGGAGCACTTTCCATGATCTTCCTGGGTGTGGCGATCGCCCATCAGTACCGGCGCCTCCAGAATGAGCACGATTCGCTTCAGAAGAACTACACCCGCAATCTGGAAGATGCGGTGGAAAAGCGAACGAGGGAGCTGAGTGAGGCACAGCATCATCTCGAACTTGTGGTCAAAGATCGCGAAAGGGTTCTCAGTATCGTCGGCCACGATCTTCGGAACCTTATCGCCCAAAGGGAAAGCGCCAGTAGTCTCCTTCAAACGGAATATGAATCGCTGGGAGAAGCCGACCTGCGATCGCTGCTCTACATCATTAGCGAAAGTGCCCGTACGGAGATGATCCTGCTCGAAAACCTCATCGAATGGGGCAAATCCCGGTCCTCAGGAAACGGATCAACCGTTCAACACACTTGCAGTATCAGCGAGTCAGTTTCAAAAGCGCTCGAACAGCTTTCGGAAGTGATTATCCGAAAGGGCCTCAGTATCAAAACAGAAACTGATCCGGAACTTTCAGCGGCTGCTGATCTCCACGCACTGACCACCGTCATCCGCAACCTGCTCACTAACGCGGTAAAATTCACCCCGCGCGGAGGATCCATCACTATTCGATCCGCTTTGGACGGGAATACGATCGTTGTGGAGGTCATCGACAGTGGAATCGGAATGAATGCCGCGACCATTGCCGCACTCGCTGGTCCTTCGGGCCACTCACCCGGTAAGGGAACTGAAGGGGAACATGGCAGCGGACTCGGGTTGCTGTTATGCCGGGAGCTTTTGGAGAGCTTCAAAGGATCACTCGTTTTCTCAAGCGAACAAGGGCAGGGAACTACAGCCACCATACGGATACCCGCAGCTTGATACGAACCGACACACCATCGCCCAAGAGGACTTCGGCTCACCTGCGAAAAGTGAAGGATCATATTGGGTCATCAAAATGGAGATCTTCCAACAAAGACTAGCATTGATCTTTCTGTCAGACCAACGGAACCGTCGAAGCTTTGCGATGCTTGACCTGATCGTGAATTCTGTTTCGATCCCACCTAGAATTTGAAGGCGCATCAGCCCCGACCGACCTCGAATAACCTCACACCTCAAAAGGAAACCCCTGAAAATGAATGGTTCTCATCTAACAAAATCCTTGATCCTGCTCCTCTCATTTATTGTGGCATCTGCCCATCTCCTAGTAGCGGATGATGAAGTGCACATGATCAACGGGAAAGTATTCCGCGGCACGGTAGTGGAACAGACCGATTCCCATGTTTCGATCGAGCTTCCATTAGGATTGATCACCCTCAAACGTGGAGAAATCCGCGAGGTGAAAATAAGCCCGGATTCGGAGTCGAAGAGACAACAGCTGATGACAGTCAAAAAATTCCGGGATCAGATCAAAGAGCTCAACAAAGCGGCGCGAAAAGCATACGAAATCAGAAACTCCCTCAACATGACGAGGCAAGCGTTTCCATCGACCCAACAGAGCGAGATTCAAAAGAATCGGGTTTATGAAATGGAGCTGGAGCTTGCTCAACTGAATCAAGAGTTTGAGTCCTATCGAATATACTCAGGAAAGAGGGTGGTCCCCGCAATATACCAAACCTACAAAACCCTCCAATCCAAGATCAGCAAAATCGAAGCTGACATCGTTATGGAGACCAAAATCCTGGAAGGCATGATTCAGAAGGAAGCCCTTGCAAATCAAAAAGTCGCTGAAGCGAAAGATCGACTCCAAACTGCTATCGATAACATCCAAACAGAATACTCCAGACTGAAAGGCGAAGGCTGTCCGCATGAGGAGCTTTCTTTGGCATTGAAAGCTATCGCTGAACTATCTGATAGCAGTTCGGGCCCCATACGTATACCACTTCTCCAACGTGGAAACACATACATGCTTCCAGTGCAATTAAACGGAGCTGTAACGGACATCTTCATGTTGGATACAGGAGCATCCGGGATTCTAATCAACAAGAGACTATTCCAGAAACTTCACCTTCCCAGAGACAAATTCATCGGGAAATCTCGCTCGACAATCGCCAATGGAGAAACGATGGAAACTGAAACTTGGCTTGTCGATGAAGTCAGGGTGAGCGCCTTCACTGTCAAAAACGTTAAAGTCACCGTACCCTTGGCGGCCGACGACGATATCACACCCTTATTAGGGGGTGGATTCCTTAATCATTTTCATTTCCGGATCGATCCGGTTGGTAAAACACTGACTCTTGAACCGCAAACCGGACGCAACCAGTAAAGAATACAAACAGACGGAAAAACGTCCATCTACCTTTCCCATACTCCGGTTGCGTGGTTGAACACGCCA
>Ga0209723_1004793_pt1 | contig 14658 bp, 10 predicted proteins | sample BiotimSIPDNA_2_FD_185750 | JGI IMG/M metagenome (GOLD analysis project Ga0209723, IMG submission 185750) | Anaerobic biogas reactor microbial communites from Washington, USA - Biogas_R2 time_0 SIP DNA (SPAdes) (version 2) | ecosystem: Engineered > Bioreactor > Anaerobic > Unclassified | place... | reverse complement strand
CAGCGTCGCACCCCTCGCGGGTGCGTGGATTGAAACATCAAGCAACTGGGCAACCTTGCAGATATCGACAGAGTCGCACCCCTCGCGGGTGCGTGGATTGAAACAGTGATCTATTACAAAAAAGAAAATGGCCACTGGGCGTCGCACCCCTCGCGGGTGCGTGGATTGAAACTACTACCCTGAACCAGTCGATTGCACCATCTATCGTCGCACCCCTCGCGGGTGCGTGGATTGAAACATATAAAAACTCATGTGTTTATGAGAATCGGGTGGTCGCACCCCTCGCGGGTGCGTGGATTGAAACATCCTTGGGCAAGGGACAGGAGCAGAAAAATTTAGCGTCGCACCCCTCGCGGGTGCGTGGATTGAAACCGAGAACATTGGCGAGACACCAGAGTACACGACACCGTCGCACCCCTCGCGGGTGCGTGGATTGAAACGTCAATAGGATTTTGATACCCAGCTCCCCCAGTGGGTCGCACCCCTCGCGGGTGCGTGGATTGAAACTTTTTAGTCATGGCTTTATAGCCATGCTGTCCAAGTCGCACCCCTCGCGGGTGCGTGGATTGAAACGGAACCGGTCCAGCATGTTGTCCCGGACTCTTTCAGTCGCACCCCTCGCGGGTGCGTGGATTGAAACTGCAACAACTGACTACGCCACTTTGTTTGATGATGTCGCACCCCTCGCGGGTGCGTGGATTGAAACAGTTGATTTTCGATGGTGGTTACCAGGTTGGTGTGTCGCACCCCTCGCGGGTGCGTGGATTGAAACAGGGTCAGTTTTTCAAGATGGATAACCTGACCCCCGTCGCACCCCTCGCGGGTGCGTGGATTGAAACCTAGCTCCTCTTTTGGCTTTGCTGGCTGGGGCTGGGTCGCACCCCTCGCGGGTGCGTGGATTGAAACCTTAAAGATAAGGTAGCGATGGAACCCATCCACAAGTCGCACCCCTCGCGGGTGCGTGGATTGAAACATGATTTTACTGGACCTGCAGAATAAGGGCCGGTACAAGTCGCACCCCTCGCGGGTGCGTGGATTGAAACCTGAGAAAATGTGATCTCCGCTATCGTCAGCCCGCGTCGCACCCCTCGCGGGTGCGTGGATTGAAACCTTTTACTTGGCTTTCAAACCCGGCTAGACTATAGTCGCACCCCTCGCGGGTGCGTGGATTGAAACGGGGCAGGGGCAGGGGCGCACCTTGCAGGTGATGGTCGCACCCCTCGCGGGTGCGTGGATTGAAACGTGCTGAACGAAGTCCGGCAGGGCGAGCTGACGCTGTCGCACCCCTCGCGGGTGCGTGGATTGAAACGCCAGTAACAATGTCAAAGTAATAAACTGTACCGCGTCGCACCCCTCGCGGGTGCGTGGATTGAAACGCTATTGGGGGAATAGAAGGATTAAGGCGAGTAATGTCGCACCCCTCGCGGGTGCGTGGATTGAAACCTGCCCAGAGGGGGGCAGGGGTGACTAAAGAAGTAGTCGCACCCCTCGCGGGTGCGTGGATTGAAACAGTCCTCACACACTCAAGGGCTATGCAGTCCAGGCGTCGCACCCCTCGCGGGTGCGTGGATTGAAACGGCCCAGGGTGGATTATAGGTATCTGGTATTACGTGTCGCACCCCTCGCGGGTGCGTGGATTGAAACATCTTCGACTCTGACCCCATGATCGACACCACGAGTCGCACCCCTCGCGGGTGCGTGGATTGAAACAAAAACTTGCCCGACGGCATTTTAATACAGTAATAGTCGCACCCCTCGCGGGTGCGTGGATTGAAACGCGATAGACAAGATCATAGAGCAGCCGGAAGCAGTCGCACCCCTCGCGGGTGCGTGGATTGAAACTCCGGCTTCGGCTTCGGCGCCGGGCTGGGCCGCGTCGCACCCCTCGCGGGTGCGTGGATTGAAACATCATACTACTTTTTTTCTTAGTTGTTGTTCTAGTCGTCGCACCCCTCGCGGGTGCGTGGATTGAAACTTGACGATGATCCGGCTATCTCAAAACGTGCCTCGGGTCGCACCCCTCGCGGGTGCGTGGATTGAAACTGGACTGGATTGTGTTCGGGGTGATACCGGGGCTGTCGCACCCCTCGCGGGTGCGTGGATTGAAACTGGACTGGATTGTGTTCGGGGTGATACCGGGGCTGTCGCACCCCTCGCGGGTGCGTGGATTGAAACTCGTCATAAAACCGGGCTATCCTCTTGTACCAGGGGTCGCACCCCTCGCGGGTGCGTGGATTGAAACAGCAACCACTTATGATTTAGTCGGGTACATCTACGTCGCACCCCTCGCGGGTGCGTGGATTGAAACAACTTATCTCTCCCTGCTTGCCTCGGCTCAATGGCGTCGCACCCCTCGCGGGTGCGTGGATTGAAACCCCAATGATGTAATTATCGAGAGGGGGATAGTGGTCGCACCCCTCGCGGGTGCGTGGATTGAAACCATAAAGTCCAATACTAGGGGCATTTGGTATAATGTCGCACCCCTCGCGGGTGCGTGGATTGAAACATTATCAAACGCTTTGCCCTTTAATACATCTGGTGTCGCACCCCTCGCGGGTGCGTGGATTGAAACGACTGGATTCCGCGCCAAGTTTGGTGTCCCCAGCGTCGCACCCCTCGCGGGTGCGTGGATTGAAACCGGTAATTAGTTATCGCGAGGATGTTGCCAGTCAGTCGCACCCCTCGCGGGTGCGTGGATTGAAACATTAATTAATCCCCCTATGCAGTCTTGGTTACGCGTCGCACCCCTCGCGGGTGCGTGGATTGAAACTGTTAGTTATCGGCTCGATCGCGACAGCCCTCCCCGTCGCACCCCTCGCGGGTGCGTGGATTGAAACTTATTAATGGCAGACGTAAACACCCAGCAGCAGCGGTCGCACCCCTCGCGGGTGCGTGGATTGAAACGCTGTTCTGTGTCATTTTATCACCCTCCTTTTTTTGTCGCACCCCTCGCGGGTGCGTGGATTGAAACCCTCTCCAACCTGGTGCTCATAATACGCAACGATCGTCGCACCCCTCGCGGGTGCGTGGATTGAAACAGGGTGTCCATATTCAAAACCCACAACCTACCGGCAGTCGCACCCCTCGCGGGTGCGTGGATTGAAACATCAATGATGCCCTGATACACGCTGCCTTTGTTGGGTCGCACCCCTCGCGGGTGCGTGGATTGAAACGTTGATCCCTCGCTGCCGCTCACCCTCGATCTGGGTCGCACCCCTCGCGGGTGCGTGGATTGAAACATGATCCCCGACCTGCAGCACATATGGATATACGGTCGCACCCCTCGCGGGTGCGTGGATTGAAACCCTGCCGCACCGATCGTCACTCCGGTCGTTACCGAGTCGCACCCCTCGCGGGTGCGTGGATTGAAACAACAGCTGCCAATACCTGATCAGCAATTACTCCTGGTCGCACCCCTCGCGGGTGCGTGGATTGAAACAACCCGTGCCCGGCGCTGCCCGGATGGGCCAGCAGGTCGCACCCCTCGCGGGTGCGTGGATTGAAACTTCAAATAATTTTTTTACCTGGCTGGGCAGGGTCGTCGCACCCCTCGCGGGTGCGTGGATTGAAACTTCAATGGCGGTCAAGGTGATGATCGTCTTGCCCGTCGCACCCCTCGCGGGTGCGTGGATTGAAACTCCCACACATCGCTGCCGTTATCGTAGCAAGTGGTCGCACCCCTCGCGGGTGCGTGGATTGAAACGCATTACAGCAAGCCCTTGCCGAACTGGACAAGGGTCGCACCCCTCGCGGGTGCGTGGATTGAAACAGATGAAGTTGGGACCGTGCAGCGGGATCGGGTAGTCGCACCCCTCGCGGGTGCGTGGATTGAAACGACCGATCCAGTGGAGCCGGGTCAAAGTCAAGGTAGACGTCGCACCCCTCGCGGGTGCGTGGATTGAAACCGGTAGCATCATCAGCAGTCTTGGGAGTCAGCACCGTCGCACCCCTCGCGGGTGCGTGGATTGAAACAATTAGGGGAGCCGCTATTTCTAGCGGGCTCCTAGTCGCACCCCTCGCGGGTGCGTGGATTGAAACATGAAAACATCCAGAAGATGTGGAACCGCATGGTAGTCGCACCCCTCGCGGGTGCGTGGATTGAAACATCTAATCTTAATCGCTTAATTATCTCTTTTAGTGTCGCACCCCTCGCGGGTGCGTGGATTGAAACTCCTTATCAATGCCGATGTACTGTTTGGGGTCAGGTCGCACCCCTCGCGGGTGCGTGGATTGAAACAAGAGCAGTTTGAAGCTTGAAGCGAATAAAACATCGTCGCACCCCTCGCGGGTGCGTGGATTGAAACTTGGGGGACTTGGTGCGGGTGGCGGATATGCGCGTCGCACCCCTCGCGGGTGCGTGGATTGAAACTCTATAACCTCCTGATAAACTCTTTGAGCTTGTCGTCGCACCCCTCGCGGGTGCGTGGATTGAAACGTGCTCGTCGATAAGTTAGAACAGATGGACATTGGTCGCACCCCTCGCGGGTGCGTGGATTGAAACAGAAATTCTACGAATATCAGCCTCCCGCCCAGCCCCGTCGCACCCCTCGCGGGTGCGTGGATTGAAACACCACCGGCGAGTTATGGATGCTCGCCTCGATTCGCGTCGCACCCCTCGCGGGTGCGTGGATTGAAACCAAACTGGCGGAGGATTGTGTCCGCGACGGTGAGGTCGCACCCCTCGCGGGTGCGTGGATTGAAACAGGAATTAATATCCCGGCTTCCACATGGGTCTGGAGTCGCACCCCTCGCGGGTGCGTGGATTGAAACTCAACCATATCAAAATACCCATTATATCCCGGCAGTCGCACCCCTCGCGGGTGCGTGGATTGAAACAAGGCTAACCCGGCGGCGTGTGACACCCTGGTTAGTCGCACCCCTCGCGGGTGCGTGGATTGAAACGTCGAAGTGCTGGCCCTGGACCTGCCAAAGTTTAGTCGCACCCCTCGCGGGTGCGTGGATTGAAACATGCAGTCCAACAACAAAGACAAGGCCAACACCCTGTCGCACCCCTCGCGGGTGCGTGGATTGAAACCATGTTACTTACCGAAGGCTGGGACTGCCCTCAGGGTCGCACCCCTCGCGGGTGCGTGGATTGAAACGGGAGGTTTGAGATGGTCAAGATAGCCAAGCTGGTCGCACCCCTCGCGGGTGCGTGGATTGAAACCAGCATGTTGGCACATGGCAATTTGACACAGCCAAGTCGCACCCCTCGCGGGTGCGTGGATTGAAACCATACCTATGATGCCGCCTACAGTAACTGATCAGGGTCGCACCCCTCGCGGGTGCGTGGATTGAAACAAGGAAGATCTGGACGCACTGGGAGACATCTCAGAACGTCGCACCCCTCGCGGGTGCGTGGATTGAAACGATACCGTTTGCAGCCAGCGGGCAGGGCTTGACTGTCGCACCCCTCGCGGGTGCGTGGATTGAAACGCCGATCTCGCCCTCTGTCAGCAGTTCAATTTGGGTCGCACCCCTCGCGGGTGCGTGGATTGAAACAATGCGCCGGTGCCAGCATTGGACTGCACGGTAGCGTCGCACCCCTCGCGGGTGCGTGGATTGAAACCTTATACGCCCTGCCGCGCTGACACCAGGGACAGGTCGCACCCCTCGCGGGTGCGTGGATTGAAACTAGTTAGTATTGTTTATGCACATACAATGTGCAAGTCGCACCCCTCGCGGGTGCGTGGATTGAAACAGTAAAAATATACAGAAGTATTACGACAAGAGTATGTCGCACCCCTCGCGGGTGCGTGGATTGAAACACCGGTAACACCGACGCCGGGGCAGACATTTTGAGTCGCACCCCTCGCGGGTGCGTGGATTGAAACAATGCTATTGGTAGGTCTATGATCATTTGCAGCCGGGTCGCACCCCTCGCGGGTGCGTGGATTGAAACAAATCTAACAACGCCCAGCGTTTCAAGGCCCTCAAGTCGCACCCCTCGCGGGTGCGTGGATTGAAACCTTACCTCCTATTATTTACTCATGGCGGGGATCGCGTCGCACCCCTCGCGGGTGCGTGGATTGAAACAAAACTACATGGAAGGTGGTGAAAGACAGTGTTTGTCGCACCCCTCGCGGGTGCGTGGATTGAAACCTGATCGCTTAACCTCACTTGCTTATTCGCCATTAGTCGCACCCCTCGCGGGTGCGTGGATTGAAACTCAGCTATTATATAAACAAAAGCAAATCCCCTAAACGTCGCACCCCTCGCGGGTGCGTGGATTGAAACCTACAAGCATGACCTGGCCCGGATCAAGAAGCGGGTCGCACCCCTCGCGGGTGCGTGGATTGAAACACTAAATAAAGGGAGGTTAAATTATGTCGCAAGTTGTCGCACCCCTCGCGGGTGCGTGGATTGAAACGTCTCGCGCCAGGAGGACATCTACCGTCCCTCCTGTCGCACCCCTCGCGGGTGCGTGGATTGAAACTTATCCATTGTAGTGCTTCTTCTGCAAATTGTTTGCGTCGCACCCCTCGCGGGTGCGTGGATTGAAACCATTGTACGTGCTTCAAAATTAACATCCCATTGAGTCGCACCCCTCGCGGGTGCGTGGATTGAAACTTCACAACAACGGCATCGAGTTTATATCAGGCGGGTCGCACCCCTCGCGGGTGCGTGGATTGAAACTTGTAGGGGTTGCTCTTATTAAGCATGGGAAAACCGTCGCACCCCTCGCGGGTGCGTGGATTGAAACTCCTCTAACAACTTCAAATACTCCAACCAGCATATCGTCGCACCCCTCGCGGGTGCGTGGATTGAAACTTCAAAGACTACTGCCGCCGGGACGACATACCCCGTCGCACCCCTCGCGGGTGCGTGGATTGAAACTCTTCGTGTAAATCCCAATTCAATAAGTTATCGTGTCGCACCCCTCGCGGGTGCGTGGATTGAAACCAGCAGAATCCGATCTTGAACGGGCTGCTGGTGTGCGTCGCACCCCTCGCGGGTGCGTGGATTGAAACCAGCATAGGCTGAAAATCTTTACATTCACCTGTCCGTCGCACCCCTCGCGGGTGCGTGGATTGAAACCCTCCTTTTCAGTCGTCTGGTAGACCGGGGATTTATCGTCGCACCCCTCGCGGGTGCGTGGATTGAAACTCCCAGATTATCTCCTACCGCCCATCCTCCTCGAGGTCGCACCCCTCGCGGGTGCGTGGATTGAAACTTCAAAAGATTCAGTACCGTACCAGTGGGCATTTCCGTCGCACCCCTCGCGGGTGCGTGGATTGAAACTGCTAAATTAGCATATATTTGCGGATTAATATGTCGTCGCACCCCTCGCGGGTGCGTGGATTGAAACGGCTCTGGTGATGCTCTCAACATCAATCGTGCCCCGTCGCACCCCTCGCGGGTGCGTGGATTGAAACTCCTCTTTTAACTTTAGTAGAGCCTCGTTTATCAAGTCGCACCCCTCGCGGGTGCGTGGATTGAAACGGCAGCTTGGACCGGGAGATGGACGTACTGAAATGTCGCACCCCTCGCGGGTGCGTGGATTGAAACGAAATAGTAAAGGTGCTGGTGATCGCACCGCTGCGGGTCGCACCCCTCGCGGGTGCGTGGATTGAAACCAAAGTCTTTTGAGTGGGATTGCTCGCTGCGCCAGGTCGCACCCCTCGCGGGTGCGTGGATTGAAACATTATGGTTCGGTAATTATCTCTATATTCGCTGTCGTCGCACCCCTCGCGGGTGCGTGGATTGAAACAACTTCCTGTGGGATGAAGTAACTATCATCATCTGTCGCACCCCTCGCGGGTGCGTGGATTGAAACTTCTATACCGACCAGGAACATGATTATCCCTTAGCTGTCGCACCCCTCGCGGGTGCGTGGATTGAAACCGATGACAGGTAATCACAGGGACGGGGAGTACAAGTCGCACCCCTCGCGGGTGCGTGGATTGAAACGTCATTAGATGCCAGGTAGGTACCACAAGCCTCGGGTCGCACCCCTCGCGGGTGCGTGGATTGAAACTGTTGTCAAAGATCCAGCGAGGATATCGCGGTTCAGCGTCGCACCCCTCGCGGGTGCGTGGATTGAAACACATACATGGCTATAGTATATTGGTATAAATATTGTCGCACCCCTCGCGGGTGCGTGGATTGAAACTAATATCATCCGTTGGAATCGTCTTGCCTTGCTTGTCGCACCCCTCGCGGGTGCGTGGATTGAAACTGACTTGCCCTTATATTTATCCTGGATCCCTTCCGTCGCACCCCTCGCGGGTGCGTGGATTGAAACCTGAAGGTTATGTTTTATCAGTACGAGGTATAGGGTCGCACCCCTCGCGGGTGCGTGGATTGAAACTTAAAAGACGGTAAATACTGCCCTAAATCCCTCATGTCGCACCCCTCGCGGGTGCGTGGATTGAAACTGGTCAGCTGATACTACATACTTCACTACATCGAGTCGCACCCCTCGCGGGTGCGTGGATTGAAACGAGATAGTCATCACCGAGGACGAAGGTGTCCTCCAGTCGCACCCCTCGCGGGTGCGTGGATTGAAACCAATATCCTAATGCTTGTGTACTGGTGGCTCCACGTCGCACCCCTCGCGGGTGCGTGGATTGAAACACTAGGAATTATGATCATTATGTCACACTACAAAAGTCGCACCCCTCGCGGGTGCGTGGATTGAAACCAGGTCAAGTATGCAATCTTCGAGTGCCAGGTTGATGTCGCACCCCTCGCGGGTGCGTGGATTGAAACCCCGCAGACAAGGCCACGACTTCGCCGAGCGATACGGGTCGCACCCCTCGCGGGTGCGTGGATTGAAACACAAGTATTACTTAAAACTCAGTTACACATAAACGTAAGCGTCAAACAGGGCCCGCGGGGTCTAAACGTTGAAATCACCAGAAGCCATCATCGGCGACGCGTTTTAACTTGTTGTACTGTCTTCGGATGAGCCGTTTAAATTCGGTATCCGATAATCCATCGCCCGCATCCATGCCGTCTTCCGAAAGCATATCGTAAAAATATTCGGCATAGTGCCTATCTTCCCGCACCATTTTCTTGTAGCGGTCCAGGATCTCGGTCTGAAAGTCCAGTTCGAATATGTACCGGGGAGTCTTGCCTGACAGGTATTTATTTACCAATTCCATCATGTAATCAATATTCTTTCCCATATCAGTCTTACTCCCATGCAGGCTTTTCTGTTTTGGCATTACCCGGCTGTGGAGCAAAAACCTTTTCCGGTAAAGCAGCACTGCTGGGCAGGAAGTCTTTAACCGAGGAGGTATAACCTGCTCTGCCTAAGTTAGGGGCATTGGTAAAAATCCATGTTAAGTATGCGAATGGATTCAAGCCATTTTCTCGGGCACTCACAATCAGACTGTAATAAATTGCACTGGCCCTGGCACCTTTCGGCGTATTGGCAAAAAGCCAGTTTTTCCTTCCGATTACAAATGGCTTAATGCTGCGTTCCGCACGGTTGTTGGAAATCTCAAGCCGGCCGTCAAGCAGATATCTCTCCAAATATCCCCGCTGGGATTTGGCGTAATGCAGGGCTCTGCCCAGAAGGGTATTGGGCAAGGCAGTCATACCCCCAATCCAATGGTAAAATTCATCAAACATCGGCCTTGATAGCCGTTCCCGCTCCTTATGGCGGTTATCCGGGGTCAACGAGGCAAACTGTTTTTCAAGATGGAACAGCTTATCCAAGTAAGCTACTCCCTTGGCTGCATTGGATTCCGGTTGTTTCTCTTTGGGCAAGGTTTTTAAGGCATCGAAAAACTTCCGCCTGAGATGTGCCAGGCAGCCCACAATGATTATGTCTTGCGGAAGCTTGTGATAGCCTTCGTATCCGTCGCAATGCAGATAGCCTTTGAAATTCTTTAAAAAGGCTTGGGGATGTATATGTCTTCTATCCGGTTGATAGTCGTAAAGTACAATCTGGTGCTTTGCCTCCCCGCTGGTGCGGTACAGCCACATGTAACTCTTGGACTGGGCCGCCTTCCCCGGTTCCTTAAGCACCTGCAGGGTGGTTTCGTCCCCGTGCAGCACTTCATGTTCACATAATCGTTCTTTCATCTCTTCATATATCGGCACAAGCCAGTCATTACAGGCTTTGAGCAGCCAGTTGGACATAGTCTGCCGGGAAAGCAGGATGCCGTTTAGCTTTAACTCCTGCTCTTGACGGTACAGTGGCGATGCCATCATGAATTTCTGCACTGCTATATGGGCAATGGTTTCAGGTGCGGCGAATCCGCCTTTTATGACGGGCTCTGGCATATCTGCCTTTACGATAGGAACATGATCGGAAGTCATCTCACAATTCCGGCAGGCATAAACGTGCTGCACATGACGCACAATTACGGCCCTGGCCGGAATGAGCTTGAGCTCTTCCCGGGTTTCCTTCCCCAACTTATGCATATCGCGACCGCATTCCGGACAGATACATTCTTCCGCCGGCAATTCGTGTTCAATTATCTCAACCGGTAAGTCTTGGGGTAATTTGTCAGTTGTAAGGCGGGTCCGTTGGCGGTAATGGGCCTTTACCTCAGTAAGCTCGGGTTCCGGCCTGGGTATATCAGCACTTGATTCGGCCTCATTGAATATGGATAATTGAATATCGTCTGTCTTTTCACTTGATACGCCAAATTGTTTATGCTTGGCAAGGCGGATCTGGGCCATGAACCACTGTACCTGTTGCTCCAGTTCAGCAATCCTGCGGTCCTTTTCTTCTATTATGACAAGTAGTTTTTCGGCTGGAATTTCCTGTGTTTGCATAAGGTGATTATACCAGAAAATCAGCGTAAGGGAAAGATATATGGAGATTTAGTGACCTTTTGCGACTTAATTGCGTTTATGAAATTTGCCGCTCGCTAACTTCTTCCCGTTTGAGTTTTTTCTCCAGTTTGGCACCTTCGATTATGTAAGATAATTCCCTGGTCTCAAGCAGCATAGTGGCGGTATCTCCTTTGGCCGGCCAGCGAAAATGGCCGCGCTCCAAGCGCTTGAAATACAACCAGAATCCATCGCCGTCCCATTCCAGGATTTTTATTCTGTTTCGATTCCGGTTGCAGAATACAAACAGTGCTTGAGCAAATGGATCAAGGGCAAAGCTGTCTTTGACCAGCACCATCAGACCATTGATGGATTTCCTCATATCTGTATGCCCGCAGCATATGTATACAGGTTTTTCACTCCACCTCATTACAGTACCCTTAATATGCGGCAGACTTTTTTTAATAGTTCGTGATCGGTCTGTTCATCCACGGTGACACGACAACCGCCAATTTCAATATCCAGCGTTGTTTTCGTTGCTTGCTTTGTTTCAAGCTGCATCCATCCGCTTGGCACTATATTCGAGGGCCCTCCTGCCTTGGAGAGCTCTTCACAGGCTGCCTTTCGCAGTTTCCGCCGCCAGTAGAAGTATGCATGTCTGCTTATTCCTTTTTCCTGGCAGAATTCCTTAATGTTTAGCCCGCTGCACCTCTGTGCCTGTATTATTTGTGTCCACTGGGATAACCGGTACTCTGCTGCAACTTTTCGCGTATCCATACAACCACTCCACCCTTGGTTGAAAAAGTTTGCTTACTTCTTCATCTTTTTAAACTTTTTCAACTTATTCATCGTGATTGTACTACCTTCATCCCTGCTATCCTATGTCATGCTTTATTTGACGCTTACACATAAACTCGTCGCACCCCTCGCGGGTGCGTGGATTGAAACGTCGTATATCTTGAGCTCCTCCATCTCCTTGGCGGTCGCACCCTCGCGAGTGCGTGGATAGAAACGTGGATTGAAACATTAAAACTGATAGAATAGAAATACCAGAATTCTGCATTGGAAAGAGGGTGGCAATATGCTGGTAATGGATAATACTGCCCTGTTGTTGGTGGATATACAGGGGACACTAGCCCGGACAGTTCACGAGTCGAATGTGGTTTTTGACAATTGGCTCCGGCTCATTAAAGCGTGTAAGCTGTTTAATCTCCCGATCATAATGCTGGAACAGTATTCTCGGGGGCTGGGAGGGACGATCCCGGAAGTCAAGGAACTCCTGCCTGATGTAACCCCCATTGAAAAGATCACCTTCAATGCCTGCTTTAATCCGGGGTTCCTGGACAGACTCAGGGAGACCGGGCGGACCCAATTGCTGGTTGCCGGTATCGAGGCCCATGTATGCGTCTACCAGACGGTCAGTGGATTGCTGGCTGAGCGTTATGAGGTGCATGTGGCATCCGATGCGGTATCATCCCGCAAACCTTGGAATCGTCAGGTTGCCCTGGAGCGCATGCGGGACAAGGGTGCGGTCATCACCACGACGGAGATCGCTCTCTTCGAGATGATGAGAATATCTGACAATGATTTATTCCGGCAGTTTATCAGCATCGTAAAGTGAAATAAATAGCATTCTGTCGTATGCATAAAAACGAAGCGAAATCAGTAGGATAAACCATAGCTACCACTTCTTGCGGAGGAAATGGTCTATGGATTTATTAAAAAGGCTGATCGTCGCCAAGGAAGGCAGTTTCATCCTGGAACATGCACTTTTTACCGCATTTCTGTCGGCTCTCGTCTTGGGGGCGATGGGTTTCATCGGTTCCCACTCCCAGAGAGTGTCCAGTATTTTTGAAACTATCGAGCAAGCGCTGAAATAAACCCTTATGGGTGCAGCAGGGGTCATCGGGCAGGGGATGTTACTGGTTTTGTGGTTTCATGGTCAACGCAATGCGATGCCGGTCTCGGTCGACACTGAGGACCGTCACTTTGACCACATCTCCGATCGAAACGATCTCGAGGGGATGCTTGACGCGCTGGGTTGACATTTCCGAGATATGAACCAGGCCGTCGGTTTTGACTCCAATATCCACAAAGGCCCCGAAGTCCACCACATTTCGTACTACTCCTTCTAATTCCATGCCGGCCTGAATGGCCTCCATACTCAAAACATCCTGCCGAAAAATTGGCGGGGGTACATCTTCTCGTGGGTCTCTGCCGGGTCTGAGCAATGCTTCCACGATGTCCCTGAGGGTCGGCAATCCCGCGTCCAGCGCGGCGGACAAATGGTGCAGGCTGGCCGACTGCAGCTTGGTTCGCAGATCGGCATCGTCCAAATTGCGGAGATCTGCGCCCAGGTGCTGCAAGAGGTCCTGGACCAGTTGGTAGGATTCCGGGTGAATCGGGGTGTTGTCCAAAGGATTGGACCCGCCGCTGATACGCAGAAAACCAGCTGCCTGCTCGAAGGCTTTGGGCCCCAGCTTGGGGACCTTGAGTAACTGGCGGCGATTGTCATAAGGGCCATTATCGGCCCGGTATTTGACGATGTTCTTGGCTACGGTGGCGTTGATCCCGGCCACATAGGTCAGCAGAGCAGCAGACGCAGTATTAAGATCAACCCCGACATAGTTTACCGCCGATTCCACCACGGCGCTCAACCTTTCCTCCAGCTGCTTGGCGGGGAGGTCGTGTTGATATTGCCCGACCCCGATACTTTTGGGATCGATTTTCACCAGCTCCGCCAACGGGTCCTGAATCCGACGGGCAATGGATACCGCACTGCGCTCCGATACGTCTAGGTCGGGAAATTCCTCCGCGGCCAATGAGGAAGCAGAATAGACGCTGGCGCCGGCTTCACTGACGATCGTATAGGCCAGGCCGGGTATCGCTGACTGCTGAATGAAGCTAGCAGCCACCGATTCGGTTTCCCGCGAGGCGGTGCCATTACCGATGGCGATCGCGTCCACCTGGTACTTTTCCACCAGACGCTGCAGCACGGCATGGGTAGCCTTGATCTCACTGCGGGGCGGGGTGGGGTAAAAGACGCCAATCTCCAGGACCAGACCGGTAGGGTCAACCACCGCCCACTTGCAGCCGGTGCGATAAGCCGGATCAATCCCCAATATGGTTTTGCCTTTAACCGGGGCTTGTAACAGCAGCGCCCGGAGGTTGCGGGCAAAAACCTCCAATGCCTGGGCCTGGGCTTTTTCGGTCAGCTCATTGCGGATGTCCCGTTCGATAGCGGGTGCCAACAGGCGCTGCCAGGCGTCGACGATGGCCAGGCTTAGCTGTTCCTGGGCTGGTCCCGGCTTAAGATATTTCCGGTTCATCATCTGCACCAGGGAATCCTGGTCCTGCTCGATGGCAACCTTGACTACTTCTTCTTTTTCAGCCCTATTTATGGCCAATATCCGGTGGGAAGGTATGCGGTTTACCGGCTCACGATAGTCATAGTACATGGCGTAGACGGAGTCCCGGTCCTTATCTTTGGCTCGGCTGACCAGCACTCCGGATCTCCTGGTCATGGCCCGGGCGGTTTGGCGCAGATTGGGTTCATCCGCCACGGTTTCAGCTATTATATCCCGGGCACCCTGCAAGGCGGCGGCGGTTGAATCCACTTCCTCATTGAGGTATTTTTCCGCTTCCAGCTCTGGATTGCCGGTAGGGGGGCAATTAAGGATATAATCGGCCAGCCCCTGCAATCCCTTGTCCCGGGCCATGGAGGCACGCGTACGGCGCTTGGGCCGAAATGGACGATAGATATCCTCCACTTCGGTGAGCCGGCGAGCGGCCATGATTTTTTCCTGAATATCAGGGGTGAGCTGGCCCTGCTCCTCGATATGGCGCAGGACTTCTTCTTTGCGCTGGGCCAGATTGCGAAATAGTTTTTGCAATTCGTCGATGCGCCGAATCTGCACTTCATCCAAC
>Ga0209723_1004792_pt1 | contig 14661 bp, 10 predicted proteins | sample BiotimSIPDNA_2_FD_185750 | JGI IMG/M metagenome (GOLD analysis project Ga0209723, IMG submission 185750) | Anaerobic biogas reactor microbial communites from Washington, USA - Biogas_R2 time_0 SIP DNA (SPAdes) (version 2) | ecosystem: Engineered > Bioreactor > Anaerobic > Unclassified | place... | reverse complement strand
TTGTTTGAAAAACTGACGGCTTAAGACGAGAAAAACTGAATAGGGCGTGACCCAAGACCACGACAGCAGGCGGCGGTTCTGGTTAAGGCACGCACATTCAAGGCAAACTCCCGACATTTGCGTGAAATAGGCCTGTTTAAAATCGGGCAAGCAAGAAAAAGGGAATGAAAAAAGGGCTGCAGCAAACTTTGCATTTTGCTACAGCCCCTTTGTCAGCTTGATAATCTGTGTTTTCTCAATATAGCACCAGGTATTTGTCCAGCTCCCACTGGCTGACCTGGATGCGGTAGTCCTCCCATTCCTTGAGCTTGCCCCGGGTGTAGTGGTTCATGATGTGGCTGCCCAGGGTATTGGCGACAAGGCTGTCCTGCTTCATTGCCTGCACCGCTTCGTACAGCGTGCTTGGCAGCGGCTCGATCCCGCGGGCCTTGCGCTGGGCCTCGGTCATGGTGTAGATATTCTCCGCGATTTCAGGCGGCGGCGTCAAGCCCTCGCGGATGCCCTCCAGCCCGGCAGCCAGGCACAGGGCCAGCGCCAGATAGGGGTTGCAGGAGGGATCGGGGCTGCGCAGCTCCAGCCGGGTGCCGCGCTTGCGCGCGCTGGGGATGCGGATGAGGACCGAGCGGTTCCTGGCCGACCAGGACTTGTAAAAGGGGGCTTCAAAACCCGACACCAGCCGCTTGTAGGAGTTGACCAGGGGATTGCAGACCGCGGTGATGCCGGAGATATGGCGCAACAGGCCGGCGATGAAGCTGTAGGCCTCCCTGGACAGCTCCTTCTCCCCCTTGGGGTCATAAAACAGGTTGTCGTCGTGTTTGAACAGGGACATGTTGGTGTGCATGCCCGAGCCGCTGGTGCCGTAGATGGGCTTGGGCATGAAGGTGGCGTGCAGGCCGTGCTGCTGCGCGATGGTTTTGACAGCCAGCTTGAAGGTCATGATGTTGTCGGCCGTCCTGAGCGCGTCCGCGTACTTGAAGTCGATCTCGTGCTGGCCGGGCGCGGACTCGTGATGGCTGGCCTCAATCTGGAAGCCCATGTCCTCCAGCGCCAGACAGATGTCCCGCCTGGCGATCTCGCCCCGGTCGATGGGGCCCAGGTCAAAGTAGCCGGCTTCATCGTTGGTATGGGTGGTGGGGTGGCCGTTGGCATCCGTATGAAAGAGGAAGAACTCGCACTCAGGCCCCACGTTGAAGGTATAGCCCATCTCATGTGCCTGGGCGATGACCTGCCTGAGGATGTAGCGCGGGTCGCCCGGGAAGGGCTTGCCGTCGGGCGTATGCACATCACAGATCAGCCGCGCCACGCGATCGTCCGCCTGGTGCCAGGGCAGCAGGGCAAAGGTGGACAGGTCCGGATACAGCATCATGTCCGATTCCTCCAGGCGCAAAAAGCCCTCGATGCTGCTGCCGTCAATGGTGACCTGGTTGGCAAGCGCGCGCTCCATCTGGGAGGCGGTGATGGCGATGTTCTTCAATTGACCGAAGATGTCGGTGAACTGCAGCCTGATGAAGCGGATGCCCTGATCCCGGATGAAACTGGTCACTTCTTCGTGCGTCATGATTCGCTCCCATTTGCGTCGGATAAAAAAAGAAAGGCGCATTTGCCTTTCCCATTGTAGAGTCAAGCCCGCAGGCCGGTCAAGCCGCGCGCTCCGCGGCGGCCGGGCGCGTACACAAAAAAAACAAAACGGTCAGCCATGAGCCCGATCCCTGATTTCACTACAGTGCGCGCAGGGACTGGCCTTCCACCAGCTCGCAGTCCAGCAGCACGTGCTCAGCCGGGGCGCCCTCGATCATCCCGCGCAACAGCCGCACAGCGGTCCGCGCGATCTCAAGGGAGGGCTGGCGGATGGTAGCCAGCTCCGGGATGGTGTAGCGCCCGGACTCCAGCCCGTCAAAGCCGATGACGGACACATCCCCTGGCACGCTCAGGCCTCTATCATGCAGCGCCTTGATGGCGCCGATGGCGATGATGTCGCTGCAGGCGAACAGCGCGGTAAAGGGCTTGCCGCTGTCAAGCAGGCTGATGGCGCCCGCGTAGGCGGAGGGCAGCGTGAAATTGACCTCGGCAAACAGCGCGGGGTCATGGGGATGCCCGGCTTCACGCATCTCATCCACCGCGCCATGCAGGCGCTGGCCGGTGGAGTCATCCGCCTTGGCGAAATACCCCATCAGCGCGATGTCCCTGTGGCCCAGGTCCATCAGCCGTCTGGCGGCCATGCGCCCGGCCTTGTAGTTGTCGATGCTCACGGAGGCGATGTGGGCATAAGGCAGGTGGCCGGCCTGGACGGTCGCGTAGACCTGGGGCAGCTCCAGCGTGGCAAGTTGCCCGTCCATGCCTTCCAGGTTGGCGCCCAGGAAGATCACGCCCTGCAGCCTGCGCTCCAGGAACAGGCGGCGCGCAGCCAGGATGGGGTTGGCCTTCTCATCAAGGATGTCCATCACAAACACAAAGCCGCTGCCTCGCCCGGCCTCCATGATCTCCTCGGCCAGGTCGGTCAGAAAGGAGTTGCGCCGCCCCAGCAGGATGACGCCGATGGCGGAGGTGCTCTGCTGCTTGAGGTTGCTGGCGGACTGGTTGCGCACATAGTTGAGCTGCCTGATCATCGCCCATACCCGTGCCCTGGTGCCCGCGTCCACGTCCCTGCGGTCATTGAGCACGCGGGAAACCGTGGAGATGCTGACCCCGGCGGCCTTGGCGACATCCTTGATGGTGACTACCCTCACCCTTGCTCCTCCTGTTCCCTGTTTATTTGTTTTAGGAAGCCAGTATAAAAAAAGCCCGCCGTACCTGTCAAGGCGGGCGGGCTCAGTTTTCCTGCTACAGGCTTACCCTGGCCTGCGGGCTGTCCAGGTGCGCCAGCGCCTCAGGCTGTAAAGATATCGGTCCTTACCTTCGGTATAGAAACCCTTGGGTTGATAGGCAATTCGCTTCGTTCTCTGGAAACGTTCACATGTGACACAATGAACAAATCCGATGGGGGCATTGCGATACGCTTAGCGATGTGCAACTCAGCTTCTTCAGAGTCTCATACGGGCTGGTGCTTCCCGGGAATACATAATTGGAGTCAATTTCCGGAATGCTTCCCTTAGCTCCGGGTGTACGCGGCCTTCCACAAAAAGCCCTCCATTAGCTTGTTTCTGTTAAAATGAGACTATGAAAAGTGTTTCCTCAATTCAGCATAGAATAGTTCTTCATCCAAGGGAAGACTGACCTCTTGCCTGAGCCATCCGGATAGATGCATGGCATTAGAGATGCTAAGTCCGTTTATCCCTTCCGTAATATCTACAAACAGCGGCGTATTGTCGAGAATAGCGTCACAGAAGTTATTAAGGACGTACCTGTGCTGCTCTCCAAATCCATTGTACTGAGTATACTCCAAAGTATCGCAGATATCATCCAGTCGAGCGCCGTTAATAATCTCTCGCGCTTGGTCCATAGACATGCGCAAGTTCATATCGTTTTCGCTCTCCTTTAGGATTTTTACTGTGAGTTTCTTACTGTTTTCTGCAATTATTTTTCCTTTATCAAAAGTGATTTCCAGATAATTGGTGCCTAATACATCGTGGGTACATATTATAAAGGTACCGACGGCACCGCCAGGATACATGAAGTGGGCGGTCACATCATCTTCTGTTTCAATGCGCCGATGTGACCCAAATTTCAGATCAGCCCATATCTTTTCTGGCATACCGCAAATCCACTGCATCAAATCAATCTGATGTGGCGCCTGGTTGATTAGCACTCCACCACCTTCGCCTTTCCAGGAGGCACGCCAAGTACTCGAGTCGTAGTAACTCTGGGGGCGCCACCAATCCGTAGTGATCCAAGTGGCTCGGCGCAAACTACCTAGTCTTCCGCTATCAACAAATTCTTTTGCTTTTCGATATACTGGATTGCTGCGTTCATTGTACATTAACGCGCATACAAGCGTTGGATGCTTAGCCGCTTCACGATAGACTTCATGAACTGCCTTAGTATAAACAGCTATTGGTTTTTCGATCATCGGGTGTATGCCGCGCTGCATACTATCTATTGCCATCTCGGGATGCAGGTAGTGAGGTGTTGCAATAATAACCGCATCCACTAGTTGAGAATCCATCAAAGCCAGATGATTGTCAAAAAGGGGAATATCTCCATATTTCGCCTTTGCTAACTCAAGTTTCTGCTTGTCGATGTCGCAAATGGCGGCCAAAGTTGCTCTTTGAATCAACCCCTGGTTCAGCCACTGGGCGTGATTTTGTCCCATCACACCAAATCCGATCACGCCAAAACGCACATTGTCCTTGTTGCTTCTTGAAGGGATCATAGCATTTTCCTCGCTTCCCGGATAAATTGAGTGATTGCTACCGAGGAGTCCTCTACCTCAGGAAACCATGCTTTCTCCCACTCAAAACTAATATAGTCGCTGTATTCGCTGTTTTTAAGAATAGTTAACGCACCCTTGATATCCATCTCACCTTCTCCCACGAGTGCAGGTACAAATCCCCAAGGCGTTAAATCCTTTGAATCCTTCATGTGTACATGGTGAACCTTGTCTTTGATAACATCGAAAGTTTTTTGCAGATCATGACCATAACGAAAGGGATGCAGGCAGTCCCAGAGGATGCCAAAGTTGTCAGACCCACATCCATCGACAATATCTCTTACTCTTTGTCCATCAGCAAAGTCATCATGTGTCTCCATAAGAGGCATGACACCGTAAGATTTTCCCATTTCACCGATGTGACCATAGCTCTCCATAATCCATTCATCGCACATCCTCTGCGTTAAACCACGGGTTTTCTCTGGCGCTATTTCAGCGCGAAACTTGTCAATGAATGGTTCGCTCTTTTGACCCGAGAAGTTTATAGGATAGGGACCGCCGAACACGCGTACATATTTGCACCCTAAATCACTTGCCATTTCAAAATACCTTTGAGCTAATTTGTAGTTTTTTTGCCGTTCCTCTTCGTCTGGTATGGAAAACCTGATACTGCTCGAACAACAAGCAATCTCTATACCGTTGGAGTTAAAGAGTTTCCTGGTTGCTTTTATATTTTCTCTGCTGAATTCTTCCGCTTCATGGTAATCGACGCTGCCTTTGTATATGCGAAACTCAATACCACCATATCCATTGCGTTTTGCAAGATCAATCATCTGGTCAAATGTGTAGTCTGGGCATCCCAGTGTGCTGAAACTGAATTTCATAATGTTTTCCTCCCAATCAAAAGTATACAGTTGTGAAGTAACGATATTTCTGTGTGCGGTCAACAAGCAGGCAGGCGCTCGTTGTTATTCTTTATGCTTTCATACAAGTCTCTCCTATACTCAAAGATGTTTTGCGTTTGGGGTTGCATCAAGGTTGGTGTTTTATAAGACAAGCTAGACTTTCATCCCTGAGGTTGCTATTCCTTCAACCAAGTACTTCTGAAATACTATATAAATCACAAAAGCTGGCACCAGTGAAAGCACCGACATCGCAAACATTCCGCCCCAGTTGGACATGCTGGATGGGTCAGAAAAGTTTTTCAGTGCAAGACTGATAACGTATTTGCTCGGCTTGTTAAGGTAAATAAGAGGAGCCACAAAATCCTCCCAGCGCCATATGAAAGAGAAAATGCCTCCTGTAACAAGCGCGGGCACAATCAGTGGCAAAATGATATACATGAAGATCCGAAAGTGACCGCAGCCATCGATGCGAGCAGATTCGTCCAAGTCTATAGGCAACCCCCTGATAAACTGTACATCAAGGAAAATGAAGAAGGGTTGGCCAAACCAAAACGGTACTATGAGCGGCAAATAGGTCCCAATCCATCCGAAGCTATTGAACAGCAAGAACTGAGGTATCATCACAATTTGAAAGGGCAGCATCAGGGAGAGCATCATGCACGCGAACCAAAATCCTGAACCGGTGAAACGTATTCGGGCGAAGCCATATGCCACAAATGAAGAAGAAACGACAGCACCCAATGTTGCCAGAATGACTACGTAAAATGTGTTGCTGAAAAAGGTAGAAAAGCTGATGCCTCCAAAGCCTTTCCAGCCTTCAGGATAATTTGAGAAAACCCATTCACTCGGGAAGAGGCTGGACGCTGTAGTAAAAATAGCTTCGCTGCTCTTGAACGAGCTGAAGAACATCCACAGCATGGGATAAAGCATAAAAAGCGCAAGCAAAAAGCAAAACAAATGGTATGCAACTTTTCGAAAATGCTTTCTATTTACCATTTTTGCTCCTCATATCTGTCTCGTGAAACACCCAGTACTTTGACGACATAAACAGCAGCGAAGTAATCAGACTGACTGCAATTAACATAAACCAGGCCATGGCGCTGCCATATCCCATTCTTCGGAAACTGAACGATGTTTTATAAATATATACAGCGGAAAACATTGTTAAATTCATAGGCTCACCCTGAGTAACCACATAACTCTGCGTGAATGACATAAAGCCGTTTATGAGTTGCATAATAAGGTTAAAGAAGAGTACCGGGGTGAGCATTGGTAAAGTAATCCGGAAAAACTGCTGTACAGGAGACGCGCCATCGATGTCTGCGGCCTCATATAGTGTCGTAGGCACAGCTTTCAGGCCTGACAGGAAGATCAGCATTGATGACCCGTACTGCCAAACTGTCAGCAGTATAAGTGTCCATATCGCTGTGTTGGGATTTCCTATCCAGGAAATATCTATGTTCGTGCCAAAAATACGGTTAATGATACTGTTTAGCAAGCCCTCCGAAATGAACATGGTTCGCCAGACTACAGCAATGGCAACTGTGCTGCCAACAAGACTGGGTAAGTAGTATAAGGCTCGGTACAGAACGGTTAGTTTGCTTGTTGTTTTGAGCAGCATAGCAACCATTAACGCAAACATTAACTTTAGGGGTACAGAAACCATTGCATACATGAGCGTTGCTTTTAAGGATACATAAAACTGAGGATCCTTTGTCAGCATATAAATATAGTTGTCAAGACCAATGTATTTAGGGGCCTTCAGTATGCTGTAATCCGTAAAGGAGTAATACAATGATGACAATATCGGCACGATAGTAAAAATAAGAAAGCCCAATATAAAAGGAGAAATAAAAATATGGCCCGCAATCTGGTCTCTGCGAGTGTATTTCCGCACATTCCCACGTTTTTTCATTTAGACCTCAATTAATGTCAATAACAGTGAACACTAACGCGCCGACCTGGAAGAAAACCATCAGAAGATAACCTAACTAAACAGGGGCAGCTCCTTGTGTTGCCCCTGTTTAGGGGGTAGTTCTCAACTTATTGTCTTACTTGAATCTGGAAATAAGCTCCTCAGCCTTCAGCAACCACAGCCTTGCCGCTTCGTCCGCATCTATCTCGCCAAAGTAGCAGCGCTGTGCAAGATTCTTGGATGTGTCATTCATCTCCGGTAGCCAAACAGGATCCTTTGGATCCAATGGTCCTGCGTACTTGCCGGCAAGGTTTACAAATTCAAAGGTACGCCTGGTCGGATCATCAACCACTGGCACTAATGCCTCAAGCACCTTTGTGTTGCAGGGCACTCCACGCTCACCAAGCAGAATCTCGTTGGCTTCTGCAGAGGACACCATCCAATCAATGAAGTATGCTGCTGCAATCTTGTTTGCTTCTGGTGCAGTTGAAGAAATACAGATCGTCATTGCCGGCTTAAGGTATTGCCCGCTCTCCTTATAGCCTGCGTGATCTGGTATCATCATAAATCCAATCGGGCGGTCGGGCCCAATCGCCTTTTGCAATCCAATGATCATGTTGGATGTGAGCGAGGCATTCCAAGAGCGTCCACTTACGATGGGCTGCTGCTCAACTGACGAGATGCCGGCGTAGGCTTCCCCGGGAAGTCCCCAACCCTCTTTATATGCAGTTTCTATGGTTTTATATGCACGTCTCAGTATCTCAGCATCACTAATCCCAAGAGCCGTATCACCATTAAACAAATACAGGCCTTCATTTCTGGCCGAGCAGCGCAACCAGTCAGTCATGTTGAAGGTAATGTGGAAACTGGTCTGCACCCCGGTTTTTTCGTATACCTCACGACCGACACGTATAAAATCATCCCAAGTCCACGGCTGATCAGGATTAATCTCGATATTGTTTTCCTTGAGCAGGTTAATATCATACATAATTGACGGACCATTGAGCCCTAAATTGTGGCCATACAGTTCTCCGTTATGCCTTAGGGAATCTAAGGCAATACAGTCGTCAATGTTGATGATCCCAGCTTCAATGTACGGCTCGAAGCTCTCAACCAGGCCACTGTCGTTCCATTGGGAAATGTAGTCATACTCCGTCTGGAAAATGTCGGGTGTTTGTCCAGCGACCATGAAGGTCAACAGTTTGTCATTGTACTCATTGCCTGGTAAATACTCCGTTTCAATAGTAACGTTGGGATGTATTTTACAGAACAAGTCCACAATGGCCTGTGTTCTTTCGTGCCGTACCTGATTACCCCACCAAGTAAAACGAAGCGTGATATTTTCTGTTGGGAATGGAATTGTTGGCACTTTTTCTGCTGCACAGGCAGCGACAGATGTCGCAGATACAATAAGGATTAACAGCAAAACGGGCACAACACGCTTGGTCCAATGCTTTCTGGAATTCATCATGAGGATCCCCCTTTCATACCATTTCGTGAGACACAGACCCCAATCTTTCTTGAAACAAGGCAAGAAATCCGTTTAATCTGTTCATATGTTGTTGGAGAAAAACAATCTTGAGTCTCTAGGAACCCAAGTGATTCTGCGTGCCAGACATAGGACTGCACCCGGGAACTCCAGCCCAGGCTCGGTTGGTTTGCTCCAGCACAAATACATTAGTTTTCAAACAAAAAGAGCCGAGAACAAGCAACCGCATCACCTCTAATCTTTTATATCATTTACACTACATGTAGTGGATGGCGGACATTTAACTAAAACAAAACTGTACGCGAAACATATCATAGGATCGAAGGTTTGTCAACAATTGTGATGACAAAGCATATGACAAAGCATATGACAAAGCATATGATCGCTTACCCTACAGATTTACCCTGGCCTGCGGGCTGTCCAGGTGCGCCAGCGCCTCCAGCGCCCTGGCGGCTTCGCCCGCGAGATAGTCCTCCACCTGCCGCTGCGCCAGCCCAGTGTAGTCACGGGGGTCCATCAGGCGATCCAGCGTGTCCAGGTCCAGCCTGAAGGCAGCGTCGCCAGCCACGCGCTCCAGCAGGTCGTTGGGCAGGCCTTCCTCCTTGACGCGCCGCCCGGCCGCCATCGCGTGCACGCGCAGGCGCTCATGCAGCTCCTGGCGGTCGCCGCCCTGCTTGACCGCGCGCATCAGGATGTTTTCCGTGGCCAGGAAGGGCAGCTCCTGCCTCAGGTTTCTTTCCATCATCCCGGGGTAGACCACCAGGCCGGAGACGATGTTCTGGTACAGGGTCAGCAGGCCGTCCGTCGCCAGGAAGCCTTCGGCCAGGGACAGCCTGCGGTTGGACGAGTCGTCCAGGCTGCGCTCCAGCCACTGGCTGGCGGCGGTATGGCCGGCGTTGGCGGCGTTGCTGAGGATGAAGCGCGCCAGCCCGGTCATGCGCTCGGCGCGCATCGGGTTGCGCTTGTAGGGCATGGCGGAGGAGCCCACCTGCGCGGCCTCAAAGGGCTCCTCCACCTCCTTGAGGTGCTGCAGCAGGCGCAGATCGCCCGCGAACTTGGCCGCGCTTTGCGCGATGCCCGAGAGCACGTTTTGCGCCAGCGCGTCGATCTTTCTGGTGTAGGTCTGCCCGGAGAGGGCCAGCGGCTGCTCAAAGCCCAGGCTGTTTGCGATCATGCGGTCCAGCTGCACCGCCTTGTCCGCGTCGCCGTCAAACAGCGCCAGAAAGGACGCTTGGGTGCCGGTCGCGCCCTTGCTGCCCAGCGGGCGCAGGCGGCTGAGGAAGTGGTCCAGCTCCTGCAAATCCATCAGCAGATCCTGCAGCCATAATGCAAGCCGCTTGCCCAGGGTGGTTGGCTGGGCAGGCTGGAAATGGGTATAGCCCAGCATGGGCAGGCCCTTATACTGTCCGGCGGTCGCGGCCAGGGAGCGCGCCGTGCCGACCAGGCGGGCCTGGACCAGGCGCATGGCGTCGCGTAGGATCAGGATGTCGGCGTTGTCGGTCACATAACAGCTGGTGGCGCCCAGGTGCAGGATGGGCGCGGCCAGGGGGCAATCCTCCGCGTAGGCCTTCAGATGGGCCATGACATCGTGCCGCAGGGACTGCTCCAGTTCGTTGACGCGCTGCAAATCGACATCCCGGACGCGCGCGCTCAGCTCCCGGATCTGTTCATCGCTGACGGGCAGGCCCAGCTGCTGCTGGCACTGCGCCAGGGTCAGCCACAGCCGCCGGAACAGCCGCGCCCGGTGCATGGGGGAGAACAGGGCCTGCATCTGCTTGCCGGCGTAGCGCTGGGAAAAGGGGCTTTGGTAGCTTTCCTGATGATCGGCCATCGGACACCTCGGCTTGATTTGATATTCGGTAAAATCCGTTTCCATCTTAGGGCTTTGGGCGCGCAGCGTCAACTGCTCCGCCCCTTGACAAGTCAGGCGGCGTTTTTTACAATCAGGCCATCAATTCAGGAGGATCCCGGCATGAAAAACATCCCCGCCTAAGCTGTTTCCAGGCGACCGGCAGGCAGCGCCCGGCCCTTGGCCGGCGGCGTCTTGTCCGCCTTTGGGGGGATTTCATGGCTATTATTCAAGTCAAAGAACTATATTTTTCCTATGAGGGCAGCGCACAGCCGGTATTTTCCGGGCTGGATTTTCATATGGACAGCTCTTGGCGCCTGGGGCTGGTCGGCCGCAACGGCCGCGGCAAGACCACGCTGCTGCACCTGCTGGCCGGGCAGCTGCACGGCCAGGGCAGCATCGTGTCCAGCTTGCCCTTTGATTACTTTCCCTTTCCGGCGGACGCCGCGCGTCCGGCGCGGGAGGCGCTCATTGACACCCTGGCGCCCTACACGCTGTGGGAGAAGGAGATGGCCGCCTGCCTGGCCCATCCCACGCCGCAGGCGCTGGCGCGCTATGGCGAGGTGGAGGAAGCCTATGCCGCGCGGGACGGCTACCGCGTGCGAGATGACCTGGCGCGGGAAGCGCAGCTGCTGGGCATCCCGGCGGAGGAGCTGGACCGCCCGCTTTACAGCTTCAGCCCGGGCGAGCAAACCCGGCTGAAACTGGCTGCGCTGTTCCTGCGCCCCGGGCATTTCCTGCTGCTGGACGAGCCCACCAACCACCTGGATGAGGACGGCCGCGCGCTGATGGCCGGCTACCTGCGGCGCAAAGCCGGCTTGATGGTGGTCTCCCATGACCGCAGCTTTCTGGATCAGGTCTGCACCCACATCCTGGCGCTGGAAAAGCAGGGCGCGCGCGTGGTCAGCGGCAACTACACCACCTACCGGGAAAACAAGCGCCTCCAGGACGAGTTTGAGCGCGCGCAGCGCGACAGGATCCTGGCTGACATCGGCCGCCTGAAGCAATCCGCCCGTGAGAAGGCCGACTGGAGCGACCGGGTGGAGGCCACCAAGTTCGGCGCTGATGCCGGCGGCGACCGCGGCTACATCGGCCACAAGGCCGCCAAGATGATGAAGCGCTCCAAATCCCTTGAAAACCGTATCGAGCGACAAATTGAGGAGCAGGAGAGCCTGCTCAAAAACCTTGAATATACCTCTCCCATCAAGCTGAAGCCGCTGGTGCACAGAAACCCCGTGCTGCTGCGGTTGGAGAACCTGTGTTTTTCCTATGACGGCACGCCCCTGATAGAGGGGCTCAGCCTGACGATGCTGCCGGGTGAGCGCCTGGCCCTGACCGGCCGAAACGGCGCCGGCAAAACCACCCTGCTCCAACTGATCATGGGCCTGCTCCAACCCTGTGACGGCCGGGTCTGGCTGCTCCGGGACCTGGTTATTTCCCACCTGCCGCAGACCGCGAAGGGCATCGCCGGCACGCCGCGGGAGATGGCCCAGGCGCGCGGGCTGGACCTGACGCTGTTCTTTACCCTGCTGCGCAAGTTTGACCTGCCCCAGGAGCATTTTGACCGCGACTTTTCCGGTTTCTCGCTGGGGCAAAAGAAAAAGACCCTGGTGTCGCTCTCCTTGGCGCAGCCGGCCCATCTCTTCCTGTGGGATGAGCCGCTCAACGACATCGACCCTGAAAGCCGCGAGCAGATCGAGGAGATGCTGCTGGAAACCAACGCGTCCATGGTCTTCATCGAGCATGAGCGCGCCTTCATTGACAGGGTCGCAACGCGGGAATTGCGCCTGGGTGCAGGAAAGGACGGCGGGAGATGAACGATTCCCAGTGCATGCCGGTTTATCGGATTGCTTCACGGTTTAATGCCGGAATATTCATGGGAAACCAGTCAATCAAGCAAAGGGCGCATCATGGAAGAAAAGGACCAACACAATGAACAACAGGATCAATGAAAAACTGCAGGCCGCCTTCCTGCTTTTTGATCAGGGAATGCTGGAAAACGCGAAGGAAGCATATGTATCTTTGCTGGAACAAACAGCAAGCCTGACAACATCGCAGCAACAATCCCTCTATATGGGACTCATCTATGTGTCCTGTGAGGGAAAGCAGTATGCACAGGCATTGATGTACGCCGGGATGCTCCTGGATATCTCGCCGGATTTTGAAGCCCGCCATGTGGCCCTTCATCAAACTGCGATGGTTCATCGCCTGAGCGGCAACTATCCGGAAGCCCTTCGGATTTTGGAGAAGGAACAGGTCTTGATCAGACAGAACGGCAGTGTCCCTATGAAGCTGGCTGTGAATCAATATGAGCTGGGAATGGTGTTCCTGCTCACAGACCGATTGTCATTGGCACACGAGCATCTGAAGAAGGCGCTTGCCAACGCTGAGCAATCAGGCGACCCTATGGTGTTGGGCTGTGTATATCGGGCCGCGGGGCAACTGAAAGCAGCTCTTCAAGAGAAAGCAAGCGCCGCATGTTCTTTTATTCAGGCATTGAAGCATTTCAAAAGGGCAGGGGATCTGCTTGCGTGCAAAGAGGTGGAGGATTTGATGAAAAAGCTGGAATCAGCATAAATCGTCATCTGTTTCCACAAGTCCTGGGACAGGAAAACCGGGGAAACGCCGCGCGGCGGTCCCCCGGCTCTTGATGTAGATCCCTTGCTTATTCCACGACGGTGATGGTGACATCCGCCCTTTTGTCGAAGCTGTCGCGCAGGGCGGCCAGGATGTTGCCATGGCTGTCGTTGAGGGACATGGTGGCGCCGGTGATCACGTCGGCCAGCAGGGCTTTGTCCTCCTCGGACAGGGCGTCGTACTTGGCCTTGTCCTCCTCGTTGGTGCTGCCGTCCTTGAGCGGGCGGCCGTTGCGGGAGGAGAAGACGCGCAGGAAGAGCTCATCCAGCTCGTCCACGCTCTTGCCGGCGAAGAAGGCCTCATAGGCGTCCATCTCGGAAGCCCAGGTGCCGATGCCCATCTTGTAGCTGTCGCCGCGTTCGCGCTTGGTGAGCCAGCCGGCGATCTCGGCCAGGAAGCCGTCGGCATTGGTGATCAGCCTGCCGTCCACGACCTCGTCATGGTTCATGTCGTAGTTGTAACCGCCCTGGCCGGGGAAGCCGGTGAAGTGGGGCATGCCCGCGCCGTCGTAGTTGGGGGTGGCCACTTCGATCTGGTCCACCAGGGACTGGACAATTCTGCCCTCGCCGTCAAAAAGGTTGAGCGCGATGACCTGGTTGAAGGAATACACCTGGGTATCGGTGTTGTCCTTGCCCGGGCCGATGCGGCCGGAGAAGTCCACGCCCAGCCCCAGCGCGGCGGCGGAAGCCTGGACCGGGACGCGGTTCTCATAGGCCTTCTTCAGCGCAGCGATCAGGTTGCCGTGGCTGTCATTGAGGGACATGGTGGCGCCGGTGGTGACATCGGCCAGCAGGGCCTTGTCCTCATCGGACAGGGCGTCATACTTGGCCTTGTCCTCCTCGTTGGTGCTGCCGTCCTTGAGCGGGCGGCCGTTGCGGGAGGAGAAGACGCGCGCAAACAGCTCTTCGATCTCTTCGACGGACTTGCCAACGAAGAAGGCCTCGTAGGCGTCCATCTGGCTGGCCCAGGTGCCCACGCCCATCTTGTAGCCCTCGCCGCGCTCGCGCTTGGTTTGCCAGCCGGCTACCTCGGACTGGAAGAACTCATCATTGGTTTCCAATACGCCGTCAACCGCGCCGTCATGGTTCTCGTCATACAGGTAGGGCAGTTGGCCCGGGAAGCCGGCGAAATGCGGCATGCCCTCGCCGTCATAATTGGGAGAGGCAACCTCCAGCTGGTCCAGCTTGGCATAGAGGATCCTGCCCTCCGCGTCAAAGAGCACGCCGGCAAAAACCTGGTTGAAGGAATAGACCTGGACGTCCTTGTCGTCCTTGCCGGGGCCGATGCGGCCCATGGAGTCAATGCCCAGGCCCACGGTGAACCCGCTGCCGGCAATAACGACCGGCTCGCTGCCGGCTTCCTCGGCCTCCGGCCCCTTGACGCCCGCGGCTTCCAGCGCGGCCTTGACGGCGGCCATGATGCCCTTGCTGGTCCAGGTGGCGCCGGCGACAACGTCCACCTCCGCATCATTCTTTTCCACGATGGCGGCGGGCAGGGTTTCCAGCGCTGTGGCCACGGCAGGGATCATGTCCTTGGACTCGCCGTGATCATCAATGACGA
>Ga0209723_1004784_pt1 | contig 14685 bp, 11 predicted proteins | sample BiotimSIPDNA_2_FD_185750 | JGI IMG/M metagenome (GOLD analysis project Ga0209723, IMG submission 185750) | Anaerobic biogas reactor microbial communites from Washington, USA - Biogas_R2 time_0 SIP DNA (SPAdes) (version 2) | ecosystem: Engineered > Bioreactor > Anaerobic > Unclassified | place... | reverse complement strand
TCAAAGTAGTTTACGGCAAGGACGGCAGTCTGGAAACATTGAAGTCAGAGCTTACCGAGAAAGACGGTAAATGGTATATAACCTTTGAAGCAGTCCATTTCAGTCCTTATGCCTTAATAGTAAGTGCCGAAGAACCAGCCCAGCCTGAAACTGCCCCCTGGGCAATTCCGTTCAGCGATGTAAAGGCAAGCGACTGGTACTATTCTGCGGTGCAGTATGCGGCCCAGAATGGATTGATGAAGGGAACCGGCACTAATACCTTTTCCCCTGAATTAGCTACCAACCGCGGCATGATTGCCACAATTCTGTACAACCTGGACGGCTCTGAGGAAACTGCGCCAAGCACCTTCAATGATGTAAAACCCGGCGCATATTATGCCAATGCTGTAGCCTGGGCTCAAAAGAAAGGTATCATAGCCGGATACGGCAACGGAATGTTTGGTCCTGATGACAGCATAACCCGCGAGCAGTTGGCCACCATGATCTGGAACTATGCAGGTTCACCTGCGGCAACTGATAGCCAAGGACTTGCCTCCTTTATGGATGCCGTAGAAATATCAGCGTATGCCCAAAACGCTCTGGCTTGGGCAAGTCAAACAGGGATTACAAACGGCAAAGGCGGCAGCCTGCTGGATCCCCAGGGCCCAGCCACCAGAGCCGAGACCGCCCAGATTATGAAAAACTTTTTGCAGGAATCAGGTCTGGACAAATAAAACGGCAGGTATAACTCTAAAACGGCCCCCTGAAGTATATCAGGGGGCCGTTATTGCCATCATGGATAAGCATTCACATGTTACTTAAATAAGCCCGAGGGGCTATTTTTTCTGCCTATTATTAAGAAAAACACATATTTGTGTTGCTAGATTTGGAAAGTTGAGGTATGTTAGTGGGAAGGTGAACAAATTAATGTTACCAGAATGGGCGGGAAAGGCGGATTATGTAGATGGATTATGTCAAAGGCTTTCGCCAGGAACTGCTGCAGGAGGGGAAATCGCGGCATACGGTCAACAATTATCTACAGGCGGTTCTAGAGTATAAGGCGTACGTTCAAAACCGTTATGACAGGCAGTTTTCTGCCGAGCTTATGGATGAAGAAAGTGTGGAGTACTTTAAGGAATACCTTTTATACATTACCATGTCCAAACCAACTGCAATCAACAGCAAAATCTCGGCCTTAAACCGTTTTGCATCTTATCTGATCGATAGCGGTCAGTTAAGTTATAATCCGGTGACAAGGGTACAGCGTGTGCCAGTGAATCCTGCTGAAAAGGATGGTAGGGATGATTTAGCTGAGGACATCCAGTTGCTGCGTGAAGTTGTGTATAAGCATAATGTTCCTCGGGACATAGCCATTTTCGAATTACTGTATAACACTGGCATTTCGGTGAGCGAATTGTGTGCTATAGACGTTGATGATATTATTTTAGCTTCTACCGCAGGGCAACTGGTGATTCGTCATGACCAAAGGGGGGATCGTACCCTTCTTCTGGATGAAAATTTGTTGCCAGTTATCGAATCCTATCTGCAAGTAAGGCCGCCAGTGGACTCGCCGCGATTGTTCCAGGGGCAGCGGGGTAGTTTGGGAAGAGTAGCGGTTTATCGCATAATTGATAAATATGCTCGGGAAGCCCGAGTCAATATTAGTCCCCAGGATCTACGCCATCAGTTTTGTCAGGAACTCATCAAACAAGGTACAGATCTGTCGGTAGTAGCCGAATTAGCAGGTTATCGCAGCCTCAATCATTTGCGTCGTTTGCAGAATTCAGTGAAAGCCCGGCAATAAGGACATGACCTTTCTTTAGTGATTTAAGATCATTTCTGCAGTCACCGGAAAATGATCTGAGGCATCTGAGCTGGTGATATATGATCGTTTAATCTGTAGTGAGGAATTAGTGAAAATATAATCGATGCGTGCCATCGGCTTATGGGATGAAAAGGTGTTGAGAAGGTTTCCAGAATTATAATGGAAACTATCAGTCAAATAGTGGGTGATCAGTTCAATTTCGGGTTGACTGCTGGTAGCGTTAAAATCGCCGGCCAATATGACCGCTCCAGGAAACCTAAGCACTGCCGGTAAGACCTGCTGCTCAAGATGCTGCATCCTCAGCTGATGATCGAGGCCCAGGTGCACCGCGAAAAATCCTAGAACATCCTGGCCCACCTGAATATTTACCTGCAGACAACAGCGATCTTCTTGCGGATCGGGCAACGGTATGGTGTTATAACCCGCTATAGATAGTCTACTTAAAACTGCATTCCCATATGATCCTATTCCGTAGTGCATGGCAGCACCGAATACGTAGCCCATATTTAGCCGGCGAGCTAATTCAGCGGCTTGTTTTTGCCGGCCACTACGGGGAAGATTCATATCAACCTCCTGCAGGGCAATGATATCGGCATCAAGATCGGCCAGCACAGCAGTGATGCTATCCAAACTGGGAGTGTCCTGGTAATCGGCACCATGATGAATATTGTAGGTGACCACACGCAACGCCTGAGACATTATCAATACCTCGCCAGGGCTCTATTATGAATATGCAGACAGAACCAAACTTAACTAAACCATCTAATATTTATGAAGATCAGGCCTGGATCCCTTCCTCGGCTAATAATCGCCGGATCTCATCAGGTTCAGGCATTTGGTTAGGATTGACACTTAAATAGGGTATGTCAGCTGCCTGCAAGGCTTGGCGAATGAACCTTTCTCCCCGGTACTTACGCTTACCGTCTGCAGAGGGAGGTTCGATCTGCACTACCATTACTGGAGTCAGGTCATTCATGCGACAGACTAGAAGATCTACACTTCTTTCTTTGACTCTCTCGGCATGTTCTTGTCGGTTGGTAGCATCAGCTGACAACTGGATTATATCGGCCAGTCGAACCTTGGGATACACTACAAATGGTAAGTTGCCAATAGTATTGTGCAGCGCATCATATACTATCATCTCGCGGGCAGTCAACAACTGATCTCTTTTGCGGTAAGGAAGATTATTGATATCCACCCAGTTATCGCTCAGATCAATAATATCTCCGCCTTTAGGTTTAGCGCGCTGATTATTTTTGATTTGATCCCGGATAATATCATAAATTAGTTTTGCAGCGATTATTAATATGATGGCCCCTACCAACTGTATCATCTACATCCTCCTAACAGGTCAGCTACTCTAACTTTCATCATTCATGATAAACTATGATAGTGGTCTTTTCAAAGCCCATCTTTTCTCACCGGACGGTTTTAGGTAGAATAGTAAGGTATATTATTGTTGATGACCGAAAAGGAGGTCAGACTGATGTTGTATCACAGCAGCCGGGGGCAAGCCAGCCCAGTTAGTGCTGCCCAAGCTATTACTATGGGGATAGCTACTGACGGTGGATTATTTGTCCCCGAGGATCTGCCTCATTTTAATGAAGAAGACTGGCAACAGTTGCAGAACAGTAATTATCAACAGAGAGCTGTGCAAATATTACAGCCATTTTTGACGGAGTTTACTGGGGCGGAGTTGGAAGAATGTGCGGTAGCAGCCTACCATCAGGAGCGTTTTGATAACCCCGCTATTGCACCACTAGTACATTTGCAGGGCAATACCTTTATCCAGGAGCTTTGGCATGGGCCCACCTGTGCCTTCAAGGATATGGCTCTCCAGATGCTGCCCCACTTGCTTACCCGAAGTATGGGGAAAACGGCTGAAACTGACGACATAGTTATCCTGGTGGCAACTTCTGGGGATACTGGCAAAGCGGCCTTGGAAGGCTTCAAGGATATTGACCGTACCCGCATTATTGTTTTTTACCCGCAAGAAGGAGTTAGTGAGGTACAAAAGCGGCAGATGATCACCCAGGAGGGCGGCAACGTATATGTAGCGGCCGTAGCCGGTAATTTTGATGATGCCCAAAACGGGGTAAAGCAAATTTTTGGTGACCATAATCTGAAAAACCGCTTGGCCCAACAGGGATTAAAGCTATCATCGGCTAATTCCATAAACTGGGGGCGTTTGGTTCCGCAGATCGTTTATTACGTATCCGCCTATGTTGATCTATTGGGCCAGGGAGCAGTAGCAGCTGGCCAACCAGTTAACTTTGTAGTTCCTACCGGTAACTTCGGTAATATCCTGGCTGGCTATTATGCCCGGCAGATGGGAGTGCCGGTAAACCGGCTCATATGTGCTTCCAACGCCAATAATGTACTGACTGACTTTATCTGCACTGGTATATATGACCGCAACCGCCCCTTTGAAAAAACCCTGTCACCATCTATGGATATATTGATATCATCTAACCTGGAACGCCTTCTATTTGAAATGACCGAGCATAATGCAACCAGGGTTTCGGACTGGATGGAGCAGTTGAAAACTCAAGGCCGGTACGAACTGGATGCGACCACTCGTGAGCTGGTACAGAGCATTTTTTGGGCTGATTACTGCGGTGATATAGAAACCTTAATGACCATCCGGGCTACCTGGGAAGAGCAGCGCTATCTTTTGGATACTCATACTGCCGTAGCTGTAAGGGTATATCAATCTTACCTTGAGGCTGAAGCGGATGACACTCCTACGGTAATAATGTCTACTGCCAGTCCTTTTAAGTTTGGTAGCAGTGTAGCTCAGGCCTTGTTCAGCCCAGAGCAAATTCAGGGTAAGGACGAGTTTACTCTGCTAAAAATGCTGTCGACCGCAACCGGGATCCCGATTCCGAAGGGGATTGCCGGTTTGGAAAACAGAGCTATCCGGCATACTACTTGTACCACCGGGGAAGCCATGGAGCAGACCGTATTAGATCTTTTGCAGCTGTAAGTAAATAAGGCAAGGGATCGGCCATTACCGATCCCTTTTAGTTTGATCAGCATGTTTGCTGAGCCGATGGGTTGAAAGAAACCCTATCACCTAACCAGCGGGGAGAAGACCCGAGGGCAAGGGCGTCACAGGTAACGGTGGGGTCTGAAGGAAGCCGCAGGGGGAATTCGGAACATAACGAAAGCGAACCGAGATTGGCTTGCAAGGCAGGCCCACTACTCAGTCTGGCCTTGCCTAACAGCTGGTTTGATGAAATGGGACTGATAAACTTGGAAACGTATAAGACCGGGATTTTGTCATTCTATTATGAAAGATAAGGTTTGCCAGGAGCCGTATACGAAGCCCGTACGTGCGGTTCTGGGAGAGGGATAATGCTGCAGCAAGCTACTGCAGCATTACCCTACTCGATTTTTCCGAAGTCTTATTTACCCCGAATAAAATACGGCATCAGCTGATGACCATGAGCAATATATAATCCCTTGGCCGCCGTGGACTCATCGTATTTCTGGGATCCCTCCGAGCAGGGGTTTTGGCTGTCATAGAGCAGATAAGGAACCGGTTCACTGCTGTGGGTACGGATCCTCAAAGGAGTAGGGTGATCCGGCATGACCAGTACCCGGATATGCTCGAAACCAGCTAGTCCATCCAAAAGTACAGAGATCACTTCCTGATCGATTTGCTCGATGCTCCAGATTTTCGTTTCCAGGTTGCCTTGATGTCCTGCCTCATCAGGCGATTCGATGTGCAAATAGACAAAATCATCACCCTGGTGCAGACACTGCAAAGCCGCTTTTATCTTACCGGCAAAATTGGTAACAACGGCTCCAGTAGCGCCCTCAACCGTTACCGGTTTCAATCCCGCACAGATTCCCAAGCCTTTGACCAGGTCAACCGCCGCGACCACCGAGCCAGACAATCCGTATAATTCCTTAAAAGTCGGCAGAACTGGGCGAAGGCCCTCCCCCCACAGCCAAATGGAATTAGCTGGAGGATGGCCGCTGTTTTTAAGCTGCTGATTCACAGGATGATCACCCAGTATTAATTGACTTCTTTTCATCAGTTCCAGCAGAGCAGACCCATCCGCGCCTCCAGGTAAATGATTGGTTATGGGTTGGCCACTGATATCATGGGGAGGGGTCAGCTGCACATCACGACCGCGCCCGTTTTTCCAAACTAACAGATTACGATAGCTAATGCCGGCATGAAAGTGGAAACTATCTTCCCCCAGCTCATTGGCCACCGCTTGCATGAGTTCATGGGCATGGGCAGTGTTGATCTCGCCGGAACTATAATCGAGCATTATTTGCTTATCGTAGCTGTCTTCTTCTGATAGAGTAACCAGGTTGCAGCGCAGAGCCAGGTCATCATCGTTTAAATTTACTCCCATACTTACCGCTTCCAAAGGCGAGCGCCCGGTATAATACTTGACCGGATCATAGCCCATAACGCTTAGGTTGGCCACGTCACTGCCGGGAGCAAAGCCTTCGGGTATAGTTTTGACCTTACCAATAAAAGCAGTCTGTGCCAGCCGGTCCAGATGCGGGGTTTTAGCCGCCTGCAAGGGAGTTAGACCATTGAGTTGAGCCTGCGGTTCATCAGACATACCATCCGTTAAGATCACCAAGTATTTCATATATTTGATTCACTCCTGTTATTTGGCAATTTTATATCAGTATACCATCAGGGAGATGAACCAACGTATTTTTATTGGTTCAGCTAGCGGCTTGTTCCGAAAAATAGCAGTAAATAGCTCTAAATGAGGTAATTTATAACGGCCTGGGGAAACGATTCACTGATTTCTTCTTTGAATAAGGCTTTCATTTCCGCCAGCTTATCGTTGGTGTATACGTATTTACCGTAGCCAAACTGGCCGTACTTGTACTGACGATCAATTTCTTCATCCATGGGTAGATCAGTTTGGGGGAAAACTTCCAGGATGTTGCTGCGCGCCCGACTGGTGAAACGGTGGGAGATAACCTCGAAGGTAAAATCCATACCCGGTTGGTAATCTATGTGCTCAGCCAGATCATCTAGAAGCGCTTTGTAATCCTGTTGCCAGCCTTCATTGAGTATCACCGGTGCGATAATCACCCCGCTGGGGTAACCAGATGCCACGATTTTGCTCAGGGCCTGGAGACGGTGCTGAAGGCGGGGAGTACGATGTTCGTAGCTACGGATAACCTGATCCGTGTTGACACTGAAGCGTATCCGGGTATGGTTATTATGCTTTAGTTTCAGCAGGGTATCTATACAGGTAAACTTGGTCACAAATCGCAAACGGCCCCATTCCTGTTCAGCGAAAAAACCAATTGCCCGAGCCAATGATCCTGAATAGGGTTCTACCGCCACTGGATCAGAAGTTGCCGCTGCTTCGAATAGAGTAATTTCAGGACGACGGTTCTCTATGAGAATCGCCGCCTGATGCAGAATATCCTCCACATTTACATAGATGCGAATATACGGCTTTTTTCCCAACTGGGTATTGAGATAGCAGTATTCGCAGATGCCTTCGCATCCAGTCACCAGGGGAAGCTGGTAGTGAGCTGACGGCTTGCAAGTAGCAAAATCCAAAGTCTTGCGTACGCCCACTACCAAGGTGCTTTTGCCCTGGAAAAAAGCCTCCCGGGGTGACTTGCCGGGAATGCCAGTTACCCGATTGTGGGACTGCAAAAATACGACCTCCTGGCCAGCATTCTGCATCTGCTGGTAGATTTGCCTGCCTAGGGGATAATCTAGTGCCTCTTTTTCGAAAAATACCCTCTTTAACTGACTCGATACCACCATTAGTATTCCTCCTCCTAGATGGCAACCATTCCAATTCTTCTGAAGATAGTATGGCTAAGATAACAGCCGTCCATGTTTTTCAAGAGAGTGGTTGACAAAAAAGAGGGACTCTGACTATTATATATTATATACCCAAAGGGGGTATGAGTATAAACTGATTAAGGAGGCTCACCAATGGCCATTACCCGAAGGACATTTCTGAAGCGGGCGGCTCTGTCCGGAATCACTGCTGCTGTGGTACTGAGCGGCACGGAGAAGGCGGCGGCCCAAATGTCTCCCCACCAGGAATACGCAACTATCATTGATTTGACCAAATGTGACGGCTGCTCACATCTGGATACCCCTGCATGTGTGTCAGCATGTCGCAGCAAAAACCAACCTAGGTTTCCTCAACCGGAAAAACCTATTGGAGATTATTGGCCACAACCGTTTCATGAAGATTGGTCAGACAAACAGCAAATCATTGATCGACTCACTCCTTATAACTGGACTTATGTGCAGCACCTAGAGGTTGAGCATCAGGGAAGGAAGGTAAGGGTTCATATCCCGAGGCGCTGTATGCACTGTGATAATCCACCTTGTTCAGGGCTGTGCCCTTTCGGCGTTATTGACAATACTCCGGAAGGAGCGGTGGTCATCGATACTGACATGTGCTTCGGAGGTGCCAAGTGCCGTGATGTCTGTCCCTGGGGAATTCCTCAGCGCCAAGCTGGGGTGGGTCTTTATAAAAAAGTTGCTCCCAAGTTTGCCGGAGGGGGTGTTATGTATAAGTGTGATATGTGTATTGATCTCATTCAGGAGGGAAAAGAGCCGGCTTGTGTTGCGGCCTGCCCTAATCAGGCGATAACCCTGGGAACCAAAGAGGAGATGAGAGCTTACGCACACAGATGGGCAGATGAGAATCAGGGTCATATATATGGCGACCTGGAAAACGGTGGTACGGCCACCTTTTACCTGTCTCAGATACCCTTTGAAAATATTGATCAAGCTATTAAGGAACAGGAAAATGACGGTAAACCCGGGCGACCCTCCATGGAAGTAGGTATTAATAATCCGTTAGATGAGCCGGGAAATATGGCCAAAGCTTTTGCAATCGCCCCGGTAGCTGGCGTATTAGCTGCCGGCCTAAGTGTATATAAAATCATGCAGGGGGAGGAACAACATGAAGATAGTGAGGCATAATCTGGCCATTCGCTTCGTTCACTGGGTCACTGCCTTATCGATTTTTGTTCTCATTTTTACTGGGTTCGGACAAATGCCTATGTATAAGCGTTACAATGTGGATCAAATACCTGGCCTGGGATGGTCCAGTGATTTTATGGTGACCTTAAATATTCATTATGTAGCTGCGGCTATTCTCATATTCATTAGTCTTTACTATATTACTTATCTGATTGGCACGCGCCGTTGGGATATACTGCCCAGGCGTGGTGATATCAAAGAATCGATCCAGATCTTTGCCTCCATGGTAGGTTTGGCCGAAGAACCCAAGAACCGCAAATACCTGGCTGAGCAGAGAGTGGCCTTTTTGATAACTGCTGTTTCTGTTGCCATGCTGATTGTAACCGGACTTATAAAGGTGTACAAGAATCTACCTGGTGTGGATGTATCCGCTAGTTTAGTATTTTGGATCGCTCAGATACACAACCTATTTACTGTTATTCTGCTTCTTTCAATAATCGTTCACTTGCTGGCCTTTTTGATAAAAGATAATCGTCCTTTAGTATCCAGTATGTTTACCGGCCAGATCGATCGAGCTTATGTAGAGCGCAGGCATGAGTTGTGGCTGGCCGAGTTGGCAGGGCCAGCCATAGCAACTGAGGAAAAGGCACTTATTGTGGAAGAAACTGAGATCCTAGAAAAAGTGGAAAATAAAGAAGAGAGTGCGACTGGAGAATCCAATGAGACTATAGGAGACTGTGAGGCAATCGAGGAAAATAAGGTTATTGAAAGAAATGAGATTACGGCAGACCTTAATACGGTATAATCATCAATAGAAAGCGCTCTTTTCGCAGAATATACTAGGGAAATCCTGAAAACCATCAGACTTGAGCAGCTCTGCAGTTTTTATACTCATGGCAGCAAAGAGAAGGGCATTAATGAAGGGAGGAACACGGTGGAGAAAATATACGATCTAGTTATACTGGGGTGCGGCCCGGCCGGTTTATCTGCAGCTATTAATGCCACTATTCGCAATAAAGAGGTTGTGGTCATGGGCACTGAAATCTGTAGTCCGCCACTGCATAAAGCCCAGGTAGTAGATAATTATTTAGGATTGCCGGCTATGAAGGGAAAAGATCTGTTAGACGCTTTCCAGGAGCATGCCGAAAAAATGGGCGTAAAAATAATGGCTCAGAAGGCAGAAACCATAACCGAGATGGATGGTTTGTATCTTATTCTCCTGGGTGAAGACGTAATAACATCCCGAACCATTGTCATAGCTACCGGGGTTCCCTACAAACCTACTCTACCCCAGGAGGATTTTTTCCTGGGCAAAGGGCTGGGTTACTGTGCCACCTGTGACGGGCCGATTTATAGAGGAAAAGATGTCTTGCTCATAGGACATAGTGATGAAGCCGAACACGAAGCCAATTTCATGGCTGAGATCTGCAATAAGGTCTACTATATACCTCTGTATAAAAAAGTTGGTTCCTTGGATTCCCGGGTACAGATCCTGGACAGTAGACCTGATTCCATAATTGGAACCGATTTTGTAGAAGGACTAAGGCTGAAGGATGGCCGGGAAATAGCTGTAGAAGGTTTATTTGTACTGGGCGGCGAAACTGCTCCGGATCGACTGATACCTGGTCTGAAGATAGAGAAAAACCATATTATAGTAAACCGCCAGCAGGAAACAAATTTACCAGGGGTTTATGCAGCTGGAGACTGCACCGGTCCTCCCTATCAGGTGGCCAAATCAGTCGGGGAAGGCCAGGTAGCCGGCCTCAATGCAGCCAAATATGCCTCCAAAAGATAAGCAAGGTTTCATTCCTGCTTATCTTCATCATCGGTTTTCTTAGGAGAAGGCCGGCTGACTAACCCAAACTCATAAAACAAATCGTTTATTGAACCAAATAGTGAATTAGCATAACTGCCGCTATGTTTACCTTTAGCTTGTCTCATGGCTATCGTTTCTTGAACGAGCCTGCCGATTCTGCTGTTAATAGGCATCGTTATCACCTCTGTCTAAGAATAGTATTCCTGGATAAGCAGGCTTTTATGATGGAAAGCTTGATAAAGATATAATTAATAGCCGTAAGCGGCCATATTTTTTATCCGAGATCCCTAAAGCCGGTTGACGAACCCTGGTGAGGATGCTATAATGAATTTCGTTGCGGAGCCGTGGTGTAGCGGTTAACATGTCGGCCTGTCACGCCGAAGATCGTGGGTTCAAATCCCATCGGCTTCGCCATATTTGCCTCGATAGCTCAGCTGGTAGAGCAGCGGACTGAAAATCCGCGTGTCGGTGGTTCAACTCCGCCTCGAGGCACCATATGGGCGGAAGTGGCTCAGTGGTAGAGCATCGCCTTGCCAAGGCGAGGGTCGCGAGTTCGAATCTCGTCTTCCGCTCCAGTAAGTCTATACAGCGTTACCCTCAGGTGACGCTTTTTATTTGCTAAAAAGCCGCGGACAGACAGCTTGCGGAAACAGGTTAAAACTGATATACTAATTTCTGCGCGATACGCGATTTTTGGGCGGATGGCGAAGTGGCTAACGCTGTGGTCTGCAAAACCACCATCCACCGGTTCGAATCCGGTTCCGCCCTCCATATCGTGCCCGGGTGGCGGAATAGGCAGACGCACGGGACTTAAAATCCCGCGAGGTTTACCCCTCGTGCCGGTTCGACCCCGGCCTCGGGCACCATCTTTAAGTTGAAAAACCGGCTTTGGTCCGGTTTTTTGTATTTTATAGCAAAGAATTCAAACCAAGCGATCAATATCATAGCAGGTAAACGCTAATCTTTATTCCATGTATTCGACTAGATATTCCTTGTTTTATATGGCATTGTTATAATATGATGTCTGGCAACCCGTCACATTAATGCAAATCTAATCTCAATAGGAGGTGGTTAGTATGACAAATGATCCCATGCAAAAGAACAGATTGGGCGAGTCTCTACCCAGCCGTAACGACGCTAGAGGACAACATCCTGGGATCACTCGTGAAAATGGTGCTCCGGTTATTAACAATCAGGATACTATGACCGCAGGCCCAAGAGGACCTCAAATCCTTCAGGACGCATGGCTGCTCGAAAAGCATGCGCACTTCAACCGTGAGGTAATCCCTGAGCGTCGTATGCACGCCAAAGGATCTGGTGCCTTCGGTGAGTTCGTGGTTACACATGACATAACAAAATACTCTAAAGCGAAGATATTTTCCGAGATAGGAAAGAAGACAAAAGTCTTCATACGCTTTTCTACAGTAGCCGGGGAGCGCGGCGCAGCCGATGCGGAGCGTGATATACGCGGATTTGCTATGAAATACTACACTGAAGAAGGTAACTGGGATCTGGTTGGCAACAACACCCCGGTTTTCTTTTTTCGGGATCCTAAGAAGTTTATCGACCTGAATCATGCGGTTAAGCGTGATCCTCGCACTAATATGCGAAGTCCCAATACTAACTGGGACTTCTGGACATCCCTACCGGAGTCATTGCTGCAGGTTACCATTACTATGAGTGATCGCGGTATTCCTTCTTCCTATCGCTATATGCATGGATTCTCAAGTCATACTTATAGTCTGATCAATGCAGCCAATGAGAGATTTTGGGTGAAATTCCACTTCCGCAGTCAGCAGGGTATCCAGAATCTGACCGATCAAGAATCTGAAATGGTGGTAGCCAAGGATCGGGAGAGTCATCAGCGAGATCTTTATACGGCCATTGAAAAAGGAATGTTCCCGAAATGGACTATGTTTATTCAGGTCATGACCGAAGAACAGGCCAGAAATATGCCCTATAACCCCTTTGATCTGACTAAAATGTGGTACAAGACAGATTTCCCTCTGATCGAAGTAGGCGAAATCGTATTGAACCAGAATCCGGACAATTATTTTGCTGATGTGGAGCAAGCGGCCTTCAACCCCGCCAACAATGTGCCAGGTATTGGCTATTCTCCTGACCGTATGCTTCAGACCAGATTGTTTTCTTATGGAGATGCCCAGCGTTATCGTTTAGGTGTAAACCATCACCAGATCCCTGTCAACAGTCCTCAAGGAGTTGCAGATCCGCACAGCTATCATCGTGATGGCATGATGAGAGTGGACGGAAACATGGGTAGTGAGCTCCATTATGAACCCAACAGCTATGGCAATTGGACCGACCATCCCGAAACCGCTGAGCCCATCCAAGAAGGTGGCGATGTTTATCAATATGACTTCCGTGAGGATGACCATGATTACTTCACCCAACCGGGGCTTCTCTTCCGTGCCATGAGCCGTGAACAGCAGTTGGTGCTTTTCGAGAATACCGCGCGCAACATGGGTGATGCGACCTTGCAGATCAAGCATAGGCATATCAATCATTGTTATATGGCCGATCCTGAGTATGGCAAGGGTGTAGCTGAAGCCCTGGGCATTTCTATTGACGATGTAGATCTTACTCCGAGGAAATCTGACAGTCATGCTGCCTGGCTAAAGGATAATGCACGTGGCGCAGATCTAAATGTGCCTAGCGCGCCAGCAGATCCTGTTACTGCCAGGGAGTTGCCCCGGAATGGCCGTGATACCAATGTTGCAGATCTGAAGAGTTTATTCAGTTGGGAGGATGACCCCCAGATGCTGTAATTCTATCAAGATGAGAACGATTGTGATTACTTTCAGTGGCAAAATGACAGAGGCAAAAACCAGGAGGAGCTATGATTATGCCAAGTGTGGAAGTAAACGCCCGGCATAGGCGCAGTCTAATTAAATAGGGGAAAAATAGATGCTGGGAGCAATCATTGATACCATTGCTGCAATTACCGGCGCTATTGCTGAGGCCTACTATGGTGTGCCAGAGGACATAGAAGCCAAAGCCCTTACTTAACTGGATGAGGAACTGCGGACAGTCTATGATGAATGGACTGCGTTCATGACACCCAGAGATGACCCGAAATAAGATATCTTCAATTTGAGCAGGTAGAAAGAGTGATGGGTATTTCAAGAGGATCATCGCTCAGGTTAGGTAGATTAGTTGATAAATTAAGGTAAGTCCACATTTGGCAGAGACGGAATTGGAGGATTCCCATGAGCATTGGTTATGCCTGCCTAACCGTTGGAGTTCCGGGAACAAAGTTAAGAAGCTGCACATTAAAAAACTCCGCTCCCGATGTTTTGACATATTTAATTCAATCAAACTTAACAGCATTAGATAAGATATTAGACTACAACATACAAAATGATATCAAATTGTTTCGTGTTAGCTCAGATATCATTCCTTTCGGTTCACATCTGGCAAACACCCTAAAATGGTGGGAAGAATTCAACCATCAGTTAAGGGAAGTCGGAAATAAGGCGCTTTTAAATGGTATACGCCTTTCAATGCACCCCGGGCAATATACTGTACTCAATTCAACGAATGAAACCGTGGTAGAGCGAGCAGTGGAAGATTTGAAATACCATGGACGATTTTTGGATACCCTGGGACTGGGTAAAGAACACAAGATAGTTCTCCATATTGGTGGTCTTTATGGCAATAAGACCGCTGCACTCCAACGGTTTACTGAGAATTTTCGCTGTTTAGATGACGACATCCGCCACCGACTGGTGATCGAAAACGATGACCGCTATTATACCATTTCTGATGTTCTTTCAATTGGAGAAAACGAAAGCATTCCCGTTGTGTTTGACAATCTTCATCATCAGGTCAACCCAGATAATACTTATTCGGAGAGGGACTGGATGGCTGCCTGCGCCAACACCTGGAAAAGGGCGGATGGCCCCCCAAAGCTGCATTATTCACAGCAAGATACCCACAAGCGGCCTGGTTCACATTCTGTCACCCTGGATGTTGAAGATTTTATCAAGTTTTATAAACGTATTCCCCAGAAGAATGTTGACATCATGGTGGAAGTAAAGGACAAGAATTTGTCGGCGCTAAAGTGTATAAATGCTATTGCTTCACCAAAAATCC
>Ga0209723_1004783_pt1 | contig 14685 bp, 10 predicted proteins | sample BiotimSIPDNA_2_FD_185750 | JGI IMG/M metagenome (GOLD analysis project Ga0209723, IMG submission 185750) | Anaerobic biogas reactor microbial communites from Washington, USA - Biogas_R2 time_0 SIP DNA (SPAdes) (version 2) | ecosystem: Engineered > Bioreactor > Anaerobic > Unclassified | place... | reverse complement strand
CGATCATCATTCTCCTGGGAGCAATGATTCCCGTCAGCCAGGCTCTGGAGAGCAGCGGAGGAGCGGAGCTGCTTGCCGGGAACCTGCTGCAGGTCTTTGGCCAGTTTCCCGCAGCGGTCATTTTGACTGTCCTGCTGGTCTGGACAATGGTCCTCACAAATGTGGTGAACAATGCAGCGGCAGCCGTCCTCATGGCTCCAATCGCCTATGACACGGCCCTGGTCATCGGTGCGTCTCCCGATCCTTTTTTGATGACGATAGCCATTGGCGCTTCATGCGCTTTCCTGACCCCGATAGGCCACCAGTCCAACACTCTAGTGATGGGGCCAGGGGGCTATAAGTTCGGCGACTACTGGCATATGGGCCTGCCGCTATCTATTATCGTCACCGCGGTGGCAATTCCCTTGATATTATGGTTCTGGCCGTTGTTCTAATAAGAACGGTATCCAGTATCCGGCGCAGTCTAAGAACAGGTCGACAGGAACTTCTGGCTCAAGACAGAGATTTATTAGCTAGAAAATATCTGACCTGTATTCGGAGTATCCTGAAGCAATTAAAAATTTATTTAGTATTTGATTATGCGATCGAAAATATCTTATATTCAAACGGTTTGAATAATGTGTCTCCGGATAGGTGCCTGTTTATGAACTGCAGAATTGCCAGCAACGAGGTATTAAGCTTGATATCCGATATCCAGGATAGGCTTAATGACCTTAAAAAATGGGATTTTAGCGATAAAAGCAATTCAGAAGAGATTCTGTACGATCCCTTGAGACAGGCAAAGGCGGTCTTTGATTCACTGCTTGCCAATGATTCAGCAAATGCCCAGAATAATGAATCCCCCCTGGGATTGCAGCCCCATCTAAAAGATGAAAAGCCCAAATCCTTTCAATCTGCAGAACAGGACCCTGAAGAGAATACCATGGCTCCTGCCAGCGACAATCGTCCCTTGCCATTTATGCTCGTGCACATCAGCTCGGATCAGCGCTACCTTTTCGTCAACCAATCCTACGCCAACTGGTTGGGCCTTGATAGCTCAGAGATGGTGGGCCGGCATATCTCCGATATCCTGCCCGAGGAGATATACCAGACATATCTTCCTCTCATCCAGCGGGTCCTCTCAGGTGAGGAGGTGATCTCCTGCATAACCTTCCCCTCAGGAGATCGTCTGAAGTATCAGGACATAACCCTGATACCCCAGCTTGACGAATCCGGCTCTACCATAGCATATTTTGCCGTTATCAAGGATATAACCGATCATAAGCTTAACGACGATGAGCTTCGCAGATCGAAGATGGAGCTGGAGGAAAGAGTCGCCTGGAGGACGAAGGAGCTCGAGCTAGCAAACTCAGCTCTCGAGAGATCAAGAGACTATCTGGATATGATAATCAACTCTATCAGCGATCCGATATTTGTCATAAACAGAGAACATCGTCTGGTGCTCGTCAATGCCGCTTTTTGCAGGCTCATGAGCCTCCCTAAAGAGGATCTCTTAGGCGAGGAGGTGCACGATTTCTGCTTCTCCAGGGAGATGGCAGACGACCACTGGCAGAGAAACGAAGAGGTCTTTAACAGCCGCAGGGAGACTGTAGTTGAGGAAATCCATTCCTATTCTCCAGGTGCTCCAGCCACTGTTCTCATCAAGAGGATACCCATCATTGATTCCGATGGAAAATGGCTTATTGTGGGCATAATAAGAGATATCACCGATATAAAGAAGGCCCAAGAGAGGATACGCTTCCAAGCCGATCTTTTAGAGCAGGTCCATAACACTGTGATCGCAACAGACCTGGAAGGGAATATAATCTACTGGAATAAGTCTGCAGAGACCCTCCTGGGCTGGAAGTCGGAGGAGGCTATGGGCAAGAATATCGCTGAGACCGTAGTGCCGGAATGGGGACTTGACAAGATGAACAGGGTGATCTCAGACCTTATCAAAGACAGAGGCAACTGGGATGGAGAGTTCTACTTCAAGAAGAAGGATGGCAGCACTGTGCCCTTCCATCAGTGCTTTAGCAGCATAAGAGATGGCCGGGGAGAGCTCATCGGTCTGGTGGGGGTGGCTGTGGATTTGACCGAAAGAAAGCATATAGAGGAGGCACTGAAAAAAGCAAAGAGGGAGGCAGAAGAGGCAGCCAGAGTCAAATCGGATTTCTTAGCCAACATGTCCCATGAGATCAGAACCCCCATGAACGCCATAATAGGAATGACCAGCCTCCTTTTGGAGGAGCCGCTGACGCCAGAACAAAGAGACTGCATCGAGGTAATTGAGACCAACGGCGACGCCCTCTTAACAGTGATCAATGATATCCTCGACTTCTCCAAGATGGAAAACAATAAGACCGTTCTGGAGGAGTGTCAGTTCGCTATTGCTCAGTGTGTTGAAGATTCCCTGGATCTGGTGGGGATCAATGCCGCTAATAAAGGCCTAAACCTGGCTTATTCAATCGACAAAAGCGTTCCTGAAATGATCGTAGGCGACCCTTCCAAGCTCAAACAGGTGCTGGGAAACCTGCTCTCCAATGCAGTCAAGTTCACGGATAAGGGCGAGGTCGTGGTCACAGTCTCAGCTCAGGAGGTCGATGGCGATAATGTGATTCAATTCGAGGTTCGGGACACGGGGATAGGCATTCCACAGAATCGCATGAAGCTTCTATTCCTTCCTTTCAGCCAGATGGAGCCGTCGACCTCCAGGCTGTATGGAGGGACGGGCCTGGGACTGGCGATATCCAAGAGGCTGGTGGAGATGATGAAGGGAAGAATCTGGGCGGAGTCCAGTGAGGGTACAGGCTCCAGTTTCCATTTCACCATCAGAGCGCCTGCAGTGAAACTAAAGTTCGATTCGCCGGCAGCAACATCCCAGATGATAGGCAGAAGGGTTGTGATAATCGTGGATAACGAGACCACCCGGCGTATCCTGTGCAAACAGATCTGTGATTGGGGCATGATTCCGCTTACTACCTCATCTGCTTGGGAGGCAATCCAGTGCATTCAGCGGGGCGGTGTTGATATCGCTATACTGGACACGGATCTTTTGGACAATAGCGGCCTGGAACTGGCCGAGGAGATCCAAAGATGCATGAGGACCATGCCTCTGCTCCTGCTTACCACCCTGGGAAAGCAGGTGCCTGACGGTTATTCTCATCTGACCAAACCACTCAAACCAACTCAGCTGCATAGAGCATTGTCTGACATCCTTCCCAACAGCTCTGAAAAAGAGATAAGAAAAGAACCTGTCAAAAAAGAAAAACCTCAGATCAGCCCTCTGAGAATACTCCTGGCCGAGGATGATATGCCAAGCCAGTGGGTGGCCCAGAAGATGCTGAAAAGACTGGGATATAGGGCGGATACAGCATGTAACGGATCAGAGGTCCTTTTGGCTTTGGAGCAGCACGATTTCGATGTAGTACTTATGGACTGGAGGATGCCGGAGATGGACGGTCTGGAGGCTACGCGTATCATCCGCCAGCGCTGGCCTAAGAGCCAACTGAAGATCATAGCTCTCACCGCCTATGCCCTGCCTGGTGACATGGAAAAATGCCTTGAAGCAGGAATGGACGGATATATCAGCAAACCACTTCGAAAAGAGGATCTGGCTCGGGAGCTGGAGAAATATCAGAGAGATTCGACGTCGGTGTGATGATAATGATTAATAGCAATCAGCTCATAAGTCAATTTTAAATGAATTGCTTTCCCAGGCCGAATATAGTTATAAGCAGATGCATAGAGTTTGATCACTGCCGCTATGACGGGAGCATGATAACGAGCGATTTTGTAGCAGCTCTCAAGCCTCATGCCCACTTCATCCCGGTATGCGCGGAAATGGAGATAGGCCTTGGAGTTCCCAGAAGCTCTATTCGGATTGTGTCTGTTAAGGGAGAGCTCAGGCTCATCCAACCGGCCACCGGTCTGGATGTGACCGATAGGATGGTATCGTTCTCCAGGAGCTTCCTTTGTTCGCTATCTGGAATTGATGGATTCATTCTGAAGTTCCGCTCGCCATCCTGCGGCATGAAGGATATCAAGGTTTACTCCAGCCCGGACGGTCCAAGCACTGCAACCAAAGCAGCTGGCTTTTTCGGAGGAGCTGTGGTCAAGAGTTTTCCAGATCTGGCCATTGAGGATGAGGGAAGGCTGAGAAACAACAATCTCAGAGAGCATTTTCTGACCAGGATCTTCACCTTGGCCGCCTACAGAGAGGTGGAAAGAGAGGTCAATATGGCAAAGCTCATTCGCTTTCATTCCACCAACAAGCTGTTGCTGGCAGCACACAGCCAGAAGGAGGCGAAGGTCCTGGGAAATATAGTGGCCAACCGGGAGGGAAAGGATATTTCAAAGCTCCTGGGAGAGTACCATGAGCATCTGGCAATGGCATTGATGAGGCCTCCCAGGTACACTTCCAAAGCCAATGTGCTCATGCACTCCCTGGGATACTTCTCCCATGAGCTATCCTCTGCCGAGAAAGCCTTCTTTCTGCAGAGCATTGAGAAGTACAAGCAGAAGAAGCTTCCGTTCAGCGCACCGCTCTCCATCCTGCAGAGCTGGATTGCCCGCTTCGATGAGGAGTATTTGAAGGAGCAGACCTTTTTCGAGCCCTTTCCAGAGAAACTGATAGAGCTCTGCCGGGACACTCAATGCGAATGGGCGGGAGCAGCTCTATTTGAAGGGAGAAAAGCGGGCAGAGCTGATTAAATTGATCCAACTGGCTCTTCGCTGTATCGAGTGGGTAGCGGGATAATTAACACTGGTGGTTTACGGAATACGGAATAAAACCGCAGAGGCGCAGAGCGCACGGAGGACGAACGAACGGAGACGACTATTCGCTCAGAAATATGCTATTTTTTCAAGTGCTGGTAATAAGGCAAATTTTCACGTCTCTGCGAACTCTGCGGTTAATATTCGTAGCTGAATATTCAAACACATGGTAGTTACGGAAAAAAACCTCAGAGTCACAGAGCGCACAGAGGATCATGAAAAAATGTCGAATTCCTGTGAATAGCGCACGAACCCACACCAAATAGCGAGGAGCCATCCAACTTTATTAGCTCTCATTGCTATTCCCTTTCATCATTCCCATCCCATCATCATCCCATCTTCCGGAGATATCGCTCTTCCGAACGATCACCCTTCAGAGACGATCACCTTTCCAGAGCCGCTGACCATCTGGCTGACATTCCTGGGATTGCCCTTATAGTAAACGCTTCCGCTGCCGCTTATCAGGGCATTCAGCTCATCCATGGCGTTTACCTGAGCCATTCCAGAGCCGCTGATGGTTACATCAGACCGGTCTGTCATAAGATCATAGCCGTGCATCGTCCCCGAGCCGCTGATCATAATATCGCTGTCTTTTGTCACGCCCTTCAAGAGGGCATCGCCCGAGCCCGATATTGTCGCCCGAAGATCCTGGCAGAGGATGTTCAGTTCCATGCTTCCCGAGCCGCTCATGCCAAGGCTGAGAGCATCAGATTCTATAGGGGACCGGCTGATGATCCTCCCAGAGCCGCTGATGCTTATGCTCTCCAGCACTGGGGTGGAGGCGAAGATCTTGATGGGCTCATGGGGATTTATGCAGTCCGCCCTTTGATATATGGTGAGCTTTCCGCCAGAAACATCGGTTTTCATATATTGAATGATATTATCCTCTGCCTCAATTCTCAAATGCTTCTCCTCCTGGACGAGATAGACATCACCGATTCCCGCCAGGTCGATGCTGCTGAAGTCGTCAACCGTCCTGTTCTCAAAAGCATAACTTCCAGATCCCTGAATGCAGCCGGGCATAATGCAGCCGCTGATAAAAACCAAAAGGACTATGCTTATTGCGCTTATGAGGATGATCTGCTCGATCAATGGTTTCATTATTTCACCTGATGCAGACGCATATGCGTTTATTCTTTGTTTAGAGCACTAAATAATACATTAGAGAAGCTGCTACTGGAAGGACGATGTTATCGTTGACCTTCAAAGGGAGCGATTCAATGATGCTGGACAGGAGCACAATGGCCAGGGTCCCTACAGTCGGCAGCACCATAAATGCACCCATAGCCCCTGCGGCAAAGCCAACAGTTCCCTCAAAGGTCTTGCTCTCATTCCAGGGCAGCTTATGTCTGCCATAGCTGCTTCCCATAAATGTGGCAAGGCCGTCGCCCATAGCCAGTATGATGATAACAGCGATCGCTGCCGCTGGATGGTCCCTCAAAAGGCCCAGGGCAAAGAGGACTCCAAGGGCATTGTAAAGCGCTCCCTCACCCAGAATCTCCCCTTCCCGGCCCACGTTTTCCACCCATTCCTTCATCCCTGGTACCTTAATCCCGGATGCGATCAGATGAATGAGCAGGATCTCTGTGCATGTCAATAAGAGGACAAAGATCGATGTCGTCCGGATGCCAAAAATCCAGATCAAAAGGCATGTAGCCAGGTTGGAAGCAATATGCAGAGCTTTTCTCGCCCGCTCATCATCTCTGTTTTTTGCCTTCCTCTCCCGGAAGACTATTGCCTCGGCAACGGCATATCCCAGGCCGGCGATGGCAACAACCAGCCCCAGGTCCAGCCACCACATCTCTTTCCCTGATACCTGGTAGCTGCCGAAGATAAGTCCCACGAAATACAATACGGGAAATATCAGATTTCCCAGGAGGGGAAACAGGATCGAGAACCAGCCACTGAGTATCTCAATCCGGGTGCTTCCCCCTACACCTATGAAGACCTCCATGGCAGTGGCTATCAACATTGCAGCGATGATGCTGACGAGGAGGAGCTTGAAGCGCTCGGTCGAGGTTGGATTGGAATGGGACAAGGGCTCTCCTGATCGATAGCAACCATTCAGCGGATCGATATCGGGCAATTGACCCGGAGGTATATAAAAGAATGGTGTGCTTCATTGCCGCCTGATAAGGGATTATTAAATCAGAGTGAATCAGGATAAATCAGTATCAAAGAGCTATGCCGGTTCAATTCGATCCCCGTTTAGGTCCGACAGTATTCCCCTTCCAGCCAGAATTCCCGTTGCCGCTGCGCTCACTATCCCCCTAGACAGGCCCGCGCCGTCTCCTGCCACATATAGCCCTTTCAGAGAGCTCTGGAAGCTGCCATCCACCTCGATCTTCCGGGCATAGAACTTGATCTCGGGAGCATATACTAGGGTGGAGTCGGCATTAACTCCGGGGATGATCTGGTTTAGGATCTCCAGGCCCTCGATGATGTCCATCACTATCCGGTGAGGCAGGGCCATGGAAATATCCCCCGGGGTCACATCCTTGAGGGTATTCTCCACAGTGTTCCGGGCTATTCTCTCCTCAGTTGACCTGCGGCCCCTGTGCAGATCACCGAGCCTCTGGATGACCGGCTTATGCCCTCCAATGGTTGTGACCAGCTTTGCTATGGACATGCCATAAGCGGTGGTGTTCTCCACCGGCCGGGTAAGCTCCAGCCGAACCAGGAAGGCGAAGTTGGTGTTCTCAGACTTCTCTACTATCATGGAGTGGCCATTGGTGGCGATGAAATCAGGGTACTCCTCTTTGACCACAAAACCACCCGGATTGGTGCAGAAGGTCCGGACGAAGTCGTCGTACCTGCGAGTGACTATGTGAAACTTAGGGTCCCTGTTTATCCGGGTGATGGGATCCATTATGATCGAGGGCACCTCTATCCTGACACCTACATCCAGGGGCCCGTACCTGGCCTTGATAGCGTACCTGTCCAGGAGAATGCTGATCCATTGTGCTCCTATCCTGCCTGGAGCCAGCAGGATCCGGGAGGCCTTCTCCTCTGTGCCATCGGCCAGCCGGATTCCTGTGCACCTCTCGCCCTCAACAATCAGATCCTCCGCCCGGCAGTTCAGCCGGAACACAACTCCCCTCCGCTCCAGATCCATCTTGAACGCGGCTATTATCTCGGGCGTTCTGTCGCTGCCCATATGGCGCTGATTTATGGGCACAAAACGGGCTCCGGCAGCAGCCGCCTTTCGCCTGAGCTGTTCTTTATCGTATTCTGATGATTCAATGACCATGTTTGGCGCACCATATCTGAGAAAAGCGGAGTCGACCTCATCGATCAGCCTCCAGGCCTCGCTTTTCGCCAGGCTCTCCAGGTCACCTCCAATTGTGGGATGGAGGTTGAGAAGGCCATCAGAGAATGCGCCTGCTCCTCCCACCCCGCACATTATCTGGCAGGGATAACAGTGAAAGCAGTGGCCTCTATCCTTCATGGGACAGTTGCGATCCCGGATGTCCTTTCCCTGATCTATCACCAGTACTTTAGCATCTGACCTGGAAAGCTCTAAAGCGGCGAACAGTCCCGCAGGGCCGGCACCAACGATGATCACATCGACCATACAAAAATGATATTAGTGTTATGGCTATTTATATCTGCGTCTGAGCGAATATTAGCGATCGCGCGATTAACCTTCGGATCATTGTAATAAGAAAAGAAATCGAGATATCGCTTGTCCTTCTTGCCCAGATCTTTTCCGCTTCTGATTTTGTCTACAATAAGGGCATTGAGGAGCCTGCCTCATACAAGGGTATATAAGGACCATCAGCACGAGCGAGAGCACATCCATGTCGCACGATCAGTTGGCACAACCCCCATCACGGTTATGGGAGATCGCCCAGCTGTCGTTTGCGCACCTCGTTAATGATATCTATGCTCCGGTGCTGATGGCACTTCAGCCGCTTCTCATCACCACCCTCGGGTACAGTTATGTCCAGGCCGCGCTCCTCCCGGTGATGCACAGCCTGATCTCCTCGCTGCTCCAGCCGGTCTTCGGTAGTCTCGCAGACAAGCGAGGGTTTCGGGTCAGTGTGGCAGTCTCCATCCTCCTCTCTGGCTGCGGGATAGCCGTTCTGGGCCTGCTATCGAACCACTACCTGGCCATGCTCGGCTGCGTCGCAATCGCCTCTGTTGGCGCTGCAACCTTCCATCCGGGTGCACTCTGCAAGGTAGCTTCGATTGCTGTCTTGAGTAACCGGGGCCGTCTCACCTCTTTCTTTATCGTGGGCGGAAACCTCGGTCATGCTCTCGGACCGATCCTTGCCGGCATAGTGATCACGGCTGGAGGCCTTTCTGCTATAACCTGGCTTTTGATACCTGCTGTGATCGGCGCACTTCTCCTCCTTATTCGTCCGATCCCAGACACCTGCCCGGTGGCGGCACGACAGGCAGAGTCCGACGGCGAGGAGAACTGGAAGCCGGTGATCCTTCTCTTCACCGGCTCTACGCTCCGCTCCTGGGTCACCGTCGGGACGATGACCTTCCTCCCCACCTACCTTGTCCTGAACGGGTACCCTCTGCTTGAGGCAACCTTCTTCATCAGCTCCATGCTCTTAGCTGGGGTTGTCGGGCAGCTTGCCGGAGGCTACTTCTCCGATCGGGTGGGCCGGAAACCGGTAGTTATCGCGACAACTCTGTGTTCCATCCCGGCTTTTGCCGCGATTCTTCTGACGAATGATGCGCTTCAGATTTTCGCGATACTCTGCTTCGGGTTTTTCCTCTGGGCCTCGTTCTCGGTGACGATTGCCATGGCTCATGAGCTTATGCCGAGCAAGATTGGCCTGATCTCGGGCCTCTTCATGGGTATCGCTATGGGCGCTGGCGGCCTTGGTGTCTCGGTATCGAGTGCCATTGCCGACCAGTTCGGGCTCACCGCCACCCTTTCCGTCTTCCCCTTTCTGATCCTCCTGGCAGCTTTGCTCTTTTCAGCCGTTGGATACCCGCGGAGGCTTTCATAAAAAATAGGGGGGATGGTCAACTTATCCATCCTCGAATCGGTTTCAGGTCTCTACTCCCAGCACCTTCAGGGGGTGCACGCCCGCGCCCTGGAGGGCCTGTAGCTCCTCCGTGCTTTCCAGGTGGAACTCCTTGATGGTGGAGACGAACTCTTCCGGAGAGTCGGCGGCGTCCATCAGGACAAAGTCCTCCTTCAGCCTGTAGGCCCAGCTTGGCCAGGTATCTATGTTGCTCATGTTTCCGGCCTTGTTGAAGTCGAACCCGAGGACCAGGCCGTCACCAGATTTGGACGAAGCGTCCCAACGGATGAATATGCCTGCGACTCTGGTGCCGTTATACTTCTCCGTCAGAGCGCTTGTCTCATCTTCGGTAAGGCATTTGACGAAGATGCCGCTCTTTCCAGGAGTGCAGTCCCAAGCGATCTGGAAGTAGTCATCTTTGCACCAGTTGGGACAGGCTATTACCTTGTAGCTCTGGTTGGCAGGGTCATCGATGGGGAGCTCTTTTTCCATGTACCTCGCGAGCAAGAAGCCGCTGGAGACTCCAGGGCAGAGGTGGTCGTGGAGCTGGACGGCCTTCATGAAGACATATGGGGTTTTCTCGTGGGTCCAGACATTGGCGATGGGCAGCATGTGGCTGAAGTTGCCCGGCTCCCAGGTCTCGACGTTGGCGAGGACGGTCTCTGCATCGATCTTATCCTTATCCTGGATCTCGAAGCCGGAGGCGTCAGCGTTCATCTTCATGTATACCGCCTCTCCGGTGTTCTTGTTGAAGAAGCCGAACCAGAGGGGCTTCCAGGGTGCGCTCAAGATGTTGACCAGGTTCTCCTTTCCAGGAGTGCAGCCGGAGACTTCCACCACGGCATCAAGGCACATATCGGTCGTCTGGCCGTCGATTACCGGATATCCGGCGTTGGTAAGGGCCAGGACGTTCACATCTCCCATCTCAAACCCCAGTTCGGTCATGGCATAGTTTGTTGCATTCGTGCCGAGCTGATACATGTCCACCCCTTCGGCCAGAGCCATACCAGGCACCAGGGCCAAAAGGAGCAGAACCGTTACTGCAAATTTCTCCATTTTCACTTTATCGCCTCATCTTCGGTACTGTGCTTGCAATCTGTGAATAGTCGCAGACGTGGAGATGTTAATCTGAATAGTTTATAACTTTTTTGGAAAAAATTCATACTTGATATGAATAAATATAAATTTTGCTTATAACAATTTTTCAGCGCCGAAATGGCAGAAGAGGGGGGCGTCCGGGGGCAAGCATTGCACCGAGAGCCACGCCCCCAATTGTAGCTCTGTGCAGAGGTGATCGTAAAAAGATTTAGGGAGATTTGAGGACATGATGCTCAGGGATGATGAGCGTATCCGCCCTTTTCTCCTGTTGCCGTGGGACGGACGAACTGCATTCCCTTGTTCGAGCCCATTATGCATAGAGGCATGGCCTTCTCAAAGTCCATTCCATTCTCAGGAGAGAAGAACCTGTCGTCAGCCTCCAGGTGCACCACCCGGCCAACGATTAGCACATACTTCTCTCGGGCTATCTCCTCTTCCACAGTGCATTCAGCCCAGGCCAGGCAGCCCTCGATTCCTGGTGGCTTGACCTTGACTGAGGGTCTGGCCACTAGACCCGCTTCCTTGAGTTCGTCGACCTCTGGGGGGAAGCTCTTAGCACAGGTCATGACTGCATCCTCCATCCCAGCTCTTGGCACATTGATCACAAACTCCCCCGTCTGGCGGATGTTTTCCAATGTGTCTCTTTTTAGCCAGGAGGCGATCAGCACCTCATCCAGTGGCCGGAGGACCGGGGTCACACAGGACCAGGGTGCCGCATTTCGCACTCCATCTTGAGAGATCGTAGATAAGAGCACTACCGGCAGAGGCATGATCTGCGACCTCTGATTCGGCTTCAGAATCATACCTTGATCACTCCGCCAGCAGCCGGTCCACGATCTCTTTCATCTCCGCCAGCTGGGGCACCAGGCTGCCCTTCAGACATGCCTGGAAGACATCGCGATCAAAAGGCACGCTGCCTATGACCTTCTTCCCGTCAACCAGGGACGAAAGCTCCGCAGCATCCTCATTCATCCGGTTGAGGATGAAGCAGACCGGCTTATTGATCTTCGCCCCCATCTCCGATATCTTCTCTGATAGCTGCACCGACTCGAAGCTGGGGTCTATGACCACCACTATCCGGTCGCTGCCCGCTTCCACCCCCCGGCCGAAGTGCTCGATTCCCGCATCCGTATCCACGATGACCTGCATTCCATCCGCTTTCAGTTTCTCGATGAACTCTCGGGCCAGGGCGCCCATGGGACAGGCACAGCCTTCGCCGTAGTCGTGGATCTTGCCGATGGCAACCAGCTTTATGCCATCCTCGCCCACAATCAGCTCCTGGGGTATATCATCTATCGAGAACTCCTGAAGAATGGAGAGCTTTTCTTTTCCCTCCGACCTCATAAATTTCATCAACCGCTCCCCCAGCCCCTTCTTGCCGCCCAGGGAGTCCATGAAGTCCCTGGGCTGGGGCAGGCCCAGCTGCTTGTAGAGGCCGAAATTGGACTCGTCGGTGTCCACCACCAGCACTTTCTCTCCTCTCGAAGCCATCTCCCGGGCGATAAGAGCGGAGACGGTGCTCTTTCCGCTTCCGCCTTTGCCGCAAATCACAAATTTCATCTCTATTCACATCCTTCAGCTGACAAATATCTGCTTATTCAGTGCCAGAGGAACGCCATTGGCAATTCCCTGCCGGGTGTAATACATTTCCACCCTGCCGTCGTGCGCCCAGTAGGTGTCAGCGTAATATAGGGGAAGAACCGGCAGCTCCTGTGCATGGATCACCTGAATACGATCGATCAGATCCTCCCGTTTCTGCTCGTCTATCTCAGCCACCTCTCCGTCCAGCAGCTCATTGAGCTCCGAGTTCTCTGTGTAGCGGGCGCTGTTGAAGGTGTATCCATCGCCGGTCATCCTCTTCAGGATCTCGGGATCTGCACCCATGCCGCCGTGGCTGTTTAGAGCCAGATCGAACTTCCATTCAGTAACCATGCTGTCAAGGGTCTTGGAATCCACTGTGCGAAGGCTTATCATGAAGCCTGCATCCTCAATCTGCTGGCGTATCAGCTCTCCTGCCCGCTCATTGATTGAGGTTACCAGCATCTCCAGTTTGACCGGACTCCCATCCACAGAGAAGTAGCCGTCCACCTTGGAGTAGCCCAGCTCCTCCATCAGCTCCTCTGTCTTTGCCGGGTCGTAGTCGTATGGCTCTACATCGGAATTGTACCAGTGGTTATCCACAGCGAAAAGGCCGGGGCTGGCCAGGACTCCGTAGCCGCGAGCGGCATTGTCCACCAGGGCCTGGCGATCGATGGCATAGTAAAGTGCCTGCCTGAAACGGGAATCAGATAGAGGCTCCTTCTTGTGATTGACCATGATCTTGGTGATAGAGTCATGGGAGGAGAGCATCACGGTGAAGCCCTCGTCTTTCAGGTCCTCTGCCACCTCAGGAGGCACGTTTGCTGCGTTCACATCCCCTTTCTCCAAAGCGGCCGCAGACATCTCCAGGTTTACCTTGACGAACTTAAGCTGTTTCACTTTGGGGCTGCCGAGGTAGTAGTCGTCAAAGGCCTGATAGAGATAGCTTCCCTGGGACTGGTCATAGTCCACCAGCTGGAATGGGCCGGTGCCCACAAGAGCGGAATCCTCCCGAAACTCTGCGGGATCGTCTACGCCCTCATATATGTGCTCCGGGAGAATGGGAAGGCTTCCGGCAACCAGTTCCAGGAAAGGAGCATAAGGCTGGTTGAGGCTGATTCTGACTGTATAGTCGTCGACCGCCTCTGCCGTTTTTATGATGTCGGAGGAGACCCATATGTAGGGATGCTCTTTAATGTAATCGATGGTAAAGACCACATCGTCGGCGGCGAACCTCTCGCCATCATGCCAGAGGACATCCTCTCGCAGCTTGAATGTATAAGCATCATCTCCCTCCATCTCCCAGCTCTCGGCCAGAGCGGGGATGATGCCCTTTTCGTCCTTCCAGACCAATGTGTCGAAGATCAGGCTCATCCTCACATATCCTGGGCCGCGCGAGTAATGGCCGTAGGGCGAGGGGTAGCCCCAGTCGCCGATATAGTCGGCAATGGTCAGCACCTGGCCATCACCGCCATCGTCTGCCTGGGCGGTGCAAAGCAATAATAGCAGCAATCCAGCTGCAACAAATCCAATCATTGGGAGGCATCTCATGGAGATGGAATCCCTGGTTGATGATCCGATAAGCATTTGAATTTCACCTTGGCAGTAGAATCTCGCAGGTTGTTTTAAGAACCTTTCCATTAGTAGTATGAATTAAAATCTATGAGTGAATAATAGTAACAATGTTATTCAGTTAGGCTCCTCGCTGTTGTTATGGGTGAACTTGCATCGGAAATTCTCTGTATCTTTTCGCCTATGTGGTGAACCGCTATGCTCTGACCCAACCACAGAGACACAGAGGAACAGAGGCCATATTCTCTGCCTGGACTCACCCACATAATTCAGCGAAGAGCCTTCAGTTATCTATGCCCAATCACATTACTCCTGCAATCTTGAGCAGATACATGCCGGCGTTCTGCATCTGAGATAGCATTGCCTGGTCGACCTTGAACTCCTTTATAGTGGAGACCAAGCTCTCCGGGCTGTCCGCATAGTCCATGGAATTCCAGCGAATGAATATGCCTGCAATCCCCAGCACTGCCTTCATCAGGGCAATCTTAGAATCAATCTTAAATATAACGAAAAAAATTAGATAATTTATGCGGTTCCATACCGATCGATAAACAGATGAGAGATAATGGATGTATTCAATCGAGACACGGGATTTAACCAAGAGTTTTGTGCTGTATAGAGGATTCCTGGATGCCATAAGAAGATCCGGAAATAGAGATATTCTGACCACGCTGGATAAAGTCAACATCAAAGT